>TARA_R110002073_G_scaffold42552_5_pt1 | contig 10995 bp, 7 predicted proteins | sample TARA_R110002073 | Tara Oceans TARA_R110002073 (sample SAMEA4397174) | marine metagenome | biome: Polar Biome; feature: [DCM] deep chlorophyll maximum layer (ENVO:01000326); material: water (ENVO:00002006), including particulate matter (ENVO:01000060) such as... | depth 40 m
ATCAGCCGGGTCGATGGCCAGATCATTGATGCTGGCGTAACGGCGGGCCATAAGACCGTCTTCATTAAATTCCCAGTTTTCATTACCGTAAGACCGCATCCATTGTCCGGTCTCGGCATGCTGCCATTCATATTCAAAACGTACGGCAATGCGATTATCACTGAACGCCCAGAGCTCTTTCCTGAGCTTGTAATGAAGTTCCCTCTGCCATTTGGCGGTGAGGAAAGCCTCAATGGCGGCGCGGCCTGTCAGAAAAATATCCCGGTTGCGCCATTCGGACCCGGGCGTATAGGCAAGGGAAACCTTCTCGGGGTTACGACTGTTCCAGACGTCTTCCGCCAGTTGAACTTTCTGTCGGGCGCTGTCCAGGGTGAAGGGTGGTTTGATCATGTGTAACTCCTTTTGTGTACTGATCGGTAAACATTAGTTCTCATAAAAATACTGATCGGTCAATATAAAATAAATAATAAGATGGTTTTCGGTTTGTTAATCTCATATTGAGTGACTGTTGACGCTTACCTTTAGCTGTGATAGGAAGCAGAACAGATCAGTAACTATTGGAGAGTATGGTGCGACCGTCTAAACGTGATGAATTGGTGCAGAAGGCATTGGAAGTTTTTTACCAAAATGGCTTTCATGCGACCGGCATGGATATGTTGGTGGCGGAAACCGGTATTTCCAAAACGTCGATGTATAAACATTTCCGCACCAAGGAGGATCTGATTTTGGCGACCCTGCGCCTGCGGGATGAACAGTTTCGCAACTGGTTGTTTCGCCGGATGGAAGAATTGGGCGCCACCCCGCGCAGTCAGTTGATCGCCATGTTTGATGCGCTTAAGGAATGGTTCGCCCAGGACGCCTTTCGCGGATGCATGTTTATCAAGGCATCTTCGGAATATCAGGAAGAAAACGATCCCATCTATAAACAGTCGGCGGAACATAAACGGCTGCTTTACAGTTATATCTGCGATCTGGCTAAAAAAGCCGGAGCACCGCGGCCGGAAGCCCTGGCCCGTAGCCTGTTGCTGTTAAAAGAGGGGGCTATTGTGACGGCTCACCTCAGGCATACGGCCAATCCGGCCATGGACGCCAAGGCGGCGGCAAAAACCCTTCTTGCCGAGGCGCTGGGGCAGTAGGAATCGTTCCCTAGTTCACACTTTATATTGCGGGGTTAAGCCTTTTTCGCCTTGAATACAGGGTCGGGAATTTCCGTCTTGATCTGGCAGATATCATCAAAAGACTTTTCAAACTGGTTCCTGATTTCCGGATCAAAATGCGACCCGCAATTTTCTTTGATGTAAGCGAGTGAATCTTCAAAGTTCCAGGCTTTCTTGTAAGGTCGTTCCGAGGACAGGGCGTCAAACACATCGCAGATGGTTGTAATGCGGCCTTCAATCGGAATGGCCTGGCCCGCGAGTCCATTGGGGTAGCCGCTGCCATCCCATTTTTCATGATGGGTGAGGGCGATATCATGCGCCATCTTCAGAAGGGGAGACTTGTCGCCTTTGAGAATGTCCGCGCCGATCTGGGCGTGGGTTTTCATAACCACCAACTCTTCTGGGTCAAGCTGACCCGGTTTAAGCAGAATGTGATCGGGAATGCCGATTTTACCCACATCATGCATGGGGCTGGCGTGCAGGATCAATTTGCAGAAATTGTCATCCAGGCCTAATTCCTTGGCCAAAAGATGTGATGTTTGCCCGATACGGAGAATATGCTGGCCGGTTTCCGTGTCACGCAGTTCGCTGGCCATGCTCAGGCGGTTGATGATTTCCAGGCGTGTGCGTTCGATTTCCCGGGTGCGTTTGGCGACCAAATGTTCGAGATAGACATTTTCATCCGTCAGCATGGAATGATAGGTTCTCATTTCCAGCAAATTATAAACTCTTTGCAAAACTTCGGCATTATTGAATGGTTTGGTGAGGAAATCCTTGGCGCCTTCGGACAGGGCCCGGAGACGGGTGGTGTTGTCTTGTTGTGCTGTCAGGACGACTACAGGCAGATAGTCATTCGGCGCATATTCCCGCAACGATTTCAATACCCCAAAACCGTCCAGTTTTGGCATCTGGATATCCAGTAACATAATATCGAAACGTTGGGATTTGAATATCTGGATTGCTTCGAAGGGGTCGGTCGTTGTGACGATATGTTCGAAGCCGTCATCGCTGAGCAATTCCCGCAGCAGAAAAATATTCGCCGCATTGTCATCGACAATCAATATCCTGGAATTTTTGTATAGGTCAGGTAGCTCCATTATCAATCCCTATGAATTTCTTGATCTGTTGTAGAGTCTTTTCAAGGTTAATCGGTTTGGTCAGATAGGCGACAAAACCGGATTTCAGACCTTGTTTGATGTCTTTGGACATGGCGTTGGCGCTGAGGGCTATCACTGGTATTTCTTTTGTTGCGGGATCTTTTTTCAGTTCGGTCAGGGCTTCTACGCCGTTCATGCCAGGTAGGTTGATATCCATAAGAATCAGGTCAGGTATTAACTCTTTTGCCGTTACCAGGCCTTCTTCTGCGGTCTGGGCGCTATGGAACGTGATATTATCTATTTCGTCGATCATTTCCTGCATCAGTTCCAGATTGGCCGGGTTATCTTCTATGTACAGCAGGGTTGATTCACGTGCAAAGGACGAGGACTGGTCTTTATGGGCTTTCTTTGTGGGGATGTTTTGGGCTGTCCGCGTCTGTTTCATGGTGCAAATCGGGAAATCAGCGAAGAAGGTGGACCCTTTACCTTCTTCACTTTGGAAGGAAAGGCGCCCCTTCATTTCCTCAATCAGACGTTTACAGATCGTCAATCCGATGCCGGCGCCCTCAACGGAGGTCTTTTCTTTACCCAACCGGTTGAAGGGCTCAAATATATATGGTTTCACCTTATCAGGAATGCCAATACCTTCATCCTCTACGGCGATACGTATAAAGTCATTATTCAGCTGATATGTGGTGACTTTAATGGATCCGTTGGCTGAATTATACTTCACTGCATTGGACAGAAGGTTGGTGATAATTTGTTTGGCCCGGGTATAATCAACCAAAATATTTGGGGTTTCGTCACTGTTCAGGATCAGCTCCAGCCGGATATTATGTTCTGTCAGCAAAGGTTCAATCAATTCCTCACATTCCTTGAGGAGAGCCGATAAAGGAATACTTTCCACCGAAAGAGAGATCTGACCCGCCTCAATTTTTGACAAATCTAGAATATCATTAATAAGGTCGAGAAGAAGTGTGCCGCAGGTGATGATGCGCTCGACAAATTTTGCCTGTTTTTCCTCAAGCGGGTTTTTCTTGTTGCTTTCCAGCAACTGGGCGAAGCCGAGGATGCCATTCAGCGGGGTGCGCAATTCATGGCTCATGCTCGACAGGAACTCCGATTTGGCTTTATTGGCATTATCGGCCTGTTGTTTGGCTTGGCGGAGTTCTTCTTCATATTCCTTACGTTGTGTGATGTCTGTTGCAGACCCCCGGTATCCAGTAAAGGTTCCATCGGCGTCAAAAACGGGAACGCCGTTGACGTTCATATATAGTTTCAAGCCATCAGGACGCTCCAGATGAAATTCGAAATCTTTCAAGGGGCGGTGGTTTTCAATGGTTTCCTGATAAAGACGCCATTTTTCCGGGTGGTTGCCTAGATCTTCCGGGGTGGCCACTTCCTGGCGGGTTTTGCCCAACATTAACTCGTGGGAAAGTCCCGTAATTGAACCTCTCTGGTCCGAGACGTATGTAAAGCGGAAATTTTCATCCATTTCCCATAGAAATTCAAAAGTATTTTCCACGATGTCGCTCAGCCGGTCATTGATGACCCTGAGTTCTTCCTCGGCTTTTTCCCGTTCTTTGATTTCCAGATTAAGACGCCGGGTACGCCAGGCAACTCGTTTTTCCAATTCTTCATTGCTGCGTTTTAATTCCGCTTGGGTGGCGCGAAGATTTTGTTCCCGGTCGCGGATACGTTCACACATGATGTTCAGATCGGTAGATATTTCGTAAAGTTCCTTGCTGCTGGTGATGGGGATGATGCGGCCATAATTCTGTGCAGCAATATTTCTGGCGGCGCGGGCGATTTTATTCAAGGGAAGAACCAGATTGCCGCGCAGGACGAAATACAGGCTTATAACGACAAAAGTCAGGGACAGCGCGCCAATTCCTATGATCAGGCTGCTGATTTGCATGGCGGCTCTGTTCGACATTTCCAACGGATAGCTGGTGACATACAACCAATCCGGCCCAGCTATGCGCCATACGGACATATATTGTTTATATTCTGGAATATAGACAACATCGCCGTTCTTTTTATTTTGAAAGATATTGAAAATATCACTGTATTTAGTTGTCTGGGTCTGGGACGCAATGGTGATGCCCTTTTCATGATTACTGCGCAGGGTTTGCCCGGGGGCCAAAATGACGCCCCCCTTATTGTTAAAGAGAAAGCTGTCCGATCCGAACAGGTTGAGTTCTTTGGTTTTTTCCTGGAACTGCTCCCAAATGATGTCATAGTTTACCGCCGCCACATGCTGATCCTCTATGTCGATCGGGCGCACAGCTGTAATCAAGTGTTGGTCAACGATTTCATCGTAATAAGGGTTGGTCCATTTGCTGGTCCGGTCGGGATTGTTTTGTGGCCAGGCCAGCGTGTTCCAGTCAAGGCTGTCGAAATCTGTGGTAGCCTCCACATCCAGACCGGCCGGTTGTCCCTTCCAATAAATCATGAAATGACCTTCGGGCATATGGTAATACATTCCCGCATAGCGGTAGGACATGGCCAGACCATTTTCGCGCAAGACCTGATGCATGGCGACAAGGGTTAATCGATAAAAAGGAGAGGCATCAGCACGTTCAATAGAGGCCAGGCCGGTAATGTCCTGAATGAAATATCCATTTGGATGGATGCGGCCCTTGAAATGATCGAGGCGCACCCTGTAGGTTCCATCGTTTTTCTTTTCAAATATATCGGAGAAAAGCAGATCAATCTGTTCGGGGGGAAGGTGTCTTAACTGTTCAATTCGGTTTTCGAGAAACCCTGCCGCGGTTTCCAGATTAACACTGACCGTTTCAAAAAATTTTTCCTGGCGGCGACCATGGTTGGTGACATATTCAGACAGATTGGTGCGGTAGAGTTGCGCAAAAATATCCTGAACGCGCCAATAGCTCAAAAGCGCCGCTGTGGTCATTGTAAGAGATACAACAAGGGCAAGGTACAACAATGTCATCGTTGACATGGACCGTAATTTTGCTTTTTCAGTCATAGACATACTCATATGAGCAACGCGGCGGTGATCGGTATCCTACCATTATGTAAGGTAAATCTAAAGAAATTATTGATGCAGAAGTTTAGACGACCTTCTGCATAAGTTCTGATTATAGGAGATCAGGGGTTAAGCATTGAGAATTTTCTGAATTTCGCTTTCCAGCGCCTGAAGGAAGCGGGAGCGGTCGGCTTTGGAAAAACTGGCGTTATAGCCCTTGCTTTCGCCGGTTTCCCGTTGGTGGGCCTTGATTTCCCGCAGGGCAAGGGCGTTCCCAATGTTGTTTTCGGAGAAAGGGCGTCCTGTTGGACCAAGGACGGCAGCATCTTTATCCAGGCAGCGTTTGGCCAGGGGAATATCGGCGGTGATGGCAATGCCATGGGGGCCGATATGGTCTGCTATCCAGTCATCGGCGGCATCGGCGCCTTCCGGCACCACGATCTTTTCGACCAGCGGGCCGACTTCCAGACGCATCCATTGATTACTCACCAGATAGACTTTGAGGTTATGGCGATAGGAAACCGTAAGCACCTCGTCCTTTACGGGGCAGGCATCGGCATCGACATAGAGGGTGATGGCAGTTTTATCGGACATAGGTGACCTTGTTCATTACGGGAAGGCTGTTGTATCCTATTTTAGAATTTAAAACCAGCGGCGAACTCTGGATTTATAAAGGTGGAATTCTTCCCCGAAAGCATCTTCCATGTGGGCTTCTTCAAACGGGATATACCAGCGATTGGCGATCAGGAAAAAAATCAGCGGGAAAATGATGCTGAAGGTCGTGCCATAGAGAATGGCCATGCCGAATGCCACCAGAAACATGCCCAGATACATGGGGTTGCGGGTATAGCGGAACGGACCGTCTTGCACCATATGATCCGGCTTTTTGTATGGCAAAATGTTGGTCTGATGACGGAGAAACAGATAGCGCGCCCAGGCGGCGAGGCCCAGGCCTGCGAGGATGAAAAGCCATCCGGCATAATGCAAGGGGGCAGGCAGCCAGATATGGGTGGCAAGACCATAATGATTGGAGGCCCATATGCCGATCAGGCACAGAACAAATATAATGGGCGGCAAAAATATTTTGCGCATCATCTTCGTCTCCTCAGAAGTCGATAGCCGTCAGCCTAAGCCTGCCCGCTTTCCCCGTCAATGTTTAATGTTTTTCGCCAGACTGAGGCTGAGGTGAGGGGAAGCGTCCGTCTTTTGCTGCGGTGAACTATTTAAGAGTTTAAATAATGTAGTTGAATATTCAATCTATTTGTTGTAGGTTTTTGGCAGATTGTTATACTTTCGGGAGTTTATATGCGTTTATTTTCTTATAAAGATCGCCCTTTTCATTTGGGCCCTTATCCTCTGGAAAATGTGAAGCGCAGAGACGGGGCGGCTGATCTGAGCCGGATACCCGTTATGACACCTCTTTCTTTTCGCCGACCGCAAGATCCGCTGAGCCTGGTCAATGCGATGCAGGATTATCAGGCGATGCTCGACGCCATTCGCGATGGCTCGGTAAAAGACCAGGCAGGCGAAATCCCGGATGACCTGGGGGAACGCACCCGCCACTTGAAGTCCTTCGGCTATTATTGCGACGCCAGTCAGGCGGGCGTCTGCGCACTGCCGAAAGAAGCCATTCTGGATCAGGCGATTGTAAACCCTGATATCGCCCGGCTCGCGGATATCCTGAAGCATAAACAAACCAGCACCCTGGCCTCCGGGGTTGACGTGGTGATGGCGGAACTGAAGGAAACCATGGACGCGCCCGCCAGCGGTGTGGCGCACCATAGCCACGTCATTATCTATCTTTATGAATTTCCCCGTGATCCGGCGTCCGGGGAGCCGGGGACGGACTGGATCGGGGAGGCGCAGTTGCAACGGGCGGCCTTGCGGGCGGCGGAAACCACGGTGGTGATTTCCAACTATATTCGTTTGCTGGGCTATGAGGCCCGCGGCCATAGTCACAGCAGCACGGACGTTAATCTCCACGCGCTCGCGGTGGCGGCCGGGCTTGGCGAGGTGCGGCAGGATGAAAATGGCCCTTATGTGGAGAACCCTTACCTTGGGCGGCGATTTGGCATCGGGGCGATCACCACTACATTGCCGTTGCTGCCGGACAGGCCTTTGGCCCCTTCAGGGTTCACAACGAAATGGCGCAGTCATGGACCGGCCTGGTGGCTGGGAAAATCCACGGTGAAAAGCGCCTTTAATCAACTGCTCTATAAAGACCGGCGGTTTAAGGACGGGGCTTATCCCTTTGAACGCAGCCAACGTCAGGAGACGCCCACGACTTTTATCGACGAACCTCGCGTGGCGCGGGTGCCGAAGCGCACCGACATGTTCGCCCGGGCGTTGTTTGGCGATATGGGCAGGACGGTTCAGGAGGCGACCAAGAACGGCAATTATGTGCGCAAGAACCCGACCTCTTTCGCCGCCCGGCGGGCGCTCGGGGCCTTTATCCTGATCCAGAATGGCGATGCGGCGCCAGAAGTTTATCCGGCGGCGACGGAGGCGCAGCGTAACGCGGACAATGTCAAGGCGGCGCTGAATTTCCTCGGGGCCGATGCGGTGGGCATCAGCCGCTGCCCCGACTGGGCCTATTATTCCCATGACGCCAGCGGCGCGGAAATCACGCCTTATCACCAGAACGCCATTTCGGTCATCATTGATCAGGGCCATGAAACCATGGACGGGGCCAGCGGCGACGACTGGATCGCCTGCGCCCAGTCCATGCGGGCCTATCTGCGTTTCTCTCTGCTGGGCGGCATTGTCGCCGGACATATCCGCAAGCTGGGCTATTCCGCCCGCGCCCATACGGTGATGGACGGGGAGGTGTTGCAGCCGCCTTTGCTGTTGCTGGCGGGACTCGGGGAAGTGAGCCGCATTGGCGAGGTGATCCTCAACCCCTATCTCGGGCCGCGCCTGAAGTCCGGGGTGATCACCACTGATATGCCGCTCGTCCATGACAAGCCGATTAATTTCGGGCTGCAGAATTTCTGCAACAACTGCAATAAATGCGCCCGGGAATGCCCGTCGGGGGCGATTACCGCCGGGCCGAAACTGATGTTCAACGGTTATGAAATCTGGAAGTCCGACAGCCAGAAATGCACCACATACCGCGTCAGCCAGACGGCGGGGGCCATGTGCGGGCGCTGTATGAAGACCTGCCCGTGGAATCTGGAAGGCTTGTTTGCCGAAGCGCCCTTCCGCTGGCTCGCGACCAAGGCCCCTTGGGCGGCGCGTTTCCTGGCCCACCTGGATGACAAGCTTGGGCATGGCCGCCGCAATCCGCGCAAGAAATGGTGGTGGGATCTGGTGATGGAGAATGAGGGGCCATACAAAAAAGCCGCTTCAGCCAATGAACGGGAACTGCAGACCGATCTTGATCTGAAGTATGAGGACCAGACTCTGGCGGTTTACCCCGCGAATCTGGCGCCGCCGCCTTATCCGGCGCCTTTCCCCATGGACCGGGAAGAGGGCATCGCAGCTTATGAAAACATGATCACGCCCAAGGTCTATCAGGAAAAGCTGGCCAGGGGTGAGACGCAAGGCCTGGCCCATGAATTCAGGATACCTGAGGGGCCGCCGCCGGTATTCCAGGTGCAGGTGGTAAAAGCGGAGCGCATGACCGCTGATGTGACAAAATATGAATTTACCTCACTCGACGGGGCCCCGTTGCCCGCATTTGATGCGGGGGCGCATATCGATGTGGCCGTCGCGCCGGAGTTCTTCCGCCAATATAGTCTGAGTGGTGATCCGGCGGACCGGGCCCGCTATCAAATTGCCGTTTTGCGCGAGGACGAGGGACGGGGCGGCTCAAAACTGATGCACCGGATCTTTAGCGAGGGCCGCAAGGTCTTTATCTCGCCGCCGCGCAACCATTTCCCGCTTACGGAGGACGCCTCCAAAAGCTATCTGATGGGCGGCGGTATTGGCATTACCCCGATGATTGCGATGGCGCATCGGCTGTATGCCTTGGGGCGGGATTTTGAAGTGCACTATTCCTGCCGATCACGGGCCTCTGCCGGGTTTCTCGCGGATTTGGCGACGGTGCCGTGGCGGGACAAGGTGCATTTGCATTTCTCGGATGAGGGGAGCCGGGTCGACTTGAACCGGGTTTTTGGGAGATTTGATTCAGCTCAGCATATCTATGTCTGCGGCCCGGATCGTTTTATGTCGGCAGTGCTTCAGGCGGGTGAGGCGGCGGGCTGGCCCGAGGAAAACCTGCACCGGGAGTATTTCACCGTGCCCGAGGGGGTCGACTATGTCAATCATCCCTTCACCGTGAAGCTGGCGCAATCCGGTCGAGAGATCACGGTTCCCGAGGATCAGAATGCGGCCGAGGCTCTGATCGCGGCGGGCGTTCCGGTGGATATGAAATGTTCGGACGGGCTCTGTGGTGTCTGTGCCTGTGGCCTGCTGGAAGGAGAGGTGGAGCATCGGGATTTCGTGCTCTCTAAAAAGGATCGTGACCATAAGATTATCCTCTGTTCTTCCCGCGCCGCGGAAGAGGGTGGTATTGTGGTTGTTGATTTATAATTCGAACATACTAGAACAATAGTTGACAGCGATAATCCCCTTTGCTATAAGGCGGCTATGGAACTTGAGAAAATAGCACAATGCCTGGCGGAACTGGGCCATTCGAAGAGATTGCAGGCCTATCAGTTATTGGTCCGTGCCGGTGATGAGGGGTTGACCGTTGGCGAAATTCAACGCCATCTGGACATGCCGAAATCCACTTTCTCCCATCATATCGACCGGCTCAGTCGCGTCGATCTGATTTCACAGGAGCGGGAGGGGCGGATTATACGCTGTCGGGCCAATTTTGGTGCGATGCGGAACATTGTCGACTTTCTCTCGAAGGAATGCTGTAGCGGTATTTTCACTTAGTCCGTTCTACGATGAAGGAGGTGTTCCGGGCTGCGGTGTTGCGGAAGTCATCCTGTTTTTTTACATCTAATAGTACGATAATTCTAGTATAATAGGAATTTATGATGAATGAAATATATGAACAAGATATTCTGGCGCGAAAGCCCTTCAATCCGTTCAGAATTTTACGCCGATGGGATAAAGTGGTTCTGGCGATACTCCTGATTACGCTTGTCTTGGCGCTGACGTCACAGCAGCAGGCGCTGAACAGTGTCACCGGGACCGGGCTGTCGCTTTTGTCCGTTGCGCCTTTTATTCTGTTGTCCGTATTGCTGGCCGCTTATATCAAGGCGACGGGCCTGGATCAGCAGATTGCCCGGGCCTTTAGTTATTCGCCGGTCAGGTCAATATTCTTTGCCGCCATTCTCGGGGCTTTGTCGCCTTTCTGCTCCTGTGGTGTGATCCCGATCATAGCCGGATTGTTGATTTCCGGTGTGCCGCTGGCGCCGGTGATGGCTTTTTGGCTCGCCTCTCCCCTGATGGACCCCGAGATGTTTATTCTGACCTCGGCCGTCATGGGTTTTGATTTTGCCGTGGTCAAGACCATTGCCGCCTTGGGGATCGCCTTGTTCGCCGGATTTGTGATTCATTTTTTTCGGCATCTGCCGATGTTTCAAACTGTTTTGCGCGAGGGGTATGCCAGCGGGTGTGGCGGTCCGAAGGCTCCGGAGAGCGGCCTCATATCCCTTAAATTCTGGCAAGAAAAGACCCGCCTGTCGGAGTTTAAGAAGCAGAGCCTCTCTACGGGCTGGTTTTTGGCGAAATGGTTGACACTGGCGTTTTTGCTGGAAAGCATCATGCTGCGTTATTTGCCGGCGGGCGGGGT
>TARA_R110002073_G_scaffold4803_20_pt1 | contig 10995 bp, 10 predicted proteins | sample TARA_R110002073 | Tara Oceans TARA_R110002073 (sample SAMEA4397174) | marine metagenome | biome: Polar Biome; feature: [DCM] deep chlorophyll maximum layer (ENVO:01000326); material: water (ENVO:00002006), including particulate matter (ENVO:01000060) such as... | depth 40 m
TGCGACAGGGGCGCGGCCCCGCGCGCCGCTCTCTTGCAAGGGCGCGCGGCGGGTGGTCTATTGGGCGGAACAATCCGACAACACAGAATCGAGCAGCCCGATGACCGATCTCCTTTCCGGCCAGCAAGACACCTATGACGCTTCCTCCATCGAGGTGCTCGAAGGGCTGGAACCCGTGCGCAAGCGCCCCGGGATGTATATCGGCGGCACCGATGAGCGCGCGTTGCATCATCTGGTGGCCGAGGTTCTGGACAACTCGATGGACGAAGCCGTGGCGGGCCACGCCAACCGCATCGAGGTGGAGCTGCACGCCGATCATTCCGTCACCATCCGCGACAACGGGCGCGGCATTCCCATCGACCCACACCCCAAGTTCCCCGACAAATCGGCGCTGGAGGTCATTCTGTGCACCTTGCACGCGGGTGGCAAGTTCGGCGGCAAGGCGTATCAGACTTCGGGCGGGTTGCACGGGGTCGGGGCGTCGGTGGTAAACGCGCTTTCGGATCACATGCGCGTCGAAGTGGCCCGCAACCGTGCGCTCTATGTGCAGGAATTTTCGCGCGGGCTCCCGCAAGGACCGATCGCCAAGGTCGGCCCGGCCCCCAACCGGCGCGGCACCAGCGTGACGTTTCACGCCGACGCGCAGATCTTCGGCTCTCATCGGTTCCGCCCGTCGCGACTGCTGGGCATGGTGCGATCCAAGGCCTATCTGTTTTCGGGAGTGGAAATCCGCTGGAAATCGGCGATCGAAGATGGCGATACGCCCCGGGAAGCCAGTTTCCATTTCCCCGGCGGCCTGGCGGATTATCTGACCGAAACGCTGGGCAAGGCCTCGACCTATGCCGACAAGCCCTTTGCCGGGACCGTGGAGTTCGCCGAGAAATTCGGCCAGCCCGGCAAGGTGGAATGGGCGATCAACTGGACCCCGTCGCGAGACGGGTTCATCCAGTCCTATTGCAACACCGTGCCGACGCCCGAAGGCGGCACCCACGAAGCCGGCTTCTGGGCGGCCGTCCTGAAGGGCATCAAGGCGTATGGCGAACTGGCCAGCAACAAGAAGGCCGCGCAGATCACCCGCGAGGATCTGCTCACCGGCGGCTGTGCGCTGGTGTCCTGCTTTATCCGAGAGCCGGAATTCGTCGGCCAGACGAAGGACCGGCTGGCCACCACCGAGGCGCAGCGCATGGTCGAAGGCGCCGTGCGCGACCATTTTGACAACTGGCTGGCGGCCGATCCCAAGGCCGCGGGGTCGATCCTGGATTTCCTGGTGCTGCGCGCCGAGGAACGCCTGCGCCGCCGTCAGGAAAAGGAAACCGCCCGAAAGACGGCGACCAAGAAGCTGCGCCTGCCGGGCAAGCTGGTCGATTGTTCGGCCACCAGTCGCGGCGGGACGGAATTGTTCATCGTCGAGGGCGACTCGGCCGGCGGATCGGCCAAGATGGCGCGCGACCGCAAGACCCAGGCGCTGCTGCCCCTGCGCGGCAAGATCCTGAACGTGTTGGGCGCAGCCAGCGCCAAGATGGGCCAGAACGCGGAAATCAACGATCTGTGCCAGGCGCTGGGCGTGGGGCTGGGGTCGAAATTCCGGGTCGATGATCTGCGCTATGACAAGATCATCATCATGACCGACGCCGATGTGGACGGCGCGCATATCGCCAGCCTGTTGATGACCTTCTTCTTCACCCAGATGCGGCCGATGATCGACAAGGGGCATCTGTATCTGGCCTGCCCGCCGCTGTTTCGCCTGACGCAAGGGCCGCGCCGCGTCTACTGCCTGGACGAGGCCGAGAAGGACGCGCATTTCGCGCGCGGGTTGGGCGGCAAGGGCAGGATCGACGTGTCGCGCTTCAAGGGTCTGGGCGAGATGGACGCCAAGGATCTGAAAGACACCACCATGAACCCCGAAACCCGCAAGCTGATCCGCGTCAGCATCGACGAGGATATTCCGGGCGAAACCGGCGATCTGGTCGAGCGGTTGATGGGCAAGAAGCCGGAATTGCGGTTTCAGTATATCTCCGAGAATGCGCGGTTTGTCGAGGATGTGGATGTATGACATCCGGCAGCCGCGCCTCCGCAGTGGTGGGGAATTAAGCCGGCGCGTATTCCGATTGTGACTTTATTAACCCTTACGTGTCAATCCTTTGGGCATGCGCCGCCTGATTGTCCTATCTCTGGTTCTTGTCGCGACCCCGGCCGCCGCGGATCCGTGTGAACAGGCGTTCCGCGCCGGGATGGCGGCGTATCGACAGGCCGATCAGCGGCTGACCACGGTCGAGGAAACGCTCTATGCCGGTATCGGCTGGGCCACTCGCGCCCGGGTGTTGGAGCGGTTGGAAAATCGTTCGGCCCTGACATCCGGGTGTCAGGAAGTCTCTGCGCTGTCCGACAGCCTGGCGCGCGCCCAGGTTCTGGCGCAAGGCGCGGATCAAAGCTTCGGGTTGGCGACGGCGCTGTGCATGGGCGTCAACCGGGAGCGCGCGCAGGGGAATATCGACGCGCTCAGCGACACCCTGCGCGACATTCGGACACAGGCGGACTATCTGTCCAGCCTGTCGGCCCAGTGCAGCCCGTGACGCCGGGGTAGGGTGGGGTTTCACCCCACCGCACCCGGTTTTGTCGGGGTCTTATCGGGCGGTGATCGTGCGCCCTACCGGCCACAGCGCAAAACCGGCCAGCTTCAGATGCGCCCAGGCAAAGGGCAGGCCAATGATCGTGAGTGCGTTCAGGACCGCCGCCATCAGGTGCCCCAGCGCCAGCCACCATCCGGCCAGCACCAGCCACAGGATATTGCCGATCAGCCCCAGTGCGCCGGTGCCGATATCCGGCCCTGACACCTCGGCCCGGTTGGTGGCATGAAAGCCGAAAGGCATCAGCGCATAGCCTGCCATCACCACGGCCGCACGCGCCCAGGGCAGGCCGATGATCGACACCGCCATGATGAGCGCGGCAATCAGCCAGCCTACCGCCATCCAGGCTCCGCCCAACAGGATCCAGATCACGTTCAGTATCAGGCTCATGTGAATCTCCATTACATTTCAGATGGGGCGGCTGCGCGGGGGGTTCAAGTGGCCCGGCGCGCAAAGTCCCCTTGACCACCCCAGGCCGCCGCGATAGCCCGCGCGGATGGCTCCGACACCCTTGCTCCAGCTTTCCGACATTGCGCTGACCTACGGCGGTGATCCGCTGTTCGCCCGGCTCGATCTGGTGATCCAGCCGGGCGACAGGCTGGCGCTGGTCGGGCGCAACGGGTCGGGCAAATCGACCCTGATGAAGATCATGGCCGGGCTTGTGCAGGCCGACAGCGGCAGCCGTGTCCTGACTCCGGGCACGCAGGTCGGCTACATGGAACAGGATCCGGATTTCAGCGGGTTCGCCACGCTGGGCGATTACGCGCTGCAAACCCTGGATCCGTCCGAATCCTACCGCGTTGAAATCGCCGCCGAGGGGCTGGGGTTTGATCCGGCGATCGATGCCGCCACCGCATCGGGCGGCGAACGCCGCCGCGCCGCGCTGGCCCGCCTGCTGGCCGAGGCCCCGGACCTGATGCTGCTGGACGAGCCCACCAACCATCTGGACATCCAGTCCATCGGCTGGCTGGAAAGCCGGCTGCGTGAGACCCGCGCCGGGTTCGTGCTGATAAGCCATGACCGCGCGTTTCTGAACGCGCTCAGCCGGGCGATGCTGTGGGTGGACCGCGGCCAGGTGCGCCGGCTGGAACAGGGCTTCGCCGCGTTCGAGGAATGGCGCGACAAGACCTGGGCGGACGAGGACGACGCCCGCCACAAGCTGAACCGCAAGATCAGGCACGAAGCGAAATGGGCGGTCGAGGGGATCAGCGCCCGGCGCAAGCGCAATCAGGGCCGGGTCCGCGCGCTTCAGGCGCTGAAGGCTGAACGCGCGTCGCAGATCCGGCGTCAGGGCACGGCGGCCATGGCGTTCGAGGCCGGGCCGCAATCGGGCAAGCTGGTGGTCGAGGCCGTGGGCATCGACAAGAACTTCGACGGCCTGCCGATCCTGCGGAATTTCAGCCTGAAGGTGCTGCGCGGTGAACGCGTCGCCTTTGTCGGGCCCAACGGCGTCGGCAAGACGACGCTGCTAAGCATCCTGACCGGCGCGATGGCGCCGGATGCCGGGACCGTGCGGCTGGGCACCAATCTGGACATGGCGGTGTTTGACCAGACCCGCGCGCGGCTGGATCCGGACGCGTCGCTGTGGGAAAACCTGACGGGCGATCCGCTGATGCGGGTGTCGGGCCAGGCCGATCAGGTCATGGTGCGCGGCGCGCCCAGGCACGTGGTGGGCTATCTGAAGGATTTCCTGTTCGACGAGGCGCAGGCCCGCGCGCCGGTGCGCAGCCTGTCAGGCGGCGAGCGCGCGCGCCTGCTGCTGGCGCGGATCATGGCGCGGGAAAGCAATCTGCTGGTGCTGGACGAGCCGACCAACGATCTGGACGTGGAGACGCTGGACCTGTTGCAGGATCTGCTGGGCGACTACCCGGGCACGGTGCTGCTGGTCAGCCATGACCGCGATTTCATCGACCGGGTGGCCACGACGACCCTGGCTTTTGAGGGGCAGGGGCGGGTGACCGCCTATGCCGGCGGGTGGTCCGACTATCAGGCGCAGCGCCGCGGCGCCCCCGGAATGCCCATCGACACGCCCAAACCCGGCGCCCGGCCCGCCGCGCGCGCGGACAACGCCCCGCCGCCAAAGGCGCCGCCTGCCCGGGGGCTGAGCTTCTCGCAAAAGAAGCGGCTTGCAGAACTGCCCGGTCAGATCGCCCGTCTGGAAGCAGAGATCGGCAAATTGTCAGAGCTGCTGTCGGATGCGGATCTGTATGCGCGCGAGCCCGTCAAAGCGGCCAAGGCAACCGAGATGCTGAGCCAGCGACAGGCAGCACTGAGCGCGGCGGAAGAAGAATGGCTGGACCTGGAGGAACGCGATCAGCCCTGATCCGCCCGGTCATGCCCCGCTTCGGCAGGGCTCCCGTCATGCCGCCGGTTGCGCTGGCGCCGCAGCACGACCACGCCCAGGACAACGGCAATCAGTAGCGAGGTCGCAAGGCCGGTCAGATCGCCCAGCAATTCGGTGACTTGGGACAGTTGTGCACCGGCCGAATAGCCGATGCCCACATAGACCGACACCCAGACAATTTCCCCCGCGACGCCCATTACCGTGAAGGTGGCCCAGTTCAGTTTCGCGCCCCCGGCCAGCAGATTGACATAGGGCCCCAGCGCGCTGAACAGCCAGCGGCTGAAGAACACGGCCACCCCGCCGCGGTTGTCGATCTGGGTTTGCGCGCGCGACAGGATGGCGGCGCGGGTGTGGCTTTGGTTCAGCCAGCCTTCGGCGGCGCCCAGGCCGATCCGGCCCATCTGATACCCCGCCTGATCGCCGATCACCGCCCCGGCCAGCGCGGCACCGACAACCGGCGCAAGCTCCAGATCGCCCGAGGCCGCGAAGGCCCCCGCCGCCAGCATCATCAGCGATGACGGGACGGGGATCGCCAGGCAGGACAAAAACGTCACCAGCGCCAGCGCTGGCGCCCCCCAATCCGAGACCAACGCAAAGAACCAGTCGGTCATTGGCTGGCCTGATCCGGGGTGGCATCGGGGTCCGGATCCGGATTCGGGTCAGGATTGGGGCCGGGATTTGGGCCGGAACTTGTGTCCGGTCGTGCCTGGCGATACGCCTCGATCGCCTGGTCGATGGTGTCGATCAGCGCGCCGACGGGCACGTCCCGGGTTTCGGCCAGACGGTCCAGCCGCCGCCAGCGCCGCTCGTCCGGTCTGACATTGATGGCATCGAACACCACGTCAAGCGGCACGTCCCACGAGCGCGCGATATACCCCAACGGCATCCAGCTTTCGATCTGCTGGTCGGTATGCCGGGGGTCGGACCAGAAAACGGTGGTCATCACCACGCGAAATCCGAAAAACACGGTCAGGGCCAGCGCCAGCGCGAAGCCAAAACGGGTCCACCTGCGAAACCGGGGTGAGAATTCGTGATCTGTGCGCATGGCGGGCCCGCGTTGCAATGCCGGATATCATAGCGGCGCCGGGTTTGGAGCGAAAGCGCTCAATGCGCGGCGTTACCCGCGCGGGATCAGGCCGATGAACGGCACGCCCGAGGGGCGGTGCACGAGCCGCATCTCGAAATCGAAATAGCGCAGTTCGTCCTTGATCCGGTCATCCAGGAACGAATTTTCCAGGAAGGCGCGGATCCGGTCGCTGTCCCAATCCTCGGCCCCGTCGGGCACGCGCAGGTATTCATAAGACGACAGCACGCGGAACCCGTCGGCATAGGACTCGCGCAGCAGGCGGCCGGCGCGCAGCGATTCCAGGCTTTGCGCATCGCCGGCAAAGACGAACCCGTGCCGGACCGGAAAGTCGAAACTGAAATTGATCATGCCATCGCCGAATTCCATCACCCTCAGCGCCGGGTCCTGCTCCAGCAGCGTCGCTTGCAGCGCGCCCCGGTCCAGCCAGAAATCCCGTTGCGCGGGGCGCAGGGTGTCGGTCATCAGCGCGGCGCTCCACAGGCTGGCATGCAGGATGCTCAGCGCGCCCAGCGTCCCGGCGGCGATGGCGCGCCCCCAGCGCCCCTGCCGCTTGACCGCCGGGGCCAGCATGATCGCCGTGCCCAGGGTCATCATCATCATCGCGACAGCAAAATACCACGAGGCCTGATGCCAGTAATTGACCAGCAACAGGTTGTAGGTGGCCTTGGCCAGAATGCCGCCGCCGATCCCCGTCAGCACCGGGGCCCAGGGCGCGGTGACGCGGCGTGCCAGGATGAACCCCATGAAGCCCAGCGCAAACAGCGCGGGCACCACCAGTTGCACGACGCGGAACGCGCCGCCCAGCAGCGCCCCGCGCTCGGCCTGATACGCGCTCAGCGCCTCGCGCAGGTCGATCAGCGGGGAAAAGATCGTGGCCAGCGACACCCAGGCATTGGCGATCAGCGCGCCCTCGCCCTTGGCCGCGCCGCTGACTGGCGCCATCATGCCGGTCGTCGCCAGGCTCCAGCCGACGAACAGCGCCAGGCCGATCGCGGTGGGCGCGGTGATCCAGGCCCCGGCGACGATGCGGGCCGCCAGCGGCCGTCCGGGCCAGGCGAGCACGGCCAGCGCGATGCTGGCGGGCACGAAGACCTCGTCCAGCCGGGTCAGAACCAGCAGGCCCAGGATCAGGCCGATCAGCGGCCAGGGTCCGGCGTCCGGATCGCGGGTCATGCCGGCGATGACAAAGGCCAGGAGGGCGGCCAGGAAAAAGGCCAGACCGACCTCCATCCCGTCGAAAAAGCCCCAGACCGGAAGGTTTTGCAAGGACTGGCCGATCATCAGGTAGTAGACGCCCGGCACCGCCAGCATGGCCAGGAACCACGATCCGGTAAAGCGCCGGATCGCCGCGCCCAGGGTCAGGACCCCGGCCCAGGTCAGGGCGATCGCGCTGTAGGCAACCCAGGTCATCGCGCCCAGCGGATCGCCGCTCAGCGCGGTCGCCGCGCGCACCCAGGTCTGCCACAGCGGGTGAAAGCCGTTGGTCGGCCGCAACCCATCGAAGCTCATGGCGATGCCGGATGATGCTTCGCCGATCCCAAGGTAAAGATAGGCGTCGCCGGCGAGGAACCAGAAGGGCGCCATCGCGCCCATGTTCCAGCCGATCACGGCCACCGGCAACAGGGTTGCGATGCTGGCGAAAACGAAGAATCCTGCGGCCCGCATAGGCGCTCCTTTTCGTTCAGATGCCGAAAAACCAGATGTCCTGGCGATCAATCCGTGAATATGACAGGGCTTCGCGGCTATTTCGAGGACACATTGCGTCCCTGTGCCATTGTTTCGATCCTTCGCGATTGGTTGAACAGGCACCAAATATTCTGGACAGGGGGAGCGAGTTCCTTCACATTTCTGTCACGCCGACCACGCTCATCGCCAGATTTTCCTGGTGCGTGCCGGTGTTTTTTCGGGCCTTTTTGCCCCGAGCAAGAGATATAGAAATGGAGCTACCAATGTTTAAACCGTTCAGACTTGCCGCTGCTGCCGTGCTTGCCGTCAATTTTCTGGGATCTACCGCACAGGCGCAGAACTGGAACCTTCACCCCTCTTATGGATCCGTCACGCTGAATGCGGGTTTCGTGCCCGACCCCCGCACCCGCACGGTGCGCGCGGGCGGTGACCAGCAATATTCGGGCGGCCAGGGATGTCCCGGAGGCGGATGGTTTGCGAATGCGCCCGATTACCGGGTCAACTACCGCGCCGGATCCTATCCGTCGCTGACCTTTTACGTCAGCGCGCCGGGCGACACGATGCTGCTGATCAACGACCCCAGCGCGCGCTGGTATTGCAACGACGACTACAACGGGCTGGATCCGCTGATCCGTTTCAACAACCCGCAATCGGGGCAGTATGACATCTGGGTCGGCACCTATAACCGCTCGCGCGTGCATAACGCGACGATCTACATCACCGAACGGTAATCCAGCGGTTTTGCGCGCAATTTCAGGCCGGGCGGCACTGGCCCGGTCTGATGTTGCGGCCTTCCTGGATCACAGACCCAGGCCAGAGACGATCCGCGCGGCTTCCTGCGCGCAAGGGGTCAGCGTGGCGCGGTCCTCTCCGGGGAAGAACCGGGCGCGGGTTGCCGTCGGCATCGCGGCGGGGGTATCGATCACCACGCGGGGTGCCAGATTGTCCTGTATCCGGGCGTTCTCGGCTGCCCAGGCCCGCGCCAGGACAATCTGCCCGGCTTTCGCGGCCCCATAGGCGCCAAAGAATTTCGCCGTTCCGCCCGCCGCGGCGCGCCAGGCAGCGTCATCGAAGAACAGCGCCAGGGGCTGCGTGCTGGCGCGCAGCAACGGCTCGATCATCGGAATCAGCGTCCCGGTCGTGCGCAACGTGGTGGCCAGGGTCTTGTCCCAATCCTTGACCGCGATATGACCGGCGGGCGACAGCGGGGGCACATGCACGGCGGTGTGGGCCCACAGGTCGACGCGGCCCCAGCGCTGATGCACCGACAGGCAGATCTGGCGCATGGCGTCGTCATTGGTGACGTCCACGGGCACCAGCGTTGCGCTGCCGCCCGCGGCCTTGATCCGGTCGTCCAGCTCCTCCAGCGCGCCGGTTGTGCGGGCCAGCGCCACGATATGCCAGCCCTTTGCCGCCAGGGTTTCGGCCAGCGCCGCGCCCAACCCGCGCGAGGCCCCGGTTATCAGGGCTACGGGGCGATCGGGGTCGGTGGATGTCTGTGTCATGGTCGCTGGTTCGGGCGTTGATGTGGGTGTTGATGCGGGCGCTGATTCGGGCGTTGATTCGGGGGGCGGGGATGAATGGCTCATACCCTGTTGATTGCCACCCCGTCCGACCGCTTGCAAGCCCGGGGCCGAACGCGGGGCATTTGCCGCACGACCCCCCCGGGGCTTCGCGTCACCTGCTCATTGCAAATCCGGCGCATTTGCAAAACCGTTGATTTGCAAACCCGCCCGATGTTTCGCACGGCTTGCGCTCCGGGGATGCTTGACGCGCCCGCATCGCCAGCCGATAACGGGCGCAACTTGGACCCAAGCTCAGGGAGATAGCCATGGCCCAATCTCAAACTCTCGTTCAGGCGTCACTCGGCGTCAATTCTCTGGCCGGCAAGGCGCTGGTCGTGGTTGCCGGATCGGTGCTGATCGCTCTTGGCGCCCAGATCAGCGTGCCGATGCTGCCGGTGCCGATGACGCTGCAAACGCTCGCCATCCTGCTGGTCGGGCTGACCGCCGGGTCGCGGCTGGGCGCGGGCGCGGTGCTGGCCTATCTGGCCGAAGGCGCGATGGGCCTGCCGGTCTTCGCCGGCGGCGGCGCGGGCCTTGCCTGGCTCGCCGGGCCGACCGCCGGGTTCCTGTGGGGCTTTGTCGGCGTCGCCTTCCTGGCCGGTCTGCTGGCCGAACGCGGCGTCACGCGCAACCTGTTCGCCACGTTCTTCGGCGCGGTGCTGATCTCGGCGCTGCTTTATGTGCCCGGTGTGCTGTGGCTGACCGCCGCAACCTCGCTGGACATGGGCGGTGCCGTGTCGCGCGGGATGGTGCCGTTCCTGCTGGGTGATTCCGTGAAAGCCGCCGCCGCGGCGCTGATCGTCACCGGTGCCTGGGCAGCCCTGAAATCCCGCCGCGCCTGATTTCCGGCCCAACCGCCGGGCGAAACCCAAAACCCCCGGGTCGCGTCAGCGCCCGGGGGTTTTTTCTGGTCTTGCCAAGGTCCGAGTTTCAGAGCGCCGCCGCTTCCCGCGCAAGCGCCTCGATCAACGCCCAGTCGCCGCTGGCCATGGCCTCGGCCGGCGCTACCCAGCTGCCACCGACACAGGCGACGTTGGACAAGGACAGATATTCGGCCGCATTCCCCGGGCTGACGCCGCCCGTCGGACAAAATGTCACCTGCGGCAAGGGGCCGCCCAGGGCCTTCAGCATCGCCGGTCCACCCGCAGGTCCGGCGGGAAAGAATTTCATCGTCCGATAGCCCTTTTCCAGCAAGGCCATGACTTCGGTGGCGGTGGCCGCACCCGGCAGCAACGGCAATTCCTGGGCCGAACAGGCGGCAATCAGCGTTTCGGTCGCGCCGGGCGAAACGGCGAACCCGGCACCCGCCGCTCTGGCGCGCGCGGCGTCATGCGCGCTCAACACCGTGCCCGCGCCAACCTGCGCGCCGGGAACTGCGGCCATCGCCTCGATTGCGTCCAGCGCGCAGGGGGTGCGCAGCGTCACCTCCAGCACGGGCAGGCCGCCCGCAACCAGAGCTTCCGCCAATGGACGGGCATGGGCAATATCATGGATCACCAGAACCGGGATGACCGGGGCAAGACGGCACAGGGCCAACGTGGCATGGCTTTGAAGGGCAGGGTTCATCAAGACACCTCATGAGGGGTTTGCCCTGCCCATAGCCGATCAGAGGCCCCTCGCGCAACCGTTTGCGCTAACATGATTCATCTTTGTGCCGGGAAATATCCTCGGAAGGGTCCGGGAGGG
>TARA_R110002073_G_scaffold336443_1_pt1 | contig 10977 bp, 13 predicted proteins | sample TARA_R110002073 | Tara Oceans TARA_R110002073 (sample SAMEA4397174) | marine metagenome | biome: Polar Biome; feature: [DCM] deep chlorophyll maximum layer (ENVO:01000326); material: water (ENVO:00002006), including particulate matter (ENVO:01000060) such as... | depth 40 m
TTTAGGCAGCACCTTTTCTATTTTTACACAAGTATAGGGACATTACCGTGTTGCCAACTGGCTTTTTATTCAGAGCATTATATTCTTTTCAGTCCATTCGTCATTGTCAAAACTCGAAAATATTACTGCATCTAATTCACAAGGATAAATCTTTGCTTTTAAACACAATTCTTGAATTCCGTCCGACACAAAATGATAATACCCTTTATCGCTCAAAGGTGATGAAGTCAAACTCACAGGAAATCCAAAATCATTTAACCAACGTGCAATTCTCGAATCAATCGGAATTTCATATTTAGTTAATCCTAAAGATTGAAGAAAATTCCTTGATTGTTTTGGTCCAAAACCTTTAAGCCAATCATTTAAAAAATCCGCTAATTCTCTTTCAGTTTCTTTAGATTGATTATTATTCAAGAAATTTAATTTTGATATTATATTCCAATTGTCAAGTTCAATTTTCTTAATGTTTTCTGTGAAAAACGCAGAAATTTTGTTGATATATCTTGTTAGTCCATTTTTCTTAAGAATCTGTTTTATTAATAATTCTATATTTTCCGATTCAGCGATTAATTCAGACGTAATTGGAAAAGGTTTTAGGCTTAAAAATTTTCCAACAACAGAATTTGGCCCCGAACGTTGTTGAGAAGTCAATAGGCACATCATTAAATTCAGGATTATAATATTCTTGTCTATCTCAATGTTCTTTTTTTTGACATTTCTTTCTCTCCGATTGTTCAAGAAAAAATTGTCATTTTCTTTCATAACATTTTTTACTTTTTGAATATCAGATTCGTTAATATTCCAAGAAATTTTCATTCAGTTCGGTTTTTTTTAGCTTGTTGGCAACCAAAGGCATAACACACACTCTACTCATGTTTATCCCTGTTATCTTTAAAAATAACAAGGCTAAAATGAATAATTGAATATTCATAAGCAATAGTAAATTCAGGTTAGCCTTTTTCTTCTTTCAGCAAAAACCAGGTTCCGCTGGCGAGCAAAGCTCCAATAATAGGAGCGACTATGTAGATCCAAAGATGTGTCAGGTTTCCCGAAACGAGGGCAGGCGCAATAGAACGAGCGGGATTCATGGAAGCTCCGGTGATCGGTCCGGCAAACATGGCTTCCAGTAAAACCACAAAACCAACGGCAAGACCTGTAAATTCAGTTACGGCTTTATTCTGGCTTACAAATAAGATTACTAACATTAAAATATAAGTGAGGATAATTTCCAGAATGAATGTTTGTTGCCATTCACCGACAGGGAGTGTTGCGCCTAATCCTTCATGTTCTTTAAATAAATAAGCCAATATTGCAGAAGCTATCAAAGCACCAATTAATTGAGCAATGATATAAGGAAATACTTTCTTTTCATCGAAACGATCGGTAACTGCAAAGGCGATAGAAACCGCAGGATTGATATGTGCTCCTGAAATATGTCCGAATGCATAAATCATTGCCGTAACAATTAATCCGAAAGTGATTGCAACGCCAACGTGAGTTACGGTTCCGCCTGTTACATCATTAATTACGATGGCTCCGGTTCCGCAAAAAACCAGCGCAAAAGTTCCGATGCCTTCAGCTAAATATTTCCTCATTCAGTGTCCACTTTACTCATTACATACAACATTTCTGTTCCGATTTGCTTACAGCGTTCATCATACTTGGTGTCTTGCAACGCTGTATTGTCAAAGGCTTTGGGATCGTCAAAAGGAAGCGATAATCTGAAATCTGTTCCCGGTACAAACGGACAAGCTTCATCTGCTTCTGAACACACCATGATCGCAGCAAATTCTTTGGTCGGATTCGGAGCTTCATCAAATCGGGTAGAAAAAGCCTGGTAGGGTTCCATGCTTTCTTTCCAGGAAACGTGATACACAGGATTGGAAGCTTCTGAATCATCGGTTTCTACTTTAAATCCGGCTCTGCGAACAGCATGTACTGCATTGGGATGAAAAGCTGTGGCTTCCGTTCCGCCGGAAAAAGTGCGAATCTCCGGAAGATGGTAATAATCCGCAGCTGCGGCCAGCCATAACTGTCCCATGTGACTTCTTCTGGAATTATGCGTGCAAATTACGATCAGTTTTGGCGTTTTATCCTCGTTTAGTTTTGAAGAGATATAAGCGCTTAAGGAGTTTAGTTTTTCTTTCCTTTCTTCCGGAATAGAGTCAAAACCGGATTCCAATTGTTGGCAGTAATCAACTATTTTTTTGTACATAGAAGCAGAACAGGTTTCAGAAATAAGAAATTAACAACAGCAGCTGCCGGGCGCACAAGAGCCGGAAGTTTGCAGTTCTGCAAGTTTTACTTTTGGTTTGGAAGCCGGAATCCCGCAATTATCTTTTGCGAGGCAATCTGTAGCTTTGCTGGTTAATTGAAAATTAATACCGTCAAAATCGAGGCCGTATTTGCCAATCGTCTCGCCCTGATATTCTACTTCGATATCAAGATCGGGAAGTCCTAAAGTCTTTTCTGAAAGCTCAATAATATGCAGCAGTTTCTCGGGATGGATTCTGTGATCGTAATCATCAGCACTCCACAATTGAAAATTGACTACTTCTTCACTTCGAAGCGTTCCTCCACAGTCAATGAAGTTTTTGGTGATTAACCCGACTTCGGTAACATGGAAATGGTTGGGGACCAATGATCCGTCAGGAAGCTGAAAAGCTATTTTTTCAAGATTGAAGAGCGCTAATTTTATTTGAGATAATTTCATAAGTAGTAAGATGTTTGTTGCCTTAACAACAGTTTATTTTGTTTGTGTGAATATCCTGATCCAGAAATAAAGCAATGAGTTCTTTCATTTCAGACCAATTTTCTTTGTCTATACAATAGCAAACACTGGTTCCTTCAATAGTTCCTTTGATTAATTCTAATTGCTTTAACTCTTTTAAATGCTGAGAAATGGTTGGTTGAGCCAATCCAATTTCATCCACAAGATCCCCGCAAATGCAGGAATCAGTTCTGAAGAGCTGTTGCAAAATGGCTACTCTTGCAGGGTGAGCAAAGGCTTTAGCAAATATTGCAATCTTGTTTTGCTGCTCCGTAAATATTTCAGTTTTGGTAAGCCCCATTATTCAATATTTGTTCATTGCAATATTACGATTAAAGAATAAAGAATCAAAACAAGGATTGAAGAAAATGTTAGAATCGGCAAAACTTATGAAGAATGAGCGCAATCTGTATTCAGAAACCTTATCTTAAAAGCTGAGTTCGATTTTAATCAGGAAATTGAAATTTATTTCAAGGTCATTCCACGGCGAATGCAGTGCCAAAGGCATCACTATGTGTGAATCTAAATCTTAATTATATGGAACTAATGCTTTTAAATTTTCATCCAGATTCTACCGTAGGCATGCCTTTGGCTCTGCCTGCGCAGGAATGACGAAATAGCGACATCTTGAGCAACTTTAAATTCGAACTCAGTTTTAAAATTTGATAACTAAAACTAGCTACTTTTATGATCTCTCGATATTCCCGTAAAGAAATGACCGACATTTGGACGGAAGAAAATCAATTTCAAGCATGGTTAGAAGTTGAGCTGGCGGCGTGTTGGGCATGGGCAAAGCTTGGAACTATCCCCATGGAAGATGTAGACAAGCTCTATGAAAAGGCGTCTTTCAAGCTGGAAAGAATAAAAGAGATCGAAGAAAAAACTCGTCATGATGTGGTCGCCTTCACGCGAGCTGTTTCAGAGACATTAGGAGAGGAGAAAAAATGGATTCATTACGGTCTCACATCTACCGATGTAGTGGATACGGCCTGGGGCGTTCGCTTAAAGCAAGCCAATAAATTGATTCGCGAAGATCTGGAAAGAATCATTTCTGTACTGGCTGAAAAAGCCAAAGCTCACAAGTACACAGTAATGATGGGACGTACTCATGGAATTCATGCAGAGCCAACGACCTTTGGGTTGAAATGTGCGCTTTGGTATGCGGAAATGAAGAGAAATTTAGAACGCTTTGAAAGAGCTGCTGACGACGTTGAGTTTGGAAAGCTTTCAGGATCGGTTGGTACTTTTGCGAATATCCCACCAGAAGTAGAACAGTTCACGTGTGAAAAACTTGGATTAACTCCTGCTCCAATTTCTACACAGACTTTACAGCGAGATCGCCACGCATATTATTTAGCGACTTTAGCGTTGATTGGTTCCACTATGGAAAAGATGGCTGTAGAAGTTCGTCACTTGCAAAGGAGCGAGGTTCGCGAAGCAGAAGAAGCATTCAGAAAGGGACAGAAGGGCTCGTCTTCGATGCCACATAAAAGAAATCCAATCAGCTCGGAGAATATTACCGGTTGTGCACGTGTACTTCGTGGCTACATGGTTACCGGATTTGAGAATATTCCACTTTGGCATGAACGTGATATTTCGCATTCTTCTGCAGAGCGGATTATACTACCGGATGCGACCACGTTGCTGGATTATATGCTTTCACGTTTTGCAAATGTGATCGAGAATTTGGTGGTATTTGAAGATAATATGGAAGCCAATATCTGGAAGACACAAGGATTGGTATTCTCTCAGCGCATTCTTAACAAATTGATCGACAAAGGAATTAACAGGGAAGAAGCGTATGATGCCGTTCAACCATTGGCGATGGAATCTTGGGAAAACCAGAAACTATTTCGCCCATTGATTGATAACGATGAATTCATTTCCTCAAAATTATCCAAAGAAGAAATCGAAGATGCTTTCGATCTTAAACATCACATTAGAAATGTGGATGTTATTTTTGAAAGGGTGGGGCTGGACTAATTACCCAGGAAGAGTTTTTTTGAAAGCGAGAAAGGCAAGGGATAATAAGTACAGTTTCTCTGCCAAAAGAGAAAATAGGATGATTAAGATCTGTCTTTTATAATTTGTTGAGCTAATTCCCATCTTTTAACTTTCCCCATCGCAGTTTTTGGGAGGGAATCAACGATGATAAGCTCTTTAGGAATCTTAAAATCAATTAGATCTGCTGATAACATTCTTTTCATTTCTTGAATATCCGGTGTTTTACCATTCAACAAGGTCACTACTACTATCACTTTTTGTCCCCATTCTTCATCAGGTAAACCAAGAACAACGGCTTCTTTTATGAGAGGGAGTTTTTGAATGGCTTCTTCAACTTCAGTTGGATTGATATTCTCGCCACCACTAATAATCAGATCTTCTCGCCTTGATTCAATAAATAATTGATCAAATCCATTTAAGTGACCAAAATCTCCGGTTTTGAACCAGTTATTTTTATCAAATACTTGCTCAGTTTCCTCTTTGTTGTAATACCCATCAAATATTTGTGGGCCTTTTAACCAAATAACTCCAGACTGATTCTTACCGAGTACTTTTCCATTGTCATCACGTATTTGTAATTGATTTGGAGGAAAAGGTTTGCCTACACTTTTTAGCGGAGTGTACATTCCGGAAGGGGCAGTCATTGGATTTGTTACAATCTGTGCACACGTTTCTGTCATTCCATAACTGGAAACTATCGGTATACCACGTTCCACAGATCGTTTTAAAAGTTGTTGAGTTGTAGGACCACCACCGAGTAATATTGCCTTGAACTCTCTATGCGTTTTAAATAATGGATTTCTAAGTAAACGAGAAAGCATTGTAGGAACTAAAGAGGCCGCTTGGAATCTTGGGTTTTCAGATAAAAATTCCGTCACCATTTCTTCATTAAATCGCCCCATTCTATAAATAGCTGAACCATATAACAATGACCTGAAAATAATCGATATCCCGCCAACATGATTAAGTGGAAGGCACAATAGCCAAAAGTGATTTGGTTCCGGTTGGAAATTTTTTGCAGATGCTTTTGCTGCAAAAATCATTTGCCTTCTTTTAAGAGGAACAATCTTTGATTTTCCGGTAGTTCCTGAAGTAAGGAAATACCCGAAAATAGCACTGTCTTTAATCTTTGAAGAATCAGGGAGTTTCATTTCTCTGGTATCAAAGGTAAATGCATTCAAAAAGAAGTTTTCATCCATATGAATAACATCTTCTCCTGAAAGGCGATTTCTATTCGCTGTATCGCAAAATATTAATGAAGGACTTAATTCATGAACAACCTCTTCTATTTCTTTTTGAGAAAGCTTTGGACTTAAAGGGATGATTGGAATCCCTAATTTCCAGGAAGCGGCGATAGAGAAAATTAAAAGGTCAGATGAGTCTGATAAAAACGCAATGGGCCATTTTGTGGAATCCGATTTTTGCTTGATGATATCGAGAAAAAAGCCCGTAAACCTTTCTAAATCACTGTAAGTGTACATTCTATGCACAGAGGTTAGAAAAACCTTTTGAGGTTCTGCTTTACCAAACTCGAAGATATGTAATCTTGACTTAAACACTATTTATATAATCTCTTTCAAATATTTATAGTTCAAATCAATTCCAATACCTGGTTTTTGGGGGATTTGAAAAAACCCAGAGTTTATCTCTTGGTTTGTTCCGAGGTCATATTTGAGTAGTGAACCCGTTGACAACCCATGCGCTTTTTTTGTAGCGCCCCAACCCGATGCTAAAATTGCTGTAACTGTCCTTCCTATTTTACTTTCTAACGACGTGGTAAATACTAATCTATTATAATGAGAGTTTGAAAGTTCTTTTGTTACGTTTATTTCCGAAAAACTGCCAAACAACATTGGTTTTAGTATAAATGTATCTACTATATTTTGTTCTGCTAGTCGGTTTGCATCTTCTTTGTTCCTAAATGATTCATCTGCTGCTAAATTAATTTTGATCTGATTTTTTAATTCGGATAAACGCTCATAATAATCTTTAATAAGAGGCTCTTCGCAGTATTCAATATCAAGGTTCTCACATTTTTTTAGATTAATTACTGCTTCGTCAAACCCCCAGCTTTGATTCGCATCTATCCTGATTTTTATTTCCGGAAATTGTTTTCTCAGTTTATTGAGGATTTCAAGTTCTTTACCAAAATCGACTCCTACCTTTACCTTTAAAGTTTCAAATCCATTTCTAACTAATCCTTCCGCAAGTAATAGAGTTGAATCTAAATCAGAAATACCAAGAGTGCCGTTTACTTCAATTTTTTTGCGGTACGCTTCTTTGAAGAGATATTTTGCTAATGATAAACCGGCTTTCTTCGACTTATAGTCATAGGCTAATGTATCCAGCCCAAATTTTAGGGAGGGAATGTCGTGAATTTGATAGAGAACAAATGAGAACTGATCAAAATCATCTTCAATTAAAGCTGTTTCTAAAGCAGCTCTGTTGAGTTCAATAATTGGAATTATGTGATGTAATGTAAACTTCGAAAATCCCGGAAGTGGAGCAATCTCACCAAATGCCGTTATACCATTATGTTCAAAAACCAGAACTAAGCCTTCACGGTTTTCCAGAACTAAACCAGCGGTTCTAAAAGCAGTTTTAAAAGGAAGTCGATACGTATATAATTTCAGCATTATACTATTATACCAAGTGCAAAGAGTACTCCGAAAATAGCCATAAATCGCGCTGTTTTTTCTAATTGAATATTTAGATTTCTTTTGTCCTCTTCCTTCCAAATGGTAATAGCGTGACGAATGCCAATTGGAAGAACAATGAAAGGTAATAAGATCCAATATTCATAATTTAGCTGCACATAGAAATGAGGAGGTATGGCAAATGCTATAAGTAACATTATAGTAAATTCTATTTTTAAGGCAGTTTCCCCAAACAGTACTCCTAAAGTTCTTTTCCCAACTTTGGAATCCTGTTCTACATCTCGCAGATTATTGACCACTAAAATATTCGTACACAATGCGCCAACAGCTAATGAAGCCCAAAATGTATCTCCAGACCATTCCAATGCACTAACATAATACGTTGTCATAACGGCTACTATTCCAAAGAAAATAAAAACAAATAAGTCACCTAATCCATTGTAACCCAGAGGAAAAGGTCCTCCTGTATAAAGTATGCCAAACAATAGAGATAATAACCCTATGATCAAGACGATTAAGCCTCCAATCCAAACTAAATAAAGGCCGAAAAGAAAAGCTAAGACCATGCAAACTATTGTTGCATAAAGCATAGTTTTTGGAGCGATCAATCCTGTAGCCGTAGCGCGTTCAAAACCAATGCGTTCATCCGTATCAGCTCCTTTAATGAAGTCGAAATAATCATTCGCAAAGTTAGTTCCTATCTGGATTAGAAATGCGCAAATTAAAGCAACAGAAGTTGCAGTCCAGTTCAATAGCCCATCATTAAAAGCAATGGAAGCACCGACTAGAACGGGAACAAAAGCAGCGGCTAAAGTTTTAGGGCGCGCAGCTTCAACCCAAATTCTAAATTTTGAACGTTCCAATAGATATAATTTTGATATTTGTTGTTGTGGAAAAAACCATAAAATAAGATAACAGTTTCAATGAAGGCTAAAAAAAGTGAAGTAAAAAACTCTTAGCATTAAAATCTTAAGTGTGGAAGCGCTTCGATTATATGATAACTTAATTTATTAAACATTATTTAATTAATGACTATTTTAATTAATTGTTGATAAAAATTATACTAATAATATTGAGTGTTTTACTAAAAACTCTTTATATTTGAAAATTAATTTTAACTCAAGAAATACAATATAAATGTCTGCATCAAAACTCGAATATATTTGGTTAGATGGTAGCAAGCCTACTCAAGGACTTCGCAGCAAAACTAAAGTGCTGCACGACTTTTCAGGAAAACTAGAAGACGCACCAATTTGGTCGTTCGATGGTAGTTCAACACAGCAAGCTGTGGGTAACTCATCAGATTGTTTACTAAAACCGGTAGCAATTTTTCCTGATCCTGCTAGAATTAATGGTTTTTTAGTGATGACGGAAGTTCTTAATGCAGATGGAACACCTCACGAGACCAATGGACGTGCCTTAATTGAAGATCATGACAATGATTTTTGGTTTGGATTTGAGCAAGAGTACTTTTTATGGGATCCGGAAACAAATATGCCGTTTGGGTTTCCGGTTGGTGGTTATCCTGCTCCACAAGGCCCTTATTATTGCGGAGTTGGAGCAAAAAATGCTTTCGGGCGTGATTTAGTAGAAGAGCATTTAGATATTTGCTTAGAAGCAGGATTAAATGTAGAAGGTGTTAACGCTGAAGTTGCTGCGGGACAGTGGGAATTCCAGATATTTGCAGAAGGTGCTGATTCAGCCGGAGATCAAATTTGGGTAGCTCGTTATTTACTTGAAAGAACCGCTGAGCAGTACGGTTTAACGATTAACTGGCATCCCAAACCTCTTGGAGATACTGATTGGAATGGTTCAGGAATGCATGCAAATTTCTCGAATTCTGTATTAAGAGAAGCTGGTTCTAAAGATATTTATGACAAAATTTGTGATGCTTTTGCTCCGGTAGTTAAAGAGCATATTGCTGTGTATGGTGCTTATAATGATCAAAGATTGACGGGTAAACACGAAACGGCATCTATTGATGAGTTCAGTTACGGAATATCAGATAGAGGCGCTTCTATTCGAATTCCAATTGCTACGGTAGAAAATGACTGGAAAGGGTGGTTAGAAGACAGACGTCCTGCTTCGAACGCAGATCCATATACTGCTGCTGCAAGAATTATCAAAACGGTTAAAGCAGCTTCATAAGTTTTCACTCACTTAGTGAAGTTTTCCGGAACCTCGTTATCTTTATTGATAGCGAGGTTTTTTATTAACTTAGTTTTCAAATCTGAAATACAAGAATAAACGATGAAAGAGATAACCTGGCAAGAATTTAAACAAGTAGAATTAAGGATTGGCACAATTGTAGATGTTAAGGACTTTCCTGAAGCCCGAAAACCCGCCTATAAATTGATTATTGATTTTGGAGAGGAAATCGGTATTAGAAAGTCCTCTGCACAAATTACACAGCATTATTCAAAGCAAGAGTTGATTGAAAAACAGATCTTGGCTGTTGTAAACTTTCCACCAAAACAGATAGGCCCATTTATGTCTGAATGTCTTGTTACTGGGTTACCGGATTCAGAAGGAAAAGTAATTTTGCTAAGCCCTGATGTAAAAGTAGAAAATGGATCTAAGTTGTTTTAAAATTGAGAAACAAAATCAAACTTTTTCGGTAGAACTTAAGTTCTTAGTTTTAGGAAAATAAAATATCATGAGAAGACATCTATTATTTACTATACCATTAATCCTTTTTTGTGGAATTGTTTTAAGCGCTCCAGCCCAGGAAATTTCTTATCCGGAGAAAGAAAGCTCAACATCTTTCAAGCTAATAATTCAGGGAATTGATAGGATAGAAGGGGAAATTAGAATTGCAGTTTTTGATTCCAAAGAAAAATATACAAAAGAACCTATTCATGCAGTTGTGATACCTGTTGATAGTACAACGGTGATTTGGGAGCAAGAAAGTTTACCCTTTGGAGAATATGCAATTGCTGTTTACCATGATAAAAACAAGAATGGTAAAATTGATACTAATATACTGGGGATACCAAAAGAAGATTATGGGTTCTCAAACGATGCAAGAGGCAGATTCGGTCCGGCATCATGGGGTGATTCTAAGTTTAAAGTTGACGAAAAAATCTTTTCAACTGAGATAAATATAAAGTAGCTCACAATTTTTTTTGATTTTTTAGTTCAGATTACGGATAATCTCAGATCTAACTAACTAAATGTGAGGTATTTATATGGAAAATCAAGAAACAGCCCCGGTAATGTCTATGAAGGATTGGGTAGTTACACTACTCATTTCGTTAATTCCCGTGGTGGGCTTTGTAATGCTTTTCGTCTGGGGTTTTAGTGACTCCGCAAATCCAAATAAAAAGAATTGGGCAAGAGCGGCATTAATTATGTTGGCGGTAACAACCGTGTTATATTTCATCATATTTGGACTGATATTTGGTTCTATGATGGCAGCCGGAGGTTTCGATAGTCTTTAGATTTGAAGTTTGATTCTTAAAAAGCTCTGTATAATCACAGAGCTTTTTTTATTGTATCGAAACTAGTGCCGTGTCATTGCTGAAATGTCGTCAGATAGGGGGCTGA
>TARA_R110002073_G_scaffold122379_2_pt1 | contig 10969 bp, 8 predicted proteins | sample TARA_R110002073 | Tara Oceans TARA_R110002073 (sample SAMEA4397174) | marine metagenome | biome: Polar Biome; feature: [DCM] deep chlorophyll maximum layer (ENVO:01000326); material: water (ENVO:00002006), including particulate matter (ENVO:01000060) such as... | depth 40 m
TCCGCAAGCATATCCAGCGCATATCCGTCCTTGCCCTCAGCACTATTGTAGGATGGCACCAGGAAGGACCGCCGCACCGAGGGTTGTTTCACCTGTTCATCACTCAGCGTCACGGTCAGAGCGGTCTCCACAGGAGGCTCTACCGGGCGCAGACGCGGCAGCGCTTCGCCATTGCGCGGAACGGTTCCGTAAGTTGCCTGCGCCAGTTCATAGACGTCGGCAGGCACCACGTCGCCGGCAACAATCAGGATCGCGTTTTCCGGCGTGTAAAACTTGTTGTAGAAATTCAGTGCATCCATCCGGTTCAACTGCCGGATTTCATGTTCCCAGCCAATCACGGGAAAGCGATAGGGATGATTCTTATAGAACGCCGCATCCATGGCTTCGCTCAGTCGCGCCGAGGGGTCATTGCCGATGCGCGAATTGCGCTCTTCCAGCACCACATCGCGCTCCGGCAAAACGACTTCATCTGTCAGCACCAGATTGCGCATCCGGTCAGCTTCAAGCGCCATCATTTCAGCCAGATGGGTCGGTGCGACGCGCTGAAAATATCCGGTATAATCGCTGGAGGTGAATGCGTTTTCCTGGCCGCCAATTTCGGCAATCCGATCGGAGAAAGCGCCGTCCGGATTGGCTTTGGTTCCCTTGAACAGCAGATGTTCGAGAAAATGGGCAATGCCACTTTTACCCGGTATCTCATCTGCGGAGCCCACCTTGTACCACAGCATATGCGTCACCACAGGTGCCCGATTGTCGGGAATGACAACAATCTGCAAGCCGTTATCAAGCATTTTCGATTGGGCATTTGGCGCAATGCGGAAAGACTGTGCCTGTGCGCCCGGACCAATGAAAGGAACAAGCAGAACAGCCACGACTGTTACTGCACAAAGTCTGGAGTTTAGCCAAAATGTCATAGGTCTCGCTCTTGTCCGGTTGCACTGCTGCGGTGTCCGGATTTGCATCCGGTCAGGAGCGAGACATAAAGCAGGCAGCATCGGCAGGCCACTTAACTTTATGTAAGCCGGTGGCAACTGGGCGGTTCGACACTGTCGAATGACAACGTACTATGTCCAGACCCTAGTCCGCGTCTCCGAAAATACTATCGATCTTGCCCTTCAAAGTCTGCGCATTGAACGGTTTGACGATATAATTGTTTACGCCGGCTTTTTTGGCGGCAATCACGTTTTCGGTTTTTGATTCAGCCGTTATCATGATGAAGGGTATTTTCGACAGCCGTTCATTGCTGCGTACTTTGGTCAGCAATTCATATCCGGTCATCGGCTCCATATTCCAGTCAGAGATGATGAGTCCGTATCTGCGGTCTTCTATTTTCTTGTAGGCTTCCGTACCGTTGGCGGCGTCATCGATGTCCTGAAACCCAAGTTGTTTCAACAGACTACGGATGATTCTCACCATCGTGGTGTAATCATCGACAACGAGTACAGGCATAGAATGGTCTAGCGCCATCATGATCTCTTTGGTTTGGCCGGAATTTCATCCTGTAGAATAGGCACTTAACTTAAAACAATGGTTAAGGCGCCCTGGCGGGCCTGAGAGCAAAGCCATCATATGCCCCCAATGCGCTGTGCAGGCCTGTGCCCCGGCAAACGTGCCTTGACGGGAAATCGCCCGCACGGCAGTGTGCGCCGCGTTTGCAATTGGAAGTCTCTATTTGCAGATTACATCTACATACGACCTGCAATTCCGGAACGCCTCTATGCTGTTGCCCGATTATGACACTGATTTTGTCTTGCTGGACGGTGGCTCGACGATTCCTCCTGAATTGAAAGGTGCAATTATCGTCATCGGGAATTTTGACGGTGTGCATGCCGGGCACCGGGTCATTCTGCAACACGCCATGGATCTTGCAGCAGGTACAGTCCCTGTACTTGCCTTGACGTTCGAGCCGCATCCAAGGACCGTATTCAATCCGTCAGAGCCGGTATTCCGTCTCAGCCCGAGATTGGAAAAGGCCTCATTGTTGCGCGCCTGCGGACTGAGCGGAGTGCTGAACTGGGAATTTTCACGTGAATTTGCCGGTTTGAGCGCCCAGACCTTTGTCGAGGACATTCTGGTCGGCCATCTGGCGGCCTCTCATGTTGTCGTCGGCTATGATTTTCATTTCGGCAGGGGCCGTGAGGGTAGTCCGGCCTTCTTGTTCGCCGCCGGACAATCGGCCGGATTTGGCGTCACTGTCGTTCCCCAGGTTACTCTGCCCGACGGTCTGGCGGTGTCTTCCAGCGCCATCCGCACGCATTTGATGAATGCTGATATCCGTTCTGCCAATAATGAACTGGGATATCGCTGGTTTGTCCAGGCCGAAGTGGTCCATGGCGAAAAGCGCGGCCGCGAACTCGGTTACCCGACTGCCAATATGAAATTATCGCCCCATTGCAAATTGGCGCTGGGCATTTATGCGGTCAGCGTGCGCCGCCAGAACGGCACGCTCCACCACAGCGTGGCAAGTTACGGGCGGCGCCCGCAATTCGACAATGGCGCGGCACTTCTTGAAACCTATCTGTTTGACTTTTCAGACGATCTGTATGGTGAGACCTTGATGGTCACCTTCCATGAATTCCTGCGTGGCGAAGCCCGGTTTGATGGGGTCGGTGCGCTTGTTGAGCAAATGGACCGGGACAGTGCCGCCGCCCGAAGAATTCTGCAGGCCGCGCTGCCGCTGTCCCCGCTGGATGCACGCTTGTCGTTTCAAGCCTGATTTTTGCTGGCGTCCGTGTGTTGTCTGTTGTCTGCTTTCTCAGTCTTTTTCCGAACCGCATCATCAAGCGCTGACGATCCGGTAGAAGCAGAGTTAATAAAATCTGCACTAAATCAGCAAAAATTGCACTGAATTATGTAAACCGAAATAAAGAGAAACATTGTCATAGTCGCCTCATGAAAGAGGGACGACTATCATGAGCAACACATTTGAGACTGCAGGCCGGTTGGATTGGCGCGAATTCCGCAACCCCAATAATGTAAAAGCGTTCCGCGAAAGCGACAAAAACCCTGATGTTATACATTTGCGGGGGGATACAGAGGCAGAAGGCGCTAATCTGCGGCCGGCCTCCTCGGAAATACGTGGAGGACCGGGCTTTCGCGTCAACACCCAATTTGAATCTGTATCAAACCGGCAGATTAAGCAATTATCCGAATTCGAAACGCCTGAAATTTCAGATGCGCTGAACAGAATGTTCACCATGGACCCGGCAATTCGAAATGTGGTGAACGAACAGTCACTGTATGGACCGGCCATCACCGTCAAGGTTTACCCGGGTGATAATCTCATGGTCCACAAGGCGCTGGATATCGCAACGCCGGGTGATGTGATCGTGGTCGATACCAGCGGCCTGCCGCGCAATGCCTGTGTCGGCGATATGATCGGCAACAAGGCAAAGCATGTCGGTGTCGCCGGGTTCGTCATTGATGGGCTGGTCAGAGATATTTCCGGATTGCGAGAAATCGGACTTCCGGTCTATGCCACCGGTATAACCGCATTCGGTCCCTTGCACAGAGGCCCTGGAGAACTTTGCCACCCGATTTCCTGCGGCGGCATTGTTGTCAATGCCGGTGACGCGATTTGCGCCGATTCAAGCGGGATTGTTGTGGTCAACAAGAACTTTGTCGAGGAGACCATCAATCACCTCAGGAACCAGCGCAAAAGCCTGGAAGAATACACCGCAAATGTCAAAAAGGGTAAATTCTCAAATGAGTGGGTCGACAAGCAGCTGAGCCTTGATGGCTGCCTGTTCGAATAGGTAGGGGCAACGGGCATGTCATCTCATGCAATTCAAAACCACAAGGCCCGGCTCTGGGCACTCTGGCACCGCGTGCAATTCTTCACCGATGTCCGGTCGATCATGCGGATTCTCAGATATCGCAAACTCCGCGAGATATATTATCGACAGTTCTGGGCCGAGGTGGCAACGACTTTCGAAGCAGAAATCGAAACGCTAAGCAGCGGTTTGATCCAAATCAGCAAACAAGGCTGGACGACCTTCGTCAGACAGCACGAAATGATGTTTGACAGTCCCTTGATGCTCGACATCATGGGAAATAAGGCGCTGACATATCAGCTTTTGCACAACCTGCAGGCACCCATTGTGCCGCATCTGCAGTTTTCAATGACAGAACTTGAAGCTGCCCGGCGGTTTCTGCAGACCCACCGCGAAATTGTGGTGAAGCCGGCAAGCGGCACCGGAGGTGGCAGAGGTGTGACCACCGGTATTTCCACTGACAGGCAGCTCAGGGATGCTGCCCGGATTGCGGCGCGTTCGGACCGCAATCTGATTGTTGAAAAGCAGGTTGAAGGCGAGTCTTACCGCCTCCTGTTCATCAATGGCCGCTTTATCGATGCCATCAGACGCGATCCGCCCCGTGTGATCGGCGACGGCAAATCAACCATCCGGCAACTGATCAGAGCGGAGAATGCGCGGCGCGAGAACGAGATCCCGATACGGGCCTTAAGCCCGCTGGTCATCGACCGGGACATGATGAACTGGATGAAATCCAGCGATCGGAGCCTGTCTGATGTTCCGGCGGCGAATGAATCGGTTCAGGTCAAACGCGCAACCAATGAAAACGATAAAGATGGAAATCTGAATGTGACCGACCTGGTCAGTCAGGTGATTGTATCCAGATGTGCTGAACTGGTGCAGAAGCTTGGTGTGCAATTTGCTGGCGTTGATCTGATCTGCAGAGACATCGGCGGATCATTCTTATCGGACAATTGTTATGTCGGGGAGATCAATACGACGCCTGGGCTGCACCATCACTATCTGATAGCCAATCCGGCGGAGGGCAATCGGGTCGCCGAAATTGCATTGCAATATCTGTTTGCGAACAATATCGGCATTCTGAATTCCGGCACTCGCCACGGCAGCACCTTGTTTTCCGCTATGTCTGTGACGCAGACCAAAGCCTTCGACGGAACATTGTCGGGCTCCGTCATACAATCCATTCCCAAGAAAGCCCTTGCCCCCAAGAAAGCCCATGCCCATGCGTTACGCTGATCTGCAGGCATCGCTTTCAGGCTTCGATCTGACCGTGATGGACATTTCGACCCCTGTGCTCATTCTCGGGGGAAAGGAAAACACTTTGTCACTGGTGCGCCGTTTTGGCGCGGCCGGCATTGCAACCAGAGTATCCGGCCCGGCGGATTGCTGGGGCATGCATTCGCATTACTGCCGCGAAAAATTTCCGGTTCCGCGCGGCCTTTCCAGCGCTCAATACTGGCACGATCTCCTGGTGTCGGGACATAATACTGATTTGCATGGCAGTCTGCTGATTGCCTGTAGCGATGAAGCGATCGATTTTCTCGCCCGCAACCGCACCGAGCTTGAAGGCCGCTATCAATTCGACCATGGCAAGCCGGAGATGCAGTTGTCACTGCTGGATAAACGCGACACGCTAAAGCTGGCGGAAACAGCCGGAGTGGCGACGCCGCAACACTGGACGGTCAACAATGAGGAAGACCTGGCGGCGGTCCGTCAGTCGGTCGAGTTCCCCGTGATGGTCAAGCCGATCATCTCCCACGAATTCATCAGCGTCTTCGGGCTCAAGCTGTTCATCATCGAAAGCGACTTTGATGAACTGGCGGAAAAAGTTCGATTGGCATGGGCTAAAAATGTCGAGGTCATGGTCATCGAGATGATTCCGGGGCCGGACTCCCAACTGAGCAGCTACTACACCTATATCGGTGCCGATCATCAGCCATCCTATGATTACACCAAGAGCGTTATCCGCAGATTTCCGGTGAACCGGGGCCTGGGCTGTTACCACAAAAGCGAATGGTTGCCGGAAACTGCCGAAGCGGGCAGGAAGTTTTTCCAGGGCATCGGTTTTACCGGCTTCGGCAATATCGAATTCAAACGCGACCCGCGCGACCAGATTCTGAAAGTCATCGAGTCGAACGCCCGCTTCACATCGGCCCAGGAACTGATTATCCAGGCCGGCGCACCGATTGATTTCATCTATTACTGCAAGGCGACCGGACAGAATGCGCCCGGCTTTGACACATATGATCAGGATCTGACGTTCTGGTACGGTCTGCGGGATTTCCTGGCCTTTGTGGAAATGCGCAAGGCAGGGTCAATCACCACCGGCCAATGGTTGCGCAGCCTGTATCCGTTCAAGCATGTTTCCCCGCTTCATAATATGTCAGATCCGTTTCCCAGCTTTGCCGCTCTGACGATCCGCATTGAAAAGACAGTGATGGGTTTGCTGTGAGTACGGATCTGGTCAGCGCTGCCGATCTGCAGGCCTATCTTCTAAAACTGTTCGATGCTGTCGCAATTGACGAGGCGCAATCCCGGTCGGTGGCGAACAACATGGTCTGGAGCGAATTGGTCGGGCGTACCAATTTCGGCGTCATTCGTATCCCGGTTCATTTAAAGCGCCTGCAACACGGCGTGTTGAATGCAAATTGTCATCCGCAATTTACCCGATCCGGCACCGGCTCGGGTCTGCTCGATGGCGACAATGGCTTTGGCTATTACATCGGTGAAACCGCCATGACACACGCCATTCAATTGGCTCGTGACAACGGCATTGGCATTGTTGGTGTCAAAAACAGCAATTTCTTCGGCACTGGAGCCTATTTCGCAAATCAGGCCGCGAAAAGCGGAATGATCTCGCTGGTGACGAGCAATTCTTTCCCCAAGGTTGCCGCCCATGGTGGCTTGTCAGCCGTATTGGGGACAAATCCGTTCGCCTTTGGCGCGCCGCGCGCAAATGGCGATCATCTGCTGGTCGATTTCGCAACCTCATCGCTGGCCGGCTCCACCGTGCGCGAATATCTGTCCGAAGGAAGGCAACTGCCCGAGGGCCTGGCCATCATGCCCGATGGCGCGCCGGCGCGTGATCCGGCGCAAATCGGCGCGGCGGCATTGCTGCCTTTTGGCGGCGCAAAGGGCTACGGGCTGTCCTTGATGGTGGAGATATTGTCCGGCATCCTCACCGGTGCGGGTTTTTCCCAGCAAGTTAAGTCAACTTACTCCAACTTCGAGGAAAAAAGTGACAGCGGTCACTGCATGATCGCCATTGATATCGAGAAATTCATGCCGCTGGCAGACTTCCTGTCCCGGTTTGAAGCTTTGATCACGCTGTTGAAGGCTTCCAATCCTGTGGATGAGGTCCTGCTGCCCGGTGAAATCCGATGGGCCAATTTCCGCAGGAACAGTGAACGCGGTCTGGAAATACCGGAGCCGGTGCGGGCAGACCTCGCCGCGCTATCGGCGATTTTCCAGGTTCCGGTTCCCTGGCAGTAGAAGACTGTCATGTCTGAACAGACTCCCTCGATGTTCTACCTGCTATATGCTTCACTTCTACACGTCCCCGCGCGGACCATGTTTCAATTGAACCCGGAAACGCTCTGAGCCGATGATCGAAAAACTGGTCAGATTATTGTCCACCCTGTTTGCCACGTCATTCCTGCTGACGCTGGCACGTCTGGCAGGGGCGGGCACCGGAATCATCCTGCAGATTCTGATCGCACGCTATTATGGCGCCGGGGTCCTGGGCACCTATTATCTGGCACTCAGCCTCGCGGGTATTCTGTCCATATTCATGTCGATGGGATATCCATGGATCCTGGCTCCGATCGTTGCCGCCAGTGAGATGGAAAAACCGGCCACGGTCCTTGCGGATTTCCTGAAGCTTGTACGCAAAGACGCTGTGCTCCTGTCGGTGGTGTTCGCAGTCCCCGCGGTGCTGCTGATCTGGCTTTATCCCGGTGCTGGCCTCGACCAGCGCCTGGCGCTGCTGATTGGTGTCGCAACGGCCCCGGTCTATACGGCCATGCGCGTCTGCGGCAGCCTCGCCAATGCGATGAAATTCTTCCGCATGGCGAATTTGCCTGAACTTTTGTTGCGGCCGGTCCTGACACTGATGTTTGTCGCAGCGGCAATCGCCCTGGCAGTGCAACTGAACTCGGTTTCGATTGTCGCCATCAACTTTTTCATAGCGCTGGCCCTGACAATCTGGATGGCACTTTTTCTGTCAAAAAATGCCGCGCCTGGCTTTGCTGCGCGCTCGGATGGCGGACAATTATCGGCCCGCGAAACATCAAAGTTGAGACGGCTCGCTGTGCCGATGATCTTCTCAACCCTGTTCGTCAATATGTTTGCCGATGTAGACATCTTGATGATTGGATTGATCTTGCCTGCCGAGGAGGCCGGTATCTTCGGCGTCGCCATGAAAATCGCTGCCCTGCTGGTATTCGCAGTCCAGATAACCCATCAGATATTATTGCGCGATGCCTCCAATGCCCATCTGAATGTCGACCGGCAGCAAATGCATCAGATCATGCGCAAGGCGAACCTGTTTACAATTGGCTCAAGCGTCGCATCTTTTGTGCTGATGCTTGTGTTCGGCAGATTTCTGCTCGGTCTGTTTGGCCCGGAATTTCAGGCGGCGTATTTTGCTCTGCTCGGATTGATCGTGGCACAGATCATCCGGGCCGCCGCAGGCCCCGCGATTCAGATATTGATGATAACGGAAAATCAGCGGACCGGAATCCCGGTCTATATCTGCAGCGGGATCGTGCTGTTGCTCAGCAATCTGGCCCTCGTACCGGCATACAAATATGAAGGTGCCGCCGCCGCTGTCATCATCACGACACTTTTCTGGTCGCTGTGGCTCAATTATCTGGTCAGGCGGAAAACCGGTTATCAGGTGTCGGTTTTCCGCTAGCGCAGATTTCAGGCGGCGACCTTGGAAGTCGCAGCCGGGGCATAGATATTTTCGCCCAGCGGATCATCGCCCTTGTCGTTTATCTTGATGTAGAGAACCGATGTTCCGGCGGCATTGACCCGTTCATGGAATATCGATGAGCCGTTAAACAGGATCAGATCCCCGACAGTCTCATTCAGCAGAACGGCCTCATTGGCGATATAGGCCTGCTGTGAATTGATGTTATCGGACTCGCTGATGAACATCGCTTTGTCGTTCGGATTTTCAGACAGATCGAGCGTTGGAAAGACCGCAACAGTCGAGCCTTTGGACAGTGCGATCGGGAGCCCGATCGAAATTTGTGACGCGCATCTGTCCTTGTGCGGTGATGGCCATGGGTTGGCTTTCGCATCATAGACTTTCAGATGGCGCTCTGAGATGGTGATCTTGCCCTCGTCCATGGACGTCAGGCAGGCAATGCCTTTTCTGAACTCACGAGCTGTTTCGTCAGACGAAAACCCGAACACGAATTGCCGTTTCTTGCCTTCTACTTGTGCCGATTTGTTTTCATCGGCTGCAAGTGACATGGCCTTTTCGTTGAATTCCTTGAGCTCTGCAACGAATGCATCACTCAGCACATCTTTCAGGTGCACATAGCCCTTCGTGTGAAGCTCGGCTTTGAAAGGGGTCAGATCATATTTGAAACACATCGGATTTGTTCCTGAAATTGAGCAAAGGCAGTTTGTCAATTTACATAGGCTACGGCGCGCCCGGCAAGCAGCATTTAAGTCTTTGGTTAAGCAGTATGTTTAATTCCATAGGCGCTGCTGCCTGTCGCGGGAACCACAGCTGCGTCCGCTGCGCAATTTCAAAAACTGGCAGCCAGAATTTTCAGTGCGCAGGGCTAAAATCGACGCCTTTGGCAGCAAAAGCTTTATTCCGTGGTAAAGCGCTGTTAAAAGCCCCAGCATAAAGCAACCGGCACTGGTTTGATGATCCACATATCCAGACGAACAATACGAATTACGGGCCCGGCCTCCCTTTGAGGCGCGGGCAGGTTTGCGCGCGGGGAGCCGGGTTCCGAAAAACACTGCAGCGAAGAGCGGGCACCGGTCCCAAGCCGGAGCCGGCTCTGACGATTTCTCCTGATTTTAGAGTTGATAATGGCTGACCATCCCAACGCGCCATCGCGCGATTATTCCAAAACCCTGTTTTTGCCGAAGACTGACTTTCCGATGCGGGCCGGACTGCCCAAGAAGGAACCGCAAATTCTCGCCTTCTGGGAGCGCGCCGCATTGCAGGACAGAATTCTCGGCAAGACCACGAATCCGCCGCAGCAGAAAGGCGCAACGCCTGCCCAGCGGCCCAAATTTGTGCTGCATGATGGCCCGCCCTATGCCAATGGCAATCTGCATATCGGCCATGCCCTGAACAAGGTTCTGAAAGACATCATCTGCCGCTCCAAACAGATGCAGGGATTTCATGCGCCCTATGTTCCGGGTTGGGATTGCCACGGTCTGCCGATCGAATGGAAAATCGAGGAGCAATACCGCGCCAAGGGCAAGGACAAGGACGAGGTTCCGATCAACGAATTTCGCAAGGAGTGCCGTGACTTTGCGGACTACTGGATCGGCGAGCAATCCGCGGAGTTTCTGCGGCTGGGTGTCCAGGGCGATTTCAAGAACCCTTACAAGACTATGGATTTTCATTCCGAAGCACGCATTGCCGGTGAATTGATGAAATTCGCCAGCACCGGTCAGCTCTATCGTGGTTCCAAACCGGTGATGTGGTCGGTGGTCGAGCGCACCGCGCTGGCCGAGGCCGAGGTTGAATATCACGTCTATGAAAGTGATACGGTCTGGGTCAAGTTTCCCATTGCCAAAGGACCTGAAGCTCTGTTGGGAGCTTCGGTCGTGATCTGGACCACAACGCCCTGGACAATGCCCGGCAACCGCTGTGTGTGTTATTCAGACAGTGTCGCCTACGGGCTTTATGAAGTCCTGGAAGCAGAGCAGGATTTCGGCCCGCAGCCGGGTGAAAAATATATCTTTGCTGATGCGCTGGCAGAGGAAAGCGCGGCCAAGGCAAAGCTGAGATTGTCGCGTCTGGACTCGGTCTCAGCCGACGATTTGAAGGGCATCATCCTGCACCATCCGTTGCGCGGGCTCGGGGTCGATGGCTACCAGTTCCTGGTGCCGATGCTGCAGGGCGATCATGTCACCGCAGAGGCCGGCACCGGCTTTGTTCACACCGCGCCCGGTCATGGCCGCGATGACTTTGAGAACTGGGTGGCGAAACGCCG
>TARA_R110002073_G_scaffold148709_5_pt1 | contig 10968 bp, 8 predicted proteins | sample TARA_R110002073 | Tara Oceans TARA_R110002073 (sample SAMEA4397174) | marine metagenome | biome: Polar Biome; feature: [DCM] deep chlorophyll maximum layer (ENVO:01000326); material: water (ENVO:00002006), including particulate matter (ENVO:01000060) such as... | depth 40 m
ACTTATCGACACGGCAGAGTCTCGTGCTGATACATTAGCCATCGTTGATATTAAGGATGTGTTTACGCCTTCGACGGAGAACACAGATTCTTTTACAAACAACTTAGGAACAGTCAAGACTACTGTTTCGAATGTACAGACTCGCGACATCAATAGTAGCTATGCTTGTGCCTATTATCCATGGATACAAGCCAAGGACACTAGAAATGATCGCTTAGTGTGGATGCCACCATCGATAGTTGCCCTTGGCACGTTCGCAAGCTCTCAGGCAAAAACTGAAGTTTGGTTTGCGCCGGCTGGATTTACCAGAGGCGGCCTAACAGAGGGCTCCGCAGGCATTCCAGTTGTGCAAGTTTCCGAGCGTTTGACATCGAAACAAAGAGATAGTCTATATGAGAACAATATCAATCCTATTGCTAAGTTCCCATCAGAAGGCATCGTCATCTTTGGACAAAAGACTCTTCAGGCAGGACAATCTGCTTTAGATAGAATTAATGTTCGTCGCCTAATGATATTTGTCAAGAAGCAAGTTTCTAGAATCGCGGCTACAATCCTATTTGATCAGAATGTGCCAACAACATGGTCTCGCTTTACAAGTCAAGTAAATCCATTCTTGGCGAGTGTGCAGTCTAGGCTTGGAATTACAGAGTTTAAGGTGGTCCTAGATGAGACTACAACAACACCAGACCTTATTGATAGAAACATTCTTTATGCAAAGATATACATTAAGCCAGCTAGGGCTATTGAGTTCATTGCTATAGACTTTATCATTACTAAAACTGGTGCTTCGTTTGATGACTAGTAAGAAAGGGGGGATTTTTTCCTTCCTAAAACTATTTAAAATAGATACAGGGAGAAATAATTAAATGGGTCGTTTTTGGACAGATGCAACGGGAAAAGATCCCAAAAGAGCGTACAGGTTTCAATGTGTGCTCCCTAACCTTGGTGAAAATGGGTGTACATGGTTTATAACTTCGGTTGGAAAGCCAGCAGTTACAATCAGTGAATCTAAGCATACATACTTAAACCACGATTTCTACTATCCCGGAAGAGTAAGCTGGAACACTATTTCAGTTAACCTTGTAGATCCAGTCGAACCGGACGCAACAGCTATTATGAGTGCTGCTATCGAAGATGCTGGATATAAAGTCCCTGCTAGTTTCGAGCAGACTTCTACTATTTCAAAAGCAGGCGCAACTGCGCAACTTGGAATTGTAGAAATCAACCAGATTGATTCTGAAGGAAAGCCAGTTGAGTCTTGGACTCTCCACAACGCTTGGATCAAGAGCGCCACTTTTGGTGATCTAGATTATGGCACCGATGGACTTACTAACGTTACAATCGAAGTTAGATATGATTGGGCACAGCTTGATATTCACGGCGCTACAGCCGGCGTACAAGACAGAAAAGCCAATGATGGCATCTTCCAACAACAATAAAATACACTAGAGGTGAAAATTGAGAAATAATGAGCAACGGACGGGACCAATCTCGACCGGAGACGATGCAGCACCAGAGGCTGCCGCTTCAAACGAGCTTTTTAACTTTTCGACCCCAACTGAATTCGTAGAGCTCCCATCTCAGGGGCGATACTATCCTGAAGGGCACCCCCTTCATGGGGTCGGCGAGCTTGAAATTAGATATATGACAGCAAAAGACGAGGACACTTTGTCTTCTAAAACTTTATTGAAAAAAGGAATTGCTGTTGAGCGTTTCTTACAAAATATTGTTGTTAATAAAAATATTAACACAGAAGATCTTCTTGTTGGCGACAAGAATGCTATAACTATAGCAGCAAGGGTAACCGGATATGGCGAAGAGTACGATGTAAATGTCTCATGTCCAGTTTGTTCTACCAATAATCGTCGCACTATCGACCTAACCGGTTTGGCGATTTATAGTGGAGACGATTACGAAGAAGCCGGCTTTGAGAAAACATCTTCTGGCACTTTTATCGTAAAGACCCCAGCTAGTAAAGTAGATGTCGAGGTCCGTTTAATGACCGGTCGTGATGAAATATATCTTGCAACTGTGTCCGAAAACAGAAGAAAGAAAAACCTTCCAGAAACCACTCTTACTGATCAGTTTGCAAGGATGATTGTCTCTGTAAACGGAAATAGTCAAAATTCAACCATTAGATCTTTTATTGAGCATATGCCTGCAAGAGATTCCAGATTTTTAAGAGAAAGTTATCAGAAAGTAGTTCCAAATGTAGACCTGACGCAGCATTTTTCATGCGAGTCTTGCAATTTCACGCAAGACATGGAGGTTCCATTTACAGTGGACTTTTTTTGGCCTAGACGATGAATACATAGCAGCAGTATATGAAGAATTCTTTATGTTAAAGTATCATGGAGGGTGGAGCTTCACGGAGGCGTACAACCTACCAATTAAAATGAGGCGCTGGTTCTTGGAAAGATTGGTAAAACAAAAAGAAGACGAAAAAAAGGCTATAGAGGAAGAGATAAGTAAATCCCAATCTTCTAGTTGACTATCTTAAAGTGTGTTACAATGGTCCTTAAACTTTTCTAATTACTATTTACATAAAGTGATGGAGGTCTTCTTAAGTGAAAACATTAAATGAAGATAAGCTAGCAAAGATTGTAATCGATCTTAATGAGCTTAAAAAGCAGCGGCTAGATGAAAGTTTTCTGGCTATGTTTGGCCACTGGGTAAAATCTATTGTTGGTGCTATTTTTGGAGATACTGGTATACCAGTTTCTGTAAAAGGTAATCCTTCTGATGTTCGCGCCTTTGCTAGTGCAGTGGCCGGCGAAGCAAGATATGTTCAGGCTGCCAAAGATTTTGGACTTGATCACCCTAGAACCTACATGAATAAGGCTCAACTTGAAAAGGCCGTCAAAGATTTTGAATCTTCAACTGGCATCAAGTGGCCCTTTAAATAGGAGAAAAGTCTAAATGGCTGTCAGCCCAGAAGAACAACGCAGATTAGCGGATGCCCTAACTAGAGCACTAAGCGACCAGCAAACGGCTCAAGAATTGCTCAATCAAGCCAATGCCACTGGTATCGACTTAGAGCAAAGAAAGCTTGAGCTTAAACAGGCTGTTGCTAATGCAGCACAGGCTGAATATGAGTCAACTAATGCCGCAGGTACCGCAGGTATCGATGTTTTGGCGCAGCTCAAAGCAAGGGCATCGGCGCTAACGAGAGAATACGAAGACGCCACCACCGCCGCTAGAGAATTTTCCTCTACAACCCAAGCTATAGCCGGCAATGTCCGAGGAATGCTCGGAATAACTACCCAATGGCGAGGCAATACTATTGCTGCTTTTGCCGCGGCAAGGGCTAGTGGTAAGGGACTAATTCAGACCTTACAAGAGGCTCGCGAAGAATACCAAAAAACAGTAACTGCCGCGGAAAGGGCCGGCTCAAGTGCCATGAAGGTTACGGAGATTATTACTGGTGGCTGGACAGCAGCAGTTGCGGCAACCGTAAAATTAGCTTCTGGCCTAGATCAGGCTGCTGTGGCCTTTAATAGAGCCACCGGCGCAGCACCAGCGTTTGCAAGTCAAATTGTGGCGCTTGAAGATAAAATGAATGCATTCGGTGTTAATGCGGATCGTGCAAGTAGAGCAATGTCCTCTCTTTATTCCGGATCGTCCGCTTTCACAAATATGGCTCCACAAATGAGACAAAGCGTACTAGAATCTGTGGCAGTGCTGGATGTGCTGGGCATTGAAGCCGGCGCAAGCGTCAGGAATATAGAGGTTCTTACTCGTGCAATGGGAATGACTGGCTCTCAGGCCGCAGCAACTAACGAGCGAATGTTCGCTGTCGCGCAACAATTCGGCATATCTACAAGCAAGATGATTGAAGGTTTTGCAGCAGCTGCACCCGAAATGATGAAATTTGGTAGCCGTGCTGTGGATGTTTATACAAGACTACAGCTTGTTGCGAAACAAACAGGTTTAGAAGTAGATAGAATGATGGCCATCGTTTCTAAGTTTGACAGGTTTGACACTGCCGCTGAATCGGTTGGTAATTTAAATGCGGTACTTGGCGGCCCATTCTTGAATTCAATGAGAATGGTTATGATGACAGACCCGACAGAAAGAATGATGGCGCTTGCAGGCGCAGTAAAGCAGGCCGGTTTAAGTTTTGAAAATATGGGATACTATATGAGGCAGACTGTTGCCAATCGCATGGGTTTGCAAAACGTACAGGAACTAGCAATCGTGATGAATGGCAATTTCCAAAGCCTAAACGGACAGATTGTAGACATGTCTTCAAATTCTGCACAACTTCGAAACCAAACAGAAAGATTCAATACGGTAGCAGAGGAATTCGCACAGGTTGCACGACAACTGGCAATATCTCTTTATCCGCTAGTTGGAGTCTTGAAAAGCCTTGCTCAGTTCCTTCAAGAGAATGAGTTTATAGTGAAAGCATTTATTCCTGCAATTATTGGCCTTAAGGGCGCAATGTTCGCAGTCCAGCTAGGTACTATGGCATATGTTGGCGGCTTGGGCTCTCTGGCAGCAGCGCTTGGTCCTGTAATTCTCGTTGTCGGAGCACTAGCGCTAGCTTTTGCAAAGCTTAATTCTACGGGCGATGGCCTTTTCGGCATTTCTTCTGGTATCAACCAGATCGCAGCGTCTGTAAATGCAGTGCCAGAAAGTAAAACAACTAAGTTCACTCAACTGGTAGAAAAAACAGATCAATTGGCAGGAAAGAATGTTGCTCTAGGTGCGGCAGCAACTCAGGGTTTGGCAATGTCTGCCGTTGGTGGAGCTAGGGGTGGAGTTGTAACAAAAGTAACACAACCAATCAATGTCGACCTAAGTATTGGAGAAGATCATATCATGAGAAGAATTGTCAATGTGTTACAAGAATTTAGGCACTAGGGGGAAATAATATGTCATTTTTAGATAGCATACTTGGAGGTAATACTCAATTTGGAGATTATACTACAAATGGTATTTATGCCCAAAAAGAGCATCAGATAGTATTTTATCACCAGTGGAGCCAAACTGTCCTGTCTTTTAAGGCCTTCCTTACTAGCTATAACGAGAGTTGGTCAAACAACTGGGAAGAACAAGCGCTCGTTCGAAGATTCAACAAGCAATATACATTTAACAATGTACAACGCGGTATTTCTCTAGCATGGGATCTGCCGGCCTATGATATCGCCGAAGCAAAGAAAAATCTTGAAAACATTACCATGTTCACTCGCATGATGTATCCAAAAGTTAACTCTAGTGGAGTGGTCATAGGCATGAACCCAATATGGTATATGAGTATGATGAACTTTGTTCACAACTCTTCTGTAGAAGTTGGAGGCACTGCTGGTGGGACATCGGCTTTGGGCATGTCAAGTATTCTTGATGAAGGTCTGGCCAAGTCGGGCCTCAAGGGTTTCCCTAGTAATTTTATGTTTCAGCCTGACATGGAGTCTGGTTTTTTTGAGCCATCTCAAGATGTTTCTGAAAACTTTAGCCAGTTAATTGGAAACCAGAAAAGAAAAACAAAAGTAGTGCCAAATAAACTTTATCCAAAATTGATTAGAGTTTCAATGGACTATACGCCAATATTGGATGAATCTCTTAATTTTGGTTGGGAAGAATTTTCAGACGGCATGGAGCCCGTGGTTGCTTGGGGCGGAGGAACTGGCTTCCCATATGGGGAGAATCCACAGACTGCTGTTAATGTGGCCTCTGGTTTATTTGGGGGCTTGGGCGGTGATGCCGATGATCTATCCGGTGCGCTGATAGGTAGTGGGCCCGACGCAGAGACGCTAGATCTAGCCGCTACTTCAATTGCTCCTGTTACGCCTGTGAATGAAGGAGGTGGGGGATAATGGGAACTAGATATAATAACAAAAGAATAATCGTTAATGATGACGACATATATAAAGAATTTCGTGAAGCTAGAAACACTAAACAAATTCGTCAGTACGAAACACCAGATATTCCTTATTTATCAATTGGTCATCGACTAAGCTTAGACAGGCTTCAGCATGTTTGGTCACATGGAGATAAGTATTGGAAACTGTCTTCGCAGTATTATAATACTCCTTCATATTGGTGGCTTATTGCGTGGTTCAATCAAAAACCGACAGAGGCTCATGTAAAAATTGGTGATGTCATAATTATACCAAAGCCTCTATCAAAAATTTTGAAATATTATCAAACTATAAGGTAGGTTTAGATGGCAGATGAAGACCCAAGAGTAGAGGCCGCCAAAGAAGCAGTTAATGCTAACGATTCTGGTTTGGCCGAAGAGGTAGCAGAAGCTCAGTTAGAAAGAGTACAAGAAGAGAGAGACTCTGAAGAGGATCCCAAAAGTGCTTTGTATTCTGATATTCCAGATAGACTGAGGTGGACTGAGCAGTGTTTTTTAGCAACCCATACAGCAGAAATATCAAAACTACAGAGTGAAAATTATAAAAGAGAATATTATTATGTCGACACCGTTAGCGGCCACCCTGCTCACTTTATCAATAAAATGTATAATAAACCTGGATCTCATGCGTTTGTTGAAATAGAGCCAGGAGATGTAAGCGAACTATCTCCAAAGTTTGAGCTTTTCAAACCGATGTATACTTTTAACGAGGAACAAGGACAATCTAATTGGGAATTTGATGGAGAAGTGCCAATTGTCTTTGAGAAGATGGCCAAGGAAGATATTCTTCTAGCAAGAAATTCTGAAATGCCCGACGTCGGATCCGGCGCATTGGAAGGAATTTTAAATCCTGATGCTGTAAAAACTTCAGAGATGGCAGCTAGCCAGCCAGGACTTTTTAGCTACGGTAACGACAACGATATGCCGGCAGCTGCATATGGATGGACGAACTTTGAATGGTCTTTTCAGGGCGCAAACCCATCTGAGGTTAGAAACGATATAACTGCAACTTTAACTCTAGAGTTTCAAAATTTTGACCAATTAGCGCAAATTAGGCAGGCCACGATAGTTGACCCAAAAGATTCATCAAAGATGAAAACTGTTAGCTATAGTTTGCTTGATCTGCTAGGGTACGGAGTTAGTGCCATGGATGTGATGAATACTACTGAGACAAATACCGAGTTGGTTGAAAAATTGACAACAGACCAGTATTTTCAAAAGAGATATGAAATTAAGGCGGTTGTTGGCTGGAACATACCCGCATACTGGAATGAGCCCATTGATGATGGTGGTTCTAATTTCCCATGGGAAGCTGGGGCAGAGGCGCTTAACAATGTTTCTTCTGAACTTCAAGAAAGCCTAGGCGCTGAATCGCAGGGTATATCCGATCCTGCCACTAGAAGAAGAAAGCTTGCAAAATCACTCGAATCTCAAGAGCATGTGCTGTTCTTGACATGTATAGACCACAGGTTTAACATATTAGACATCGGCAGATTTACCTTAACAATTAATTATAGAGCTAGGCTGGAAGGGGTACTGACACAACCGGTTGTAGACATCTTGATGACAAAAGCTCATCGCGATGAGACTAGAGATTTAACAAAGAGGCTGCAACTCGCAAGATCAAGCTGTGATATTAATGAAATAAATAAGCTTGAAGCGGAATACTATCAACAACTTAATAGTATTAGAAGAAATGATTTAGAGGCATTTATTAACCACTTTGTGCAGGAGGAGAAACAATTTGTTTCAGAAGGTATAAGTTCGCACAGGCAAGACGACCGTGACCCTTCTAATTTTACTTCAAATTTATCAACACTGGATGAAGAAAAGAGAAGCAGAATATATACAATTAAGGCCAATCAGGCAAACATAGTTGCTTTTGCTGCCGGCACAGAAGAGATAGATATCGCTGGCTTCGATGCACCAAGCGGAAATGACGACCCACTTGACTCTCTGGGTCAAACTAGCTCTACAGCAAAGGCGAGCGAGCAGATTTTGGCAGCAGGAGAGACTGATATAAAAGCCTCCGATCCGCTTAAAAATCTTCAAGAAATTGCTCCCCTAGAATCTGGAGACGATGTTTCAATTCAATTTATATACTTGGGCGACATAATAGAGTTTGCTGCCCACAAAGCCCTTCAGGGTGATAACTATGGCGGAGATGAAATTTCAGCTCTAAGCCCAGATCAGGCAGATAGAATAAAGATTGTTCTTGGTCCATATGAATTCTATCCCAGAACAGGGGACGAAAATAGAGAAGGGATTGAGCCTATAAATATTAACCTAGCTGATGTTCCAATATCCGTTAGGGCCTTTGCTGATTTTTGGTATAAAAATGTTATTGGCAAGAATAGAAAAACATACCCATTGTTAACATTTGTGAGAGAATTGGTTGATCAACTAGTGGTACAAGCTATGGGCTCTAGGTGTGGTATTGAGACGGGAAGACCTTCCCAATCTCGCGCAGCGCGAATTAGAACAAATTTTTTAACCTTACCGTCAAAAGACAATAGGGACCCTCTTAAAGAACTTGAAAGAGATGCATATGCACTAAACGGAGACGTCAGAATTGATCAATTAAATAAAATGGAACTGTCGAACGATGAAAAGAAAGAACTTCTGGGGGTAAATAATGCCCTATATGATGCAGGGCTAGCTAAAGCACAGCATTTGGAGGAGCAATATCATTACTTGATGGTTTTTGTTGAAAGTTTGACGCCTCACAATTTTCAAGGAAATGAAGATGATGACGCACTGGCAGGTATTCCGCACCTGAAGATGCATCAGGGAATATTACAATCAATTTCTTTTGAAAAAACAGACATACCGGGATATAGAGAAGCGAGAATGGAACAAATGATGATTCAAAACCAGTGGAATCCTTACATACAACTAACTAATGTGTATAACGTTGCGTTGGAGACCGTTGGGAATACTATGTTTTATCCAGGTTCATATTTTTATCTAGATCCATTGGCCGAAGGTACTTTTGGTGGCTCAATAGGTGTACCTACAACTGAAAATTCTCTTTCTAATATAATGGGTCTTGGTGGCTATCACATGATAATATCAACTACAAACACAATTAACGCAGCCGGCTTTAAGACCAATATACGAGCAGTGTTTGATAATAACGGAACTAGAAGAAGAAATCCGACATCGCCTGACAGAAACAAGGATGGCTGTGAATAATGGGGGGCTTAGTAAATGTCTTTTGAGGGCAAAAATGATTTAAAAGCTAGTGAGATTTTTAACGAAAGACTTATGTATAGCGCCTACGCATATTCAAAAGACGGACTGCCTAATTTTTCACCGTGCCTGACCAGAAACTTGTGGGATTCAGAGTCTTTATTCTACGGCCGCCTTAATTTTGATAAAAGCGCCGTTCAAGCCAATTTAGAATTAATGGAATATATTTCTGGTGAAGCAAGGGCAAGTGGCGCAGAAAGTGTAATGGTTTTTAATTTTGTTGCAGAGGCTTTCAGAAGTTTTAGAAATGAATTTTTAAAAGCACAAAACGAGGTTGGCATCATATTTGATGAAGTCTCTGAAGTCTCTTCTGACGAGGAATGTGGGCCATGTAAACCGGCATCCGAAAGTACAACTACTATAGTAGCAAAGACAACAAAAATAAACACAGAGAGTCCTTTTCTTGCGATGCCGACACCGGTTAAAGGCTTTTCTTCTATAGAGACTAAATATCGCCGCCATAAGAATCTTTTGTTTCAGCACTTCTTGAATACCTATGCTTCGAAGCTTTCTATTAAAAATCAAATTAAAGATTTTGACTCTTTTATACCGCTTTACCTAGAATTTGTAAAACAGAATTCTCTTACTTTTCCTTATTCCCGTTCAGCATATGTATTAAGCAGGTATAACTCTCCTATGGATACAGGTTTGTGTGTAGAAATATCTGAACTGAAGTACTCTTCTGATAAAGAAAAATATGAATTATTTATTAGTGATCCAAACTTTGATTTTTATAAGATAATGGCAGCCAAGCATGGTTTCGTAATCGATAAGAATATTCCTTGGCGCCTGATAGCAGATCTTGCTTCTGAGCCAATGTTAGAGTATGCCAATGCCAGTCTCTACGACCAAGGTTCTATAGCTAACGTTGAAGATATAGTAGAAAAATGCTTCTATGAGGTCTATGAGCTTGAAATAGATGACCTTAAGAGCATGGCAGTTGCAACTTACAACTCTATAGTTCGTACGACACCAAGTATTTATGTGACTTGCTATGGGGCAAAGTGTGCGACTACAACAGAAATAGTAAGAGCTACGGAGGAGCCAGATGCCATATACGCAAAATACGATAATTCGTTCTGGCTAGAAGAGTATGTATTAATTAAAAATGCTGAAAGCAACTTGAAATATACGCCTCCTGCTATCGATAAGATAATTAAAAATGCTCAAGACTTAGAAAATTCCTTTGACATAGGTAAGGCACTGGGTTATATTAATAGAAAGTTCCGTGGGGTGAGTTCTTTTGAGGGTTCTCTTTATTACAAGTCGGTAAAACTTGAAGTAGAGGAGAATAACGAAGAAGGTTCAGCGCATTTTGTGGATGACATCCGCTCCGCTATTAAGAAATCTAAAAAAGTTATGTACTAAGGCAAATATTTGATATTTCAAACATTAGACGACAAAAAAGAATGTGTCGGTATATATGCAGAAGGCAAATTGTCCTTCGACGAACTGCCTGACAACCTGACGGCTTGTTGGGCACCAGTCCCTTATCTAGAGGATAAAGAGATAGAGTATGCTTCACTCTATTGCGAAGGCAAGACTCCTGATCAGGTTTGCCCAGAAAACTTGAGAGAAGATTGGGAAGAATGTAGCGAAAAGATGAAGGCGTTTTATCGATCTCTTATGCTTGGGCAGGTAAGCCTTGACGAAAACTGCTTTTTCGACCTCGTTCCCGTCCGTTTTCTCGCGAGATACTGTGAATTAAGGGCAAAAATCACAAAGCACGTCCTAAGTACCTACGAGAAACCAAAAAACTACGATTATTTGCTTAAAATGACGAAATTGCTTACAAAGATCGGCCACAATAAGCTAAAAATAGACCTTTCTGACCTAAATTCGTCAATGCACCG
>TARA_R110002073_G_scaffold309696_6_pt1 | contig 10968 bp, 6 predicted proteins | sample TARA_R110002073 | Tara Oceans TARA_R110002073 (sample SAMEA4397174) | marine metagenome | biome: Polar Biome; feature: [DCM] deep chlorophyll maximum layer (ENVO:01000326); material: water (ENVO:00002006), including particulate matter (ENVO:01000060) such as... | depth 40 m
TAACGTTCTCGCCAGTCGGCAAATCGAGATTGGACCAGCGGTATTCCGACTGAACCAAGCCACGCCCAAACGACAATGCACCTTCGACGTTAAACACGTTCACAGTGTCCACGGGAAAGACCCCCGTGTTGACGAACGGCGGCACACCCTCCAACGGCTGCACGCTTAACCCGGTGGGACCGAGGTTGGGTTGCTGGCCAACGAAGACTTCATCTTGGCTGGCGTATTGCAATTGATCGCGACCGGGGTTCAGGAAACTGTGGTCAAAACCGACATGCGCAATCCCGCAGTCGCCACGATCAACCAACAACCCGGTGATTCGTTCGGCTGTTCCGTAACCGCCGTTGTCACCGTACACATTGCCAAAGTTATCTGACAATGTTCGAAACCCCGAGACGGCCCAGGTCATTTGCTCATTCGCTGCGGTATCGAATAGCATGATCCCGGTTTGGCGAAACGGCGACAATGCAAAGCTCGTCGGCCGCTCGAGAAACGGCAGCTCTCGAACGGACGTCAGCTCGCTCATTCCGAACGGTTGCCGAAACCGCCCCATCCGCACATTCCCCAGCGGCGTGTCTTTGATTTGGGTCCAGACGTCGACGAAGCGAGCCTGTGCCTGCGCGAAGTCGAACTCCATGATATAGGAGGCCCGCTCGGTCAAGTTTCCTGTCGCGGCGATTCGGGCACGACGGAACCCCGTGCCGTCTTCGATATCCCCCAGCGTCGCAATGTTTTCGTCCGACTGGTCAAAGTACGCGGTATCAAGATGAACAAACCCCGTTACTTTGAAATCGGGGTACGCCTTCTTCTCGGTCTGCGGGACCGGCGGTGGGGCAATTTCATACTCGACCACGCCGCCGCTGGCGACCAAGTCGTCCAATTGCTGCTGCAGCCGATTAAACTGCTCAACGGTTACAAATTCTTGCGGCACCGGATCGGAGGGAATCATGCCGCTGTCCACCAGTGGCTGTGACGAGACCACCGGGCGATTTAACGCATCCTGAGCCACCCCATTTGGGCTGGACCACAGACACGCAAAAACCCCAAGCCCCAGTAACTGCCAACGTCGCATGGTCGCCCCGCCTGTATCTGATTTGTCCCCATGGTCGATCCGAAAACGAGATCCGACCTCCCATCGGTCATCTTCGTCCACACCGAAGGTGACGCTTCATCGGGTAATCCGACCCAGGCAACCGCTTCCTAATCGTCTCAAACTAACGCGTGCAACGATAGCAACGGTTTAGCTGACGCGGCGGTTGGTGCAGGCTCGGGGCGGTCGGCAGACCGTTGCGTTGGAACAAAACACTCAAATCGATCGACCTGACTCAGGGAGCCGCTTGGTACTCAACGCGACGCACGCCTGACGGCGATGGGCTGCCCTGTTTCGCGGGATTAGATTGAAGCGATGCAATCCTGGCCCCCTGAGCAGGATCCGCAATCGCATACTGGGCGGGGACCTCGCCGGTCACTGTCTTTGGAAGCGTAAACATCGCACCGGTAGCACCATCGACGATAGCCCCCGCGCCACCGCCAATCAGAATATTTCCAGCAGTCCATGGATCGATGCCCGCCTGCAACTCGCGATGCTGCGAGAACTCACCGGCTCCTGCGAATGTGACATTGTATTTCGCACGTCGAAACGGGGCAGACTTCGCAGACAGAGTGACTTGCTCTGGCGTAACCCCCTGATGCACAAGTTGATTCTTATGATCATGAATCGCGAAGTACGTCTTGCCGCCACTGTTCTCAAACGCCACGGGGTACTCGCGGTTGCTCGCAATCGTGGCACACCCTTGAAAGAAAGGCACGGACAATACGATCACCAGCAGCAACGATGGTGTATGGATTAGATTCAAGACAACGTCCTTATAACAACCGAACCAACAAGCATATGTCTGCTCAGGTTCAATCGACGATCTGCGCCCTGCAATCCGCTAAAACCGCTCCAGCCAAGCTAATTTGTGCCGAATTTAACGAATCTAACACTAAACGGCAGATTGACGCGTCCCTAAAAAACCAACCTTTAACGTCTGTAGTCAGAAAGATCAGGCTCATCGTTACCAAAACGAGACTGCAACATGTCCCCATTTCGATGGAACAACCGCTTGCTACAAGCGATCAACAGAGTTTTTACGTAACAAATTCAGCTGCGAATTCATCGGGATCGAACTCGTAACGTCTTGTCGCGTTGCATTGAGGTGCAGGTTTCCGCCCACGTCTTCGGCATCGCTTCGTGCCGCAGCAATTCGATTTCGGCTAGCAGGCGTCGCGACTCGGCGCGAATGAGGTCTTCGGCGGAACATTGGTGTGATGCCCTCTGTTTCGCGATGACGGACTCCTCCGAGCGAATCGCTTCGAGCTCCGCTCGCAACCGTTCAGATTCGGGATCGATCGGTTGCTGATTGTTGGTGGCGACCGTAGACGCCTCGAGCGATTCACGGCAATAGCGACAGGTCCGATTCAAAACGCCGACGCTCGCTTGGATCCCCAGCCTCACCGCGATAACGAAACCTGCTGCCAGAAAAATGGCCATGGCAATCGACGGGAAACTCACTCCGAACCCGCGAAACAACATCGCGGCCAGTAGCAATCCTAACGCCACTCGGAGGATGCGAACTCGAACATCGGTGAGATGAGCTAATTTTGAGTTCATTTAATTCTCAAGAGGGCGTTTGGAATGTCGCCGGGATTGCACGAGGTGGGGTTACTGATATCATCGAAACCGTCTGTAACCCCCTTCTTCTGCGACCCAGCGTGCATTGATCTGGCCACCACGGAGATCTGTCCACCACGGATCAGCCTAACATGCCCTCGGGGTCGAAAAGTCCGTTCCCCGCTTTTTGTCGGACAATCTGATGAACCACCAATATGTCGAGCGTCTTGTCAATCTACTCGATCCCGACGCGAATCAAATTCTAAACATGACCACGGCCGAGGCAATCGAGGCCGTTGCCAGCGGGAACCCCGATCGGGTGCGTCAAATCGAGGGGCAATTTGCGTTGCTTCATAAAGACGGCCAGATGATTCGGATGGCTCGAACACTAGCGCGGCCAATGCGTTTCTTTCTTGCCAAACGCACCGAAGGGCCGTGCTTGATTGTAGCGGAACGGATTGATGAGATCCAAACTTTTTTGGAAAGCGAAGGACTGGCGGATCAATTCCACCCCTCGTACACCCGCATGGTCCCCGCACACCATGTGCTCGAGTTGCGATTGATCGGATGTCCTGACCCTAGCCCCGCTCACCACCGTTTCCTGACCCCCGAGCGAAATCGATTGCCAGCCGATCTGGACGCAATCGGCAAGGCCTACATCGGCCAATTGGCCAAGTCGTGTGATCAGTGGCTCGATCACATCGGCCCCGAGGAACCGATTGGCGTGATGTTCTCTGGTGGTATCGATAGCGGTTCGGTGTTTTTGGTGCTGTACGATTTGCTGCTTCGCCGCGGACAATCGCCGAGCCGGTTGAAAGCGTTCACGCTATCGGTCGATGGCGAAGGAGACGATGCAAAGCAGGCAGTCGAGTTTTTGAAACAACTCGATTTACAATTGTTCTTAGAAACGATCGATGTGCCGGTCTCGGCCATCAATTACCGAAGTGCGATCGCAACGATCGAAGACTACAAGCCGCTTGATGTCCAAGCGGCCACCGTGGGACTGGCGCTCTGTGAAGGCATCCGAGCTCGCTATCCCGATTGGCGATACCTCGTCGATGGCGATGGCGGCGACGAAAACCTGAAAGACTATCCGATCGAAGAGAATCCCGAACTGACGATCGTCAGCGTGCTGAACAACTTGATGCTTTACCAAGAAGGTTGGGGCGTCGATGCGGTCAAACACTCGCAAACCTACTCGGGTGGCCAAAGCCGTGGTCATGTTCGATCCTGGGCTCCGGCGAGAAAACTTGGCTTTCGCGGATTCAGCCCCTACGCGTTGCCCAGTGTGATCGATGTCGCCGAAGGGATTCCGTTTATCGAGCTAACCGATTGGGATCACGAAAAACTGTATTCACTCAAAGGTGAAATCGTAGGCCGTGGCATCAAGGCGGTGACGGGATTGGAAATGCCAGTCTTTCCGAAGCGGCGATTCCAGCACGGCGTCTCGTCAAAAGATCGGTACGCCGATTTGTTTCCCGGATCGGAAGCGGAGTATCGTCGCGAATTCACCCAGCTTCATGCGTGAACCCATTCCCCGGTTTACCGCCGATCAGATTATTGCGGCGAGAACCGTTCGCAACGAGGTGGACGCTCGCCGCGCCTATGCGGCGTTGGTCGAACCGGAATGCAATGCCAATCGCCAAGTTGTTGACGTGGCAACGATCTTTTTGACGAATCGCGAGTGCCCATTTCGCTGTCTAATGTGCGACCTCTGGAAAAACACGCTCACCAAAAGCGTTGAGGTCGGCGACATTCCCTACCAAATCCGCACGGCGTTACAGACGCTTTCTGCGGCACGCGAAATCAAACTTTACAACAGTGGCAACTTCTTTGACCGGAGAGCGATTCCTCGCGAGGACCATGCTGAGATCGCAGAACTTGTTCGCGGGTTCGATACGGTCATTGTCGAAAATCACCCACGGTTCTGTAGCGACGACGTACTGCGTTTCCGTGATCTCGTGGCACCGGCACAATTAGAGATTGCCATTGGATTGGAGACGTGTCACCCCGAGGTCTTAGCGAGCTTGAACAAGTCGATGACGCTCGACGACTTTGACGATGCAGCGACTCGGCTCCATCGCGAGCGGATTCGCACGCGTGTATTTTTGCTGCAAAAACCGCCGTTTCTAGACGAATCCGAGGCGATGGATTGGTCGCTTCGCTCGCTCGACTACGCCTTTGACCGAGGTGTCGATTGCTGTGTCGTGATCCCCACTCGGTCGGGCAACGGGATGATGGAACAACTCGCCGAGCGTGGTGATTTTTCGCCACCAAGCGGTGCGTCGATGGAGCGTATCGCCGAGGTGGGCATCGCCAAGCAGAAAGGACGAGTGTTTGTGGATCTATGGGATGCCGGGACACTTTTTCCCTGCGAAGCGTGCCGTGACTCGCGTATCGCCCGGCTTGCCGATATGAATTTGACCCAGCAGTCAGCGCCATCCATTTCTTGCGATGCATGTTCGGAGTAACGCGGTGCCACCGACTCGAAATCCAAACCACTATGACGTAGTCGTGCTCGACTATGACGTCGTCGTGCTCGGCTCCGGATTCGCAGGCAGTTTGCTGGCGATGATCCTTGCTAAACAAGGCATGCGCGTCGCGATCGTCGATCGTAGCGAACACCCTCGCTTTGCCATCGGCGAATCGTCGACGCCCGCCGCTGATTTTCTGCTCGAGCACCTAGTGCAGCGGTATCAGCTTGACGAACTGCGTCCGCTCACCCGCTTTGGCTCGTGGCGTGAATCGATGCCGAAACTAGTTTGCGGTTGCAAACGAGGCTTCAGCTATTTCTGGCACGGAGGCGACGATGGCTTCGTGGCTGGTGACGATCATCGTGACGAACTATTGGTGTCCGCGAGCGAGTCGCGTGAAATGGCGGATACCCAGTGGTATCGAGCCGACGTGGATGCGTACTTCTTTGACGTCGCTCGGAAGTGCGGCGTATCGGCTTGGGTGAATACCTCGGTCAAATCGATCGATCATTTGGCGGATCAGGATTGGCGGCTATGCCTGACAAAGGATCGCGGCAGCGAAACGCTAACCACGTCTTTTATTGTCGACGCGACGGGCGGCAATCGTCTGCTGCTACGCGAATTGGGCGTGCCAGACGAAACAGAATCATTGCTAACTCATTCGTCGGCGACGTTTTCGCACTTCGACGATGTGCGATCACTCAGCGAATGGCTTGATTCCCGTGGTGCAAAGCGGAACGACTATCCGTTTGTCGTCGAGGATTCTGCGGTGCACCACTTGTTTGCCGATGGATGGATGTGGAACCTGGGTTTTGAAAACGGCCGAACCAGTGTCGGGTTCGTGTTTGACGAGTCGCAGAACTCGCACTCCAGTTCGCGTGCCAAGCAACGCGATTTAAACGCAGTGATTGCTGAGCGACCGTTACTTCGTGAATTGCTGGGCGATGCCCGACTGGCCTCGTTCCCCGGACGCGTGTTTCAAACGGATCGGTTGCAACGATTGGCATCGGTCGCGGCGGGAAGCGATTGGGCGGCGTTACCGTTTACGGCCGGATTTATTGATCCGCTGCACAGCACCGGAATCGCCCATTCGATCAGTGGCGTCCAGCGGCTTTCACAAATTTTGCTGGCTGAGTCGGGGGCGACACGCCCCGAGTCACTGCATGCCTATAGCGACGCCGTGCGAAGCGAGTTGCGGTTGATCGACAAACTGGTTTGGGGGTGCTACGTCGGACTGCGTGATTTCCGCTTGTTCACCGCCTGGAGCATGATCTACTTTGCCGTGGCAACCACTTTTGAGCATGCGTTTCACGATAACCAGGGGGACGCGAGCGACGGAAACATGATGGGATTTCTGGCGGCGGACCAGCGGCTGGTTACGAACTGCGTCAACGAGCTGACTGGCGAACTTCGCTCACTCGTCGAGCGGGATGCCCTCGAAAGCGATGGCGATGTGGACGCATTTGTTGCTCAAATCCGGCAAACGATCTCGCCGCTGAACCGTGTGGGACTGTTTACGCCGCCGATTGCCAATATGTACCACCGGACCGCGGCGAAGTAGTACTGCTTTGCGAAGCGGACCCGCTATACTAACGCTCATCCATCGGTGGATGAATACCGTTCGTTTTACAGAGATTCTGATTCATGAGCTGCGCACTCCTTTCTCGTCCTCACCTTTTTTCCACGCTCTTTGCACTCCTCTCTTGCTTGCCCAACCTGGTGGTCGCTCAAGAAACCGACGAAGTCAAGGAAGCTGCGGCAAAAGCAGAAACGGCCGAGCCCAAATACCCACTGAATGTGGTGGCGGACGCGAGCGATCTGTACGTGGTAGATCTTGATTTGCCGGGGGTTTGGAAGATTAGCGACGGCGAACGCAGCTTGTTCGTGCGAGGATCCAATCTGCTGCGTCAACCGATGAACCGTCCACGTTGCATCGCGATGCATCCCGAATCCGGCATCCTGGTAGGCGATTCGGCGACGCGTGAGGTCTATCACATTGCGGAAAAAGATGCGGCCCCCAAGCCGCTGTGCAACGCCCGCGTGGGGATCGCGATGGCCCTTGCGGTCTCGCCAGACCAAAAGACAGTCTACGTCGGTGATGCCGAAAAGCGGTCGGTGTTGCGGTTCCCGATCGAAGGCGGCGACCCCGAGTTGGTTGTTCGCGTCAACGCACGCGGGCTAGCGTTTGATGCCGATGGAAAACTTTGGGCCGTCACTCCCGATGCCGAAGCGATTCATCGAATTGATGTCGTCGAAAAGAAAAGCGAAGCCATCGTTACAGGGCGTCCGTTCCAATATCCCAATGGCCTCGTTTGGGCAGGGGACCATGGCTTCGTGACCGACGGCTACGGCAAGACCGTGTGGAAATTCACAGCGGATGGCAAGACCGAGACATGGCACGTTGGCGATCCGCTTGTCGGTCCCGTCGGAATTTCGCTGGGTGAAAAATCGCTTTTTGTTGCCGATCCGAAACAGTTACAAGTCTACGAGTTCGATCTCGAAAGCAAACAAGTCAAGCCACGGATGTAAGGCGAAACGGCGATGAAAAATTTAAAACTCGTACTGGGCTTGGTCGTCGCTTTGGCTTTGGTCATTGCAGTGGTCTATTTTGTTAGGCGATCCGGAGGTGAAGCTGCAGCGATAGCAGCATCAAGCCAAGCGAACGCTCGACTACAAAAGACGCGAGACGCGCTGGCAGCCACCGAAAACTTTGAATCGGTGGCTGCGGACGAAGATTGGACTGCGTTGTACGAGGAGTCACCTGAAGATGCATCCATCGCACTGAATCGGGCGCTAAATCGTGTGTTGCGAGTGGATGTGTTGACGGAAAAGGCCAACAACTCGCTATTGGATGCGTCAGAAAAACAGGCCGCTCGCAGCGAATTGCCGCAAGCGATCGATGTGGCACGGAAATCGATCCAGGATTTCGCAGCCGTTGGCGACAACCCGGTGATCGCGGTGTGGCTGGAAAGCCGCGTCGATTTACACGAAGCTTCGCTGTTGCCTGCGACGATGACTCGCACATTGCGAAAGGAAATCTTTGACCGGCTTGTTGCCGCGATCGAGGGCGATTTGGGGAAACGTCCCGAGTCGATCATTTTGGGCGGGCCGCTCACTCAGGTCTTGGACGAATTGGAGGACCCGATCGATGGTTTGCCCAACGATGTAGGCAAAAAGGCCGCCAGGGCACTTGCGATTCTGTCCAATCAAAACGAAGACAACCTGTTCATTGCCTTGCGGGCAGCCAAGTTAAACCTTGCGATCCAATCTGCCGATGCGGCCGACGCGGTATCGCGAACGCTTCGTCTGGCACGCTCGATTGAACCTTCGCTGCGACGCCAAACCGAACCGATTGGTTTAACCCCCGGCGAGTTGGTGGCCCAGATCCTTGATGCGATTAAGACATCCGACTGGAACACTGCAGAGAACCAGATGCTGTTGTGGTTCAACGTGCTCAACAGCACCGAGCTGGTGAAGACCGATCGACGTCGTGCCGCACCGCATCCGCTGGATCGTTTGAGTTTTGATTCGCTGCGACGTGTCGCCGCTGAAATCGCCGCCCAGTCGCCAGCAAAACTTGACCCGGCGCCGCTGCAATTCAACAGCAACGTGATTCTCGATTCAGCCGAGATCACGGCGGTGATGCCGGTTGATTTCGATTTGGATCTCGCTCCCGATGTAGCCGCCGCTTCGTCCATGGGAACGTTGACGCTGATCAAAAACGATGCAGGAAAATGGAGCCCGTTTGCGTCGCTCGAGTTGGGGATGCCTGTCGCCGGATTGCTGGCAGCTGATTTGTTCATGGTCGACAGCAGCGATCCGAGTCGGATTCAAGTGAGCCAGACAAGCGGTTCCAGCGAAGCGGGAAACCAAGTCGTTTCGGGAGCTCGGCACAACACAGTGGTGACACTGGTCGCCTTTGGTAGCGATGGTGTCAAGTTGGTTGCCATCGATGGACGAGCGGACGCCGCAGAAGACGATCGTTTGAAAATCGTCGACAAAGCAACGGGTCTCGAAGAGATCAGCGAAGTCACGGCCGCAATCGCAGGCGATTTGGAAGGCGACGGCGATTTGGATCTGATGCTGGCGACTAAGAACCAGGGGCTGCGTGTATTCGTCAATCGAGGCAATCGGACTTTCTTCGAAGCGGCCGCTACCGACACGGCAACCTCGCTATCGAAAACGACCAATATCATTGCCATGGAAATGGTGGATCTTGACCGCGATCTTGATTTGGACGTGGTGACTCTCGACGACGCTGGCCAAGTCGGCTTGGTCGAAAACCTGCTGCATCTGCAGTTTCGTTATCGTGAACTAGCGGAGATTCCAAAGATCACCGCGGCTCACTCAATCGCGATCGACGACGTGGATGGCAATGTTTCGTGGGATGTCGTCGTGGGCGCTGCCGACGCGACTACGATCACGTATTCCCAAACCGCCGCTGCAGGCTTTTGGACCGTGGACCATGTACAGACGACCAAGCAAACAGGCGATGCGATGCTGGTTGGCGACTTTAACAACGACATTCTGGCCGACGTGTTGCGGTCGAGCGAAACATCCGCATCCGCGTATCGACTAGGAACGGCCTCCGATTCGCCCCTGCAAGAAATCGGGGAATCGCTGGGCAAAACCTCGCTTTGCATTGCCGATTTCAACGCCGACGGATTGCTGGACGTCGTGGGAGTCCATGATGGGAACGCCCTGGTTTCGCTTAATCAAACCGCATCCGCCGGACATTATCTGGACGTCCGCTTTCGCGGGATCGACGACAACAACGCTAGCAGTGGGCGTGTGAATCACTACGCAATCGGTTCGGTCGTCGAACTGCGATTTGGCCCCCATTACCGTGCGGAAGTAATCCGCTCGCCCGTCACCCATTTTGGTCTCGGCTCGTTTGCAGGCTCGGCTTCGCTGCGAGTGATTTTCCCGAATGGATTAACGCAGACGATTCGTGACCCCAAAATAGACGCCTTGGTCGAAGAAGAGCAGACACTCAAAGGGTCGTGCCCCTATCTGTACGCATGGGACGGGCAACAGTATGCATTTGTGACCGATTGTTTGTGGGCCGCACCGCTGGGGCTGCAAGTCGCCGACGGCGTCGTTGCAAAAGATCGCCCCTGGGAATACTTGAAGGTCGATGGAGATCATGTCCGCGAGCAAGACGGCAAATACGAACTGCGGATCAGCGAAGAACTCTGGGAAGTTGCCTACTTTGACCATGTCTCGTTGGTGGCGGTCGATCATCCGGAAGCGATCGATATTTGGACCAATGAAAAAGTGGGGCCTGCCGAGATTGCGACACCGACGATTTATGCGTTCGACGATCAAAATGTGACGAAACTGAAACACGCGGTGGACACGCACGGTCGCGACGTCAGCGAAAAACTCACCAAGATCGACCAGGACTATGTGCAAGGGTTTGATCGACGATTGCGACAAGGATTGTGCGAGCCCCACTGGATCGACGTTGATTTTGGCTCCGACTTTTTACCGAAAGACTCGGGATCGAGCGAATCAATCTACTTGGTTTTGACCGGCTGGATCTTGCCGACTGACACATCGCTCAATATCCAAATCGACCAGAACCCCGAATTGCAACCGATCGAGTTTCCTTCGCTGTGGGTTCCGGACTCGGAAGAGACGAGTGGATGGCGGAAAGCGATTCCGTTTGTTGGCTTCCCCGGCGGCAAAACAAAAACGATCGTGGTGGATGTGACCGACGCGATCAACCGCGAGGATCCTCGGATGCGGGTTCGCACTTCGGCCCAGATCTACTGGGACGCGGCCGAGGTGGCGGTCCAGTCCGAGCCTGCGGCCTTTCAGACGCATTCGCTAACGCTG
>TARA_R110002073_G_scaffold232018_3_pt1 | contig 10966 bp, 11 predicted proteins | sample TARA_R110002073 | Tara Oceans TARA_R110002073 (sample SAMEA4397174) | marine metagenome | biome: Polar Biome; feature: [DCM] deep chlorophyll maximum layer (ENVO:01000326); material: water (ENVO:00002006), including particulate matter (ENVO:01000060) such as... | depth 40 m
ATCGCCGGCGACTGATTGCCAGTCGCTTTAAATACGCCACCTAATAACATCGGCTTAAAAATAATTTCGGCCCCGGTACGCTCTGCCAATGCCGCCAGTTGCGTCCACGCCACATAACTCGCCGGACTACCTACATCAAAAAAGAATTCCACTGTTTTTTTCATGTTATTCAATGCCTTTAAAAAGTTTCTTGCCAGGGACGCAAATCAAATTCATGGGTCCAACAGTCTTTGGGCTGACAATGTATTTGCCAATACTGCTCGGCAATATGGTCGGGATCGAGAATGCCAGCTTGCGCTTTACTAGCGTATTTCTCCGGAAAGTTGTCTTGAATAAAGGCCGTGTCAATCGCGCCGTCGATAATGGAGTGCGCCACATGAATACCCTGGGGACCGAGTTCGCGAGCCATACTTTGCGCCAATGCCCGCAGGGCAAACTTGGCGCTGGCAAAAGCACTAAAACCACTTCCGCCACGCAATGATGCCGTAGCGCCGGTAAAAATAATCGTACCGCTGTTGCGCGGGAGCATCGCTCTAGCCGCCTCTCGACCAGTGAGAAAACCAGCAAACGCCGCCATTTCCCAAACCTTTTGATACACCCTTGCAGTCGTCTCAGTGATCGAAAACATCACATTCGCGCCGATATTGAAAACCACCACGCCCACTGGGCCAATATCCCGTTCAATCGAAGCAAACAGATCGACCATGGCCTCTTCATTTCTAGCGTCACACGCCTGCGTATGCGCCACGCCACCTTCAGCCTCTATTTCCTCACGCAGTGTTTGCATGGAGTCCGCATTGCGACGCGTTGCCACCACACTATATCCCTCGCGAGCAAAGCGACGGGCAATAGCACTACCAGTCGCATCACCGGCACCGATAACCACCGCCACCTGCTTTTCTTGTTTGCTATTGCTCATAAATCACCGTAAGTTCTTTTTTGGAACCAACAAAATATAGGTTCCTTTTTAGAACTTGTCAATTTATTCTAGTGCCTGTGTTCTTTAGGATTCTGTTCTATGCGCTGGGAAGACCTTGATCAGCAACCCTGCTCACTCGCTCGCACCCTCGCGGTGGTCGGCGATCGCTGGACTTTACTCATACTCCGGGACTGTTTTTTGGGGGTAAGACGTTTCGACGCCTTCGAACAGCGCCTTGGCATTACCCGCCACGTGCTCACCGATAGGCTTAAAAAGCTAGTGAGTTACGGCGTGCTCTACAAATCCCCCTACCAAGAGCGGCCCTTACGCGAAGAATACCGGCTCAGCGAAAAAGGACTGGAGCTCCACCCCGTGATACTTGGACTAGTTGGCTGGGGCGATAAACATATGAGCGACGAACGGGGCGCACCCATCATTCATATCCACAAATCCTGCGGGCAGGAAATGCGCGCCACCACACATTGCTCAGGGTGTGGTGAAGCCATTACCGCAAAAGATATAAAAGTTGAGGTCGCAAAGAGCTGGCAGGGTCATTTAGATGATTTCCTGCCCGGTAAAAAGCCGGTAACGACACGATGACTTTCCGCATATCGGCTTTTGTGTTTTTTCGACCCTGACACTCGCTAAGAACGCTATTGCTAGTTAGCCGCTAGTTATTTCGAAATGTGGTAGCAAGCGGTGGTTCGCACAACGATGCGGCCGTCGACCTTCATCACGGCGTGCGAATAAAGTGATCCTTTAGTTTCTCTTACCAGATCTGCCTCAATTTCTATCCACGCGTTGGGGGGCACCGGCGCAATAAAATCAATATCCAAACTCTTGGTGGGAAAATGAACATTATCGCCGCTTATTTGCTCCTCCAATGACATTAGCTGCATGTCGGCAAGATAAGCAAGTACGCCGCCATGACAGGTCCCGGCCATATTAAGATGATGATCCCGAACCCGAAACCCCAGCACTTTCTTCTCACCCACGTACTTTATATAAATATTACCCATATGAGTATCAAAGCCAGGGGCCGAATCAACTAATTCAAAACCTACTGGTGTCGCGTCATTTATGTCCATTTACAAATCCCATCTATTTCAAAGACCACTTGCGCCGATTAATTTACCGTCGACACAATACCTATTTAAGCTCTCTTTTAAAACGACATAATTCCCTTGGGCTAACCGCAATACTGTCAAGACCACCACCTGAATCACAACTCAAATCAAGGCGACGGCTAAAACAGCCCGTCATAAACACCGGAATTCCAATCCTGAATGATATATTTAGCAAATTACTTTTAAACATCCTGCTCTGCTAAGATACGTGGCCGTTCACGCCCCAAGTAGGATCACCACATGGCATTTACCGACAAAAACGCTGAACCCTATAGCGGGCAGGACTTAGTCCGCTATATAGACAAAGTCCTACAAGTAAGGCCGCCCCAGTCTAAGGTGCGAAATTTTAGCTATCAAATCATCAAGCGAATGTTTCAGCCTCAAATCCTTGATATTGAGAACATCCCTGGCAAGCCCTGTCTATTTGTCGCAAATCACGCTATGTACGCCGTCGACGGCCCCATTATTGGCCTGCCAATGCTCGCTGAACATGGCCGCTTTATACGTGCATTGAGCGACAAGTTTTTATGGAACCCCATCAACGAAAATTTATTGCTAAACCAAGGTATTGTAATTGGTCATCCCGAGGTGTGTTCTGCGCTGATGGAAAATGGCAGTGACTTAATTGTATTTCCCGGCGGCGCTCATGAGGCTACTAAGACCGCCGACAAAAAATACCAACTGTTGTGGAAGGAACGCTACGGGTTCATCAAGCTAGCAGCCAAACACGGCTACACCATTGTGCCCACCGCCATTGTTGGGCCAGAAGATTTTTATGACCACCTTATTGAAGGAGAAGATCTTCCTAACACCATAGTCGGTCGCGCTCTCACCAAACTCGGCCTTATCAATGAAAATACCCGCAGTGATTTAATGGGCCCCATTCCCCTAGGACTGTTCCGGACACTGATTCCAAAGCCGCAAAAGTGTTATATCCAATTTGGTGAGCCATTGGACCTTAGTAAATACAAAGGTAAGCGACTTGCTCAAAAAACAATGATCTCTCTTCGCGAAGTGGTCGCGGGGGAAATCACTACAATGATTAAGACACTGCTACAACGTCGAGATAAGGAGAAGCAACACTTTGGGCGTATCCGGCGCTTACTAACGAACTAATTTACAAACACAAAACAAGCTGCCCTAAATGCAAAAAACCTCGGCAAATGCCGAGGTTTTTTTTACAAACAACTTCTTAGAAATTATAACGGAAATTGATACCTAGCTCGCGCTGAGCATTCATACCAATCTGACGATAGCTACTTACCCCAGTTCCACCCTGAGCACCGGTGACCTGGGTCGGATTACCAGGATTACCAAACTGTAGAACCTGATAGTCTGCAGTCGCCGGGCTTGCTTCACGATAGGTTACGCGCTCTGTATCTAGCACATTTTTACCGTAGAACATAACTTCCCACTTGCCGTCGGGATCGCGGATACCTGCGTAGGCATTTACGGTATTGTAGGCATCAACATCATCAATTGGATTACTCGGATCATTCTCTGAGTTTCCATACATTGTCACTAAACCGCGAACATAGGCTTCAAGTCCCACAAAGGGAAAGCTGTATTCAGAACTAAAAGTCGCCGTCCACAATGGTGCATTATTGGAGCGATAATTGACGTTGCAAGCGCCAACAGTATCTCCGCCGGTACCGTTGCGAATATCAGATACCGATGGACTTCCACCTGAATCAGGTTGGCCGTCCGCAGGCAAATAGTCATTGCAAGCTACGGTGCCATTATCTATCTCACCCTTCGAATAGCTAAACAGTGCACCGACGCTTAAATTTTCACTGGCCTGGAATCCAGACTCAACTTCTATCCCATAAACATTGATAGGCACTGCACTAACAAAGTTAAACTGAGCAACCGTGTCAGTGAAGTTAACCCCATCTCGAGTCGAGGTTGAAATATAATTAACGCCATTGCCCGGAGCGCGATACGGGTAGTCTGGCCGTAGTACTCGCGTTTGTTCATGCTGGCGTCCGCTCTCGATCAAGAAAAAATGTAAAACCCGTCGCACTAAAGAAGTACCTGCCGTCAAACTGGGTCGCTCCAGATATTAAGAATCCTCAACAAGCTTTTGAAGTATTCATTGCAAATGCTCGGAGAGCAGAACTCCCTCCAATCTTGGCACAAGTCGAATCTCAAGCACTTGTGGCCAAAGGAATGCCAGTTGAACGCTTGGCGGCCTACCTTGCAGGCGCAGGTGAAAACAAAATAATCGATTTAAATGAAATAGCTCAGCCTCCCCCTGACCGTGAAATAACGAGGAGAACACGTGGGCAAATTTCTTTAAGGGAAGAGACAGGCCTCATCACTCGGCTGGTAGACAATCCTGACGCGGCTGAAATGGGCTTAAAGTTGGCGGGCGCGACTCAACACGAGCGCAGCCAGACGGCCATTAACGAAATGTTGGAACATCGACAGCTTTCCCAAGTTGGCGAACTTCTTGGTTTCTGGGCAATTGAATTGTTAGGGCCGTTTGCCAATCGCGCACGTCACGCCAGACAACCAACGTTGAGCGTAGGAACCGTAAAAGATTATGTCCAGACCGCAAGCAGAGCACTCTCTAGCAGCCTAATTGGCGTCGATCTGTACGATTTTGCTGATGACGAGCTTTTCCAGATTATATATTCCAACCTAAGTACTGAACTCTCTACCAGAGACGATCAAGCCATGAGGCTTACACGCTTATTTAGTGAACTATCACCAACAAAAGGTATACCGGAATTGATATTCCCTACCTCACGTAGTCACGAAGACATTCGCAGAGCGATCGACGCGGATATAATTACAGAGAAGGAAAATACACTGGCAATGGCATGCTTGCATGCATGGCATACATCCCCGCATATCGCCACGCTTATGCAGAAGGCAATAGCAGAAACCAATAATTATCTTTGGCTCGTGTCGAAAACTGGGCTTCGAAGAAGCGAAGCCAACCATCTCTATCTTCAAGACCTAAGCACACATGATAAGCAGGACATACACTACAGGATTCGCCCATCCAACAAATTTACGCTAAAGACAAAGGCAGCTCGCCGAACCGGTGGAATTGACTACAAAAGCGCACCTGACACCCTACGTAATGCTGCAATTGGCGAGGCTAAAGGTCGACTTTTTCCAACAATGTTTGCAGGGGGCCTGCAGTATTCCCCAAATCAAGCCGTCAATATGGCACTAAAATATGCCTCAGGAGACGAAAACTCTCGACAGCATAGATTAAGAAAGCGCGTTGCGGCCGACGAACTATACCAGATCGAGAAAACCGAAAGTGTTGTAGCAAAAATTGTCGCGGTCAATCGAGCTACTACTGCACTAGGACATGCCAATTTTTCTTCAACAGTAAGCCGTTACGCAGGGAATGTTTATGACGTAATTGGGCGTAAATACGGCACTCCATTATTGATGCATGGTACACCTTTTATTGACTTTCTCACCGGTAATAAACTGAGATATATCAAACAGCAAAGCTTCCATGCCCATGACAAAACACCTGCAGGTCTTTCACGGATAGCGATAAAGAAATACATGAAACGTCATGAAAAACTCACCTATGATAAGCCCATCGCCCCATTACCCAACGTTCTATTTACGAATAATGCCTCTCCCAGCGCCATAGCCACCCTCTTACAAAAGATTTTGACTGAACACGATACGAACGCGTTTCGGTGCGGAAGGGTCTCGACTGAAACGGCAATAAAGTTGGTTGAAAAGTTTAGCGAAGCACAAGATGTCTTCGGCATTCAATTGGTTAAACCAGAGCACCTCAATGGTATCCTCGCGGGCCTTGAATATAGCGAGGAAAGTAACACGCCAGCGAGTTCTTCTCGTTCATCTAGAACGAAAAAATCAATTTTCGAACAGTGGATTCACTCATTAGCGGGGCTTGATCCTGATATTTTTATAGAATCTATAACAGGGCTTGATCGCTACTTCATTGGATTAAACCTCGACAGGCGCGCACCAACTTGGCGTTTTGAGCAAGAGACAGGCTTTCTAGACTGTGAGGCACTTTCCACTACCCTTCAGTTACCACTCAGATTCATTAGGCGCCCAGGTAGGCTAGAGTTTGAAATTCAACTGGTAGGTAAGAAGACTCCGCGTTTTAAGAAGCGCACAATTCAAGCGCTCGCAATTTGCGTTTTCACACTTTCTCGTTTCTTCACCATGAACAAAGAATCAACATAAGGCGTACTCTAAATGCTCTAGTGCACTTAGTGACTTTGTTAACATTACCTCCCGTAAATCTGCCACTCGCAGGAGGTAAATTTCACTATAAAAACCTTTTCTTAAAAGGTGTTCAGGAAGGAAAAGCTATTGGCCCTTAAGCTACTGCTGCAACGATATTTTTCAGCTCTCTAGTTGGCTTTGGCCGCTTTTTCACAAGAATATCATCGTTGATTTTCAGAATAACGCCCTTGATCAGATCTGTCGTATTCTCGATATGAGAAATCGCTTTCAAGACATCAAGTTCTTCAAAAACTCTCCGGCCTTTCAAAGAAAGTCGCTTATCTGCTTTACCTTGAGCAAGCTCACTTTGTAAAAGTAAGACTATTTTTTTAGCTGCCTTCTCGTCTGATGCAAGGGCATGAATATAATATTTCATCAAGCTCGGTACAAAATCAGTTGAGCCACCTAACTCATACGTAGCCAGATTCAAAATATCCACTAGATGCGCAGGCAAACGGCTTTCAATTGGCTTGCGTTGCGAATCCAACTGCTTTTTTACTGCGGGTGTAGATTGATGTGGCAACACGCAGACCTGATCACATTTATCGCACACACCCACCAACACGTTCTTTACCACGCCAGAACCGTCGCTAAATGGGACATCCCTCAAATGGAACGTTGCATTTTCAAGCGAATGGCAGTGTTCACAGATTGCTTGTTGCGAATCACCCACTTTGAAAATTCTCATAACGCCACCTCAATGATGCACACTAATAAATACGCTGTTAGGTTCAATGAAATACCACTTGATGTACCAGCTATCGTCACCATGTTTAGTTTTGATGATGTGGACTTCCACCTCGTCAACCACATGGTGAGGACTGGAACTATACTGATTACCGCGAGACCGCCCGATTACGGCGGCGACGTCATCAAGTGACACCTGGCCTGTTGCAAGCAGATTCTTAACATCAATGTCAGCCCGTTCTTGATGAGAAACTGCCCCCTCTTTCAGACAAGTCAGAACTTGTATTTTAGCGGTCTTGAACCCCACACATCCTCCACATTGTACGACAACTATCGTACATGTCAATCAGCGCATTCACGCTATCGAATTCAATCATGAAATTAGTATACAAAATCAACGCGTTAGCCAACCAAAATTATATCCAATACTCGCCAGCATTCCAGCATTCCCAGCGGATACATCTTGGCATAGACCTCCCGCAAGTGCTTGATCGTCACTTTGGTATACACCTTAGTTGTCGATATATTCATATGCCACGGCAGAACCGGCAAAACTCGAATATCAGCGCCGCTCTCATATTTCATGAGCCTTGGTACTGTGTAGGGAAGGAATTGGGCAACCATTTATGGAGGAATGGCTCTGACACTACTGTTAAATTTCGCCAACAGCCCTAGCAAATGAGACCACAATAGTGGGCTTATTCAGAAGCAGCACTATGCAAGTCGAGCACCGCACTATGTAAAGTGCTTAAAATTTTCAATCTATAAGCCAGAGTAGGCATTAGATATATCAACCCACATAGCCAATAAAGATCTTACGCCACGACAGCATTCACAAAATAAATATCGAAAAGCACTGCCATACGCAAAATAAATCTGAATATTGTAATATAAACCTTTATGTCAATCCTTAAAGGCCGAATATTATAGGAGTCCTCCGAAAAATAGAGGGCACCATCATGCAAAGCAAAAAATTCTACAGAGAGTATTTATCTGACATCCGAACGGCAAAACTATGTTTCGCTTCAAAAAATTTTGGCGACATCCTATCACTCAGAAGCGCCATTGAAAAAGCAGGCTACCGAATTCGCGGAGCACGGGAGCTTGACAATGATGAAAACATATTCATCTTACTGGCTAATGATATAGAACAATCGGCACCTTCCAGTGTGATTAATTTGTTTTCCAATACAGATCATTCAATGGAGTCGCTTTTTTGTGACGAACAAAGCTCGATTCGAAAAACGAAATCCGTCGCGAATATTCTAGACTCTAGCGACTTCGCGATTCTCCACAACGGTATAGAACTAAAACTTAGAACCTTAAGCGCCACGATTAAAAGCGGAATCCCTGACAATATAGAAGGAACCGACAAAATCGCTCTTTTTGAAGATCGCGGAGTAACGATTTCTTCTCTAAAATATAGCCAGAAGACTGGAAAGATTTCCGCGTTGATTTTCGCTGAATTTCTTAAAAATTCTAATATCGGAAGACATAATATTAATCTATCAATTGAATGCCGGCATCTTCTCAATATTATTGATCGCGTCGCGTTTGAAGTGGAAATCAGTAGTAAGCAAGATTCAAAGGGGCGACATTACTTTGAAGCGGGTCCATATTTTGTGAGCTTATGTATTATACGAATTTTGGAAGAGATAAAAAATAACGATCTCATCACGAATATGAAAGATGACTTTAAGTGATCCTGTAGATTTTCACCCATATCTCCCCTACAACTGCACGGAAAAGTGACCCACGATTATACCCGTAAGCAATTGAACACCCCGCCTCTTTCGGGCCGTAAAGTGGGCCATATCATCCTGCAAGTTTTTGGCGATAATTGGTTCAAATTCCAGTGCAAATCAACACAGCACTTTAGTTCTGCTAATGTGGCATTACAGCCTGCGTCATTTCTTGCTTATGTCGGTTTTTATTTAGCTCGCAATATACGCTCCAATTGCTGAAACTGATTTGCGTATTTATCGCAGTCACGTTCCTTCAAAGCAGCTAGATTCTGAAGCTTCCAGCGCAAAGCTGGGAAATCACCCCAAGGGTAATCTGACCAATCGGGCTCCAAACGATTAAAAGCCAACAAAAACAATTTTTCATTGGTGGTGAGATCAGCGCGAATAGCACTAATCAGCCTCGTACGAGTTAGCTCAAAATCCTCGTAACTAAAGGGCACCGCACTCATGCCTTCAAACTGATTTTGATATGCCGCACGTTGATCCAATAAGTTAGGGTCAAGCAATTCGTACGTCGGGCGATTGCTAGCCATCAAACTAAACAGGAGCCCCTGGCGAATATCCCGTGTGAGCCCCTCATTATCGAACAATAATTTCACATCAAATAAATCCCTCGGATGCTGACGATCCAGTGCAGCACACAGTTTGCCACCATAAAGCTGTGCAAGCGGGACAATGGGCACCACACAAAACGCATCAAACTCGCCCTGAGCGAAGTCACACAGAGGCCGCAGACTAGATTCGCCCAACAAGCCACGCCCTACGGTGTTCACCTCAATTTTAATCAGGACACCACCGGCATCGAGCTGGAGCTTACAAATATCAGGTTTATGCTCAACTCTTATTGCGCGGCGCAATGCCTCTATCCGCATTTTAATATTCAATAAGGCGTCATTTATGGCCGCCAGCGATTTAGATCTATCTGCAATTTGGATATACGTTAAATCAATGTCCACCGATAACCTTGGCATATCCCGCACAAACAGATTAATCGCCGTTCCGCCATGCATTGCAAAACAGGCTTCTTTTGCCACTTCGGGTAAGACATCGAGCAGAAGCCTGACTTGACGCTTATATATGTCATTCATTCTGCGACCTCTAGCTCTTTCGGTACCGTTATCTGGTATTTCGGCACATAGGTGCCGCCGTTTACGATCGCACGCTTGCCGCTGCCGAGATCAATGCGCTCAATATCCAAATAACTCACCCACTGATGCCCTGCCTTTTCTGCTAAATAGAGAAATAGACGTTTCACTTTGATGGAGGTGCAGGCCTCCAACAACGGCTGAACCGAGGCTGGTCGTAAATTATTCAAGCCGGCCATCAGCTCGTAGACTTCCAATAGTGGTTGAGTTTTTGGGGCCAAGTAAAGGCACTCCATTATTGCCCTGGCAGGACCCGATACTTTGACACTGAAGTTTTTATGGTAGATATCAACCAGCCCCAGTGCCGATGGCAAAAAAGATGTTAGCTGGCTGCTCACATTGACCCCCCAGTCCCTTTTTTTAAACCACAGGGGCGGCTCATCACCTGCAGCCGCAAAGAGCTGTACGGACTTGGTAGCCAGCGAAAGATAGTGCGACTTACCCTGAAGCGCTAAGGCCGTTTTAGCCGCTGGATGTACCGACAAGCCTAACTGGGTTTGAAGCGCGTAAACGCCCCCTAGGTAATCCACCTCGTCGCCGTGGCGTATTATTGCGCCAGTCCCGATAGAATCAAACCATCCACTTTTTTTGTACTGCTTGAGGAGTTCGGGACTGTAGCCCTCCCGTGTCAGCCATGCGACTGCCAGAGCCGTACCTGTAGGTTGACGGCTGAGTAATCGGTTTATTTTAGATTGTTTCATGGTCTTCATAATACCAGAATATGTGAAATTATAAACCATAACAATAGTAATGGTTTATAATTATCACTAACTTGGTATACTTGATACTCAAATAATATAAATTATAAACCTACGATTGGCACTCTAGGTGAAAATGAGAAACTGCTTACCGCAATCTTAATCGACATGATCAACTCTGATTTATACCCTCAGCACTGTGAATTAATTGAGGAAGTGATCGAAAAGTATCGGCGCCAACACCAATTGAACTGATGGCATGCGTAGTTGCGCGGATTCAAATCTGAAGCACATTTTGGACTTCCCCGCGTAATACAGGCAGGGAAGTCCAATACACATATTTACATCAGCTCTTCTTTAAATACTGCAGTGGCCAAATACTTACGAACGGTATTACGAGATAACCCAG
>TARA_R110002073_G_scaffold38537_12_pt1 | contig 10958 bp, 9 predicted proteins | sample TARA_R110002073 | Tara Oceans TARA_R110002073 (sample SAMEA4397174) | marine metagenome | biome: Polar Biome; feature: [DCM] deep chlorophyll maximum layer (ENVO:01000326); material: water (ENVO:00002006), including particulate matter (ENVO:01000060) such as... | depth 40 m
CGAAAGTCTTCGCGACTTTCGCTACCGCGGATTGATCGGCGGTAAAACGCGTCTAGCGTTGCTCGATTGGCACGAACGCGCGTTCGGTCGCACCGGTATAGATTTGGCGAGGACGGTTGATCCGGGTCGATGGGTTGTTGTGCATCTCTTCCCAGTGGGCGATCCAGCCTGGCAATCGGCCAATTGCAAACAGTACCGTGAACATCTGGATCGGGATCCCCAAGGCGCGGTAGATCACGCCCGAGTAAAAGTCGACGTTGGGATACAGTTTTCGCTCGATGAAGTACTCGTCTTGCAGCGCCACTTCTTCCAACTTTTGGGCAACTTCGAACAAGGGGTCATCCAATTGCAACTTGGCGAGCAACTTGTCGCAGCTGGCGCGAATGATTTTCGCCCGTGGGTCAAAGTTCTTGTAGACGCGGTGACCGAATCCCATCAAACGGAAACCGTTTTCTTTGTCTTTGGCCATGTCGACATATTTCTGCACGTTGCCGCCGTCTTTGGCGATCGTTTCGAGCATGTTCACACACGCTTCGTTGGCTCCACCGTGCAGCGGTCCCCACAGCGCGCCGATACCGGCTGAGATCGAAGCGAACAGGTTGGCATTGCTGCTGCCGACCATGCGGACCGTCGATGTGCTGCAGTTTTGTTCGTGGTCCGCGTGGACAATGAACAACAAGTTTAGCGCTTCGGCGAAGTCGGGATCGACCATGTATTCGCGGGCTGGCGTCGCGAACATCATGTGCAAAAAGTTTTCGCAATAACTTAGGTCATTGTTCGGATACATGAACGGTTGACCCATCGACTTCTTGTAACTGTAAGCCGCGATCGTCGGCAGTTTGGCAAGCAGTCTATAGAGCGAGATTTCGACTTGGCCCGGATCGTTCGGATTCAGCGAATCTTGGTAGAACGTGGCAAGCGCGCCGACCACACTGCTGAGGATCGCCATCGGGTGCGCGTCTCGCGGGAACCCGTTGTAGAACGACCGCATATCCTCGTGGATCATGGTATGGTCGCGGATGCCGGCGCGGAAAATCTCGGCTTGAGACGCGTTGGGCAATTCGCCGTAAATCAGCAAAAACGCGGTTTCGACAAAGTCGCAGTGTTTGGCGAGTTCTTCGATCGGGTAACCGCGATAACGTAAAATTCCTTTTTCCCCGTCAAGAAACGTAATCGCACTCTTGGTGCTGCCGGTATTGACGAAACCGTCGTCCAGAGTGATCAGTCCGGTTTTGGCTCGCAGCTGACTGATGTCGATTCCGCGTTCCCCTTCGGAGCCTTCGACGACGGGGAAGTCGATATCACTGCCTTCGATCGACAGCTTAGCGACTCCGGCTTCTTTAGTATCCAATTTGGGAGGGGTGCTCATCTGCGAATCCGCGTAGAGAGAGGGCTAATTGCATGGTTTTGATCTCGGGATAGTGTAGCTCTGTAAGTAGCGAACTACAATCACGGGAACGGTGTCTATCGGCATTCGAAATCGTCGAAATACAGGACAATGACGATGAAATTTGCGTGCGAGTCGAGTTTGCCTGTGATTCCCTTGCCAAACGTCACCGCCGGCGCCCTTACCACTGAATATGAGTGGAATTGTTACCCCACTTTTTGGTCGGTAACGTTTTGACGGCGGATTCGCATCGAGTCGATCTTGCGATTGCTCGCTTTTAATATTTCGATCTCTGAATCGCCCAGCGTCAGCCGCGTCCCGGTTTCGGGAATCGATCCGACATGGGACAGAACAAAGCCGGCGACGGTTTCGTAGTCGTCGCTTTCCGGCAGATCCCAGCCGAGCAATTCGTTCAGGTCATCGATCATCAAGCGGCCATCCACCTCGACCGTGTCATCGTCAATGACTTGCAGTCCGATCTCTTCGTCTTCGTCGGACTCGTCGACAATCTCGCCCACGATTTCTTCCAACGCATCTTCGATCGTGACCACTCCAGCGGTTTGTTGAAATTCATCCAGCACGATCGCCATATGACTTCGGCTATGCAGAAATTCACGCAGCAGAAACTCGACCGATCGATCGACCGGGACAAACCAAGGACGTCGCATGATCTCGCACACCGGTTCCTTGGGTTGATGATGGGCTTCGAGAAAGGGCAGCAGATCTTTGACGTACAGCACCCCGACCACGTTATCGAGCGTGCCATTGTAAACGGGCAAGCGAGTGCGGCCGGCCTCGACAATCGTCTTTAGGATTTGGTCCCATTCCCAAGAAACTTCGATCGCATCGACATCGCTTCGCGGCGTCATGATGTGACCGACCGGGTCTTCGTGCAGCGTCATGACGCCTTGGATCATTTCACGAACGCCCGGCCCAAAGTAGCCTTCCCGCTCGCCCGCGGTGACGATCGTGCGGATTTCGTCTTCGAGTTGCTCTTCGTCTTCGTCCTCGTGCTCGTGTTTTCCCGCCAACCGTCGAGTGATCACCTCGACCAATTCCCCCGGCGCTGATAAGGGGTGCATGAAAATCGACAATGATCGCCAAAACGGCCATGTGTGATACAGCACCTGAGTCGATGCAAAGCGTGTAACCGCCGTCGGCACCCACGCGTGAACCAACATGATCGAGAGACCGGCGGTTAAAAACCAAATCAGTAGATCACGGCCAATCGGATTCTCTTCAGCAACAAAAAGCGCCGTCGTGCCTGAGATCAGGAACAACACGGTTCCGATCATCCGCAGGTATTCGCTGCCGCGAATCGCTGCGTCTTGATGATCGATGACGGCACCAAACCGTTCTCGGTTTTTATTCAACCGGCAATAGGCTTCCAAAGGTCGACCGGCGAATCGGTCCAGCAATTCGCCGCCGAGACCCCCGATACTGCTGAACACAAAGCCCAATGCCGAGAGTAATCCCCAAGCTACCGAATCGGTCATGACCGCGTCTCCGGTATCGAGGTGCTCGGTTGGACGTTCACTTCCACGCGATCGGGGCCGTAGTGAATGATGTCCTCAATCCCCAACGACTGCATCACTTGGCATTCCGCAGCACGCATTTCTTGCCGCACATCGTCTTGCAGGTCGTCCATGCCGGCGATGTGCAAGGTGCCGTGGACGACGTACAGCAGCAATTCATTCTCAACGGACCAACCGACACGCTCCGCGACGCGTTGGGCGGTTTCGAGGCTGACGACGAGTTCCCCTTCGATCCTCGGCGGTTCGTCGGTGTAGGCGAAACTGATGACATCGGTTTCATAGTCGTGGTCCAGATGCCGTGCGTTGATCTGGCGGATCTCGGCGTCGTTGCTCACGCGGACCCCGATCTCGCCGCAGGAATAACCACGTAACGCGGTAGCATGGGTCACGGCGGAACGAATGCGGTCGTACCAAGCGGGCTCAGGCAGCGGGTCGTCCGTCACGATTTCGATAGAGAGTTTCGGGGCCGATTGGTCGCCGCTCTCGTTAGGCTGATTGTTGTCCAGGATATTTGACACGTGCGTGATAGATGGCGGTTAAAGATTTGACAAGACTGGTGCGGATACGATCGAGTTGGCGGAACGTCAATCCGCATTCATCGAACTGGCCATCCGCCATTTTCTTTTGAGCAATGGCGTCGACAAGTCCTTGGATTCGCGAGGGAGTCGGGTCGACCAGGGTGCGGCTCGCACTTTCGACCGTGTCGGCCAACATCATCACCGCGGCTTCGAGCGTTTGCGGCTTGGGTCCAGGATAGCGGAAATCTTTGTCGCTGACCGATTCCCCGTTGGGATCTTCCTCGCTGCGACGGGCCGCCTCGCGATAAAAATACTCAACCAGCGTCGTGCCGTGATGCTGCAAGATGAAATCGATGATCGATTCGGGTAAATGATGGCTGCGCGCCAAATCCGCACCGTCCTTCACATGCGCGATGATCACCAACGTGCTCATGGCTGGTTGCAGCGAATCGTGTTGGTTCACTCCGGCGCTTTGATTCTCGATAAAGTATTCAGGTTTGAACATCTTGCCGATGTCATGGAAATAGGCACCCACGCGGACCAGCAATCCGTTGGCGCCAATGGCGTCGGCAGCAGATTCGGCAATCGAAGCCACATTGATGCTGTGGTTGTACGTCCCGGGTGCACGTTGCGCGAGTCGACGCAGCAGCGGATGGCTGGCATCGCCAAGTTCCAGCAGACTGAGGTCCGTTTGCACTCGGAACGCTTTTTCGACAAGCGGCAAGAGTCCAGTCATTGCAGCCGAGGAGACCACGATACAGAATCCTGCCCACATCGCTTCGCGACCCAGTCCCCACAGCACCACGTCAAATTGAGGGCCGCGGTACAGCGATTCCACTTCGCCTACGATGTCACCGGTCGCATTGACCACCGATAACGTTTGCGAGGTGACAATGCCAACGCCAATCACGGTGGCTGCGGTGATGACGGCCGAGATCGTGCCGACGTACAACAAGTGAGTGCGACTGCGAATGCGTCCTAGCAGCAGCGTACAACTCGTACACGCCGCCAACATCATGACTAATTCCGACAATTCAGCACTGAGGAACAGCGTCACGCTTAGACACGCGGCGGCCATCAGCAGCAGTGCGAGTTCGCGTCCATAGACTACCGCGGCGATGATTGACGCCAGCACAAGCGGGATCAATTCGCTACGCCACTCGTCGCGTGATGCATAAAAACTGAGCGCGACAGCGGTCACGATCAATGCCAATAATTTGGCTAATTTCTTTTGGTCCTGTAACAGGCTGCGGTCTTCGACAAAAAAGATGTAAGCGCCGCACAGTAAATACAATGCTGCGATCATTCCAGAAAAAGCAGCGAAGCGTGCTATTTTGTCTCGCCAACCCATGCGGCTGACGAATTCTTTGCCTTCGACTCGCAGCAGCGCCAGTTCTTTCAGCCCGAGTGGTTTGCCCGCTTCGGCTAACTTCGAATCGCCAGAGTAATACGAGGTCATGACGGGTTCGACGTTCTGAGCGGCATCCAATCGTGCTCGCTCGCTCAACTCGTCGTCGTATTGCAAGGTCTCGTATTGCGGCAACCGCTGGACAATCCAATCGCTGATCATGCCCGCGACCACTTGGCCACGCTCGCTGCCGAAGCTGGGGCGAAAGTATTCTTGCAACAACGACTGCAGATTGCTGCTCGCCTGCGCGATTCGCACCTGACTGACTTCGACCGGTACCGCTTCGTCGGGTTGACCGGCCGGATAGACCATGATCATCCGCTGGTTGCCCTGGTCGGGCGTGTGCTGCATCGCTTTGAGCAGCCCCAGTTTGTACATCGGCTCCATCGCCGTGCCGACGGCCGCATCGACTTTGATCAATTCAGGGTCGTCGGCTAAGACTGATTTCAACGTCGCGAAACGTTCCGCCGATGTGTCACCAGGTTCTGCGGTTTCGTCACCTTCGTAGAACTGAGCGAACGCTTTTCGTTCGTCTTCGTTCATCTGGTCAAACGACTGCGCCCCCAGAGCCAAGAACAATTGGTCCTTCAAAACCGCTCGCAATTGATCCAGCGGTTTGGTGCGATTTCGATACAGCACCGGGGCTTCGCGGCGTTTCTGGCGACGGACGGCATCGGTTTCCAGTTCGTCTTTGACTTGAAACGTGACCCGCGTGATGATGTCCCGCGCGGGGATCGCGTTTTTGCGATAGGCGAACGAAGGTCGCCATGCATGGCAAAGGACGAGCATCAATACCGCAGCAAGGATCGCCATGCCAACGCGGATCGAAAAGTCGGCCTTGTCGCTGCGCTGCCACCACTGGATCAACCGAGGCTTGGGAATCCCAAGCGAATCGATCCTTTCTTGGCGTGTTCGTTGTTTGCTTGTGCCACTCATCGCAATAAACCTAGAGCCCCGCTACCTAAAACGGGATTGTCTGAACGCACGTGGTCCGATCGAATCGGTTTCACGTCACGTCGGAACTACTCGCGGTTCTTAGGGCCCTCGCTAGGATGACGCGGGTGATGGGATTCATCATGCAAACTTTCGCTCTCATGATGTTTGTCATCGTCGTAAGCTTCCACAATTTTTTGCACCAATCGGTGACGCACGATATCGCTTCGGCGCAGTCGCACGATGCCAATGCTTTCGATGTCGCTGAGACGTTGAATGGCATCACGCAGTCCGCTGGTGATCCCACGCGGCAAGTCCTGTTGCGAAATATCGCCACTGACCACCATCTTGCTGCGTTCGCCCATCCGCGTGAGAAACATCTTCATTTGTGCGACGGTCGTGTTTTGTGCTTCGTCCAATATGATAAAGGCATCGTTGAGGGTCCGTCCACGCATGTAAGCGAGCGGAATAATCTCGATCACGTCTTGCTCCATCAAGGTCCGAGCTTGATCGAAATCGATCATTTCGCCAAGCGCATCCATCAACGGACGCAAGTACGGGTTCAGTTTGGCCCGTAAATCCCCCGGTAGGAACCCCAAACTTTCCCCGGCTTCGACTGCGGGGCGGACCAAGACAATTTTTCGTACCTGACCGGCACGCAGTGCTTCGACCGCCGTTGCCACAGCCAAATAGGTTTTTCCGCAGCCTGCGGGCCCGGTAGCGAAGGCCAAATCGAAGCGGCGAATCGCTTCGACATAACGTCCTTGCCCGGGCGTTCGTGGCTTCACACGCCGACCGGCATGCTGAATATCGATGTCGTCGCCCGAGATGGTCGGCACGGCACCTTCGATCGTGGCGCCCTCTTCGGTCGCCGCCGCATCGACGTCTTCGCTCGCCAAATCCCCTTTTTTACGCGAGATGTGACGCATCTTTTCAAGCGTGCGGGTCGCCCGATTGACGTTGTCCTCTTCGCCCGCGATCCGGATTCGTCCGTCTCGCAGCGTGATGCTGACGTCAAACGCTCGACGCAGTTTCCGCAAATGCTGGTCACGCGGCCCAAACAAAGTCAGGATTTCCGCAGGATTCGCAATCGATAATGTCGCTTCGGTCATTCAAGTGCCTGAAAGGTTTAGTCTCCTACTTCGCTCGATTCTAGCGTGAGCGAGTGCTTGTATCACATTTAAAATCTCTGGGTGTACAAGCGTTTTCCTCACCCAGGTGGGCCTGCCACTCCGGCAGCAAAACACAGAAACGCAGGCATAACCGCTGCAATCAGCGAGTCGGTCACGTCCCAAACGCCTCCCAAACCGGGAAGCCATGATCCGCTGTCTTTGACCCCTGCATCGCGTTTTACGAGTGATTCGGCTAAATCGCCCATCATTCCCGCAATCGCCAACACTGGACCCAACACCATCGCACCGATAATGCACTGTATCAAAGTGAGCGCACTTGCGGTTGGCGCCAACGCAGGAAAAAGCCAATGCAAGCACGCGAATGCAACGATCGTGCTGGTTAGCATTCCCCCAACGGCCCCTTCCCAGGTCTTGCCGGGGCTAAGACGTGGGATCAATTTGTGTCGTCCGACCGCGCGGCCGACAAAGTAGGCGCCCGCATCGGTCGATTTTGTCACGGCAATCATCGTGATCAGTGCCGCTAACCCCCAGTTTCCACTGCTCGGTTCACTCGGATCTACCGAACCGAGCGAACGCAGCGAAACCAGCAATGCCATTGGCAACCCGACGTACATCGACACAAAAACACCCGACAAGGTGCGGTCAATTGCGTAGCCTTTTTCTCGCTGGATCTCAGGGCGACCGTAAGTCCACATCTCGGCCGCCAACGTGATCATGACCGCAGCGACCGCCGCTGCCACAATCCAACCCAAACGCCCGAGCGGACAATCCAACGGATAAACCGAATCAAACAGCGGCCAAGCCATTGGCACACAGGCCGACAACGTGACCATCGCGGTGGTGAACATGGCAATCGATCGCGAGACGTTTCGGCCACTCGCTGACAACAGCGACGACAGGTCCGATGCGGTGCCGAGCGCAAAAAACAGCAGCAGCGGAATCAACCAAAGGCCTTCGGCGCCATCGACCGAGTGGTTTGCATCAAGGTAGATCAGCAAGCCCACGATGGAAAGCAAAACAGCCGAAGTTTTTAGACGGTCAATAAGCACGCGTTATTCCTAATGCGAAGGGGCCAAGGCGATCACAGGCACGTGAGAGCGCTGCATTGATCTGGAGCGACAAAGCGTGATGTCACTCATTCACGTTCAGTCCGCCGAAACGTCGTTGGCGAAGAGCAAAGTCGTCAATCGCAGTGAGAAAGTTTTCACGCGTGAATTCGGGCCAACATGTGTCGGTGATCCACAACTCGGAGTAACTTAATTGCCATAGCAAAAAGTTGCTCACTCGCATGTCGCCACCGGTGCGAATCATTAAATCGACTTCGGGCAACCCTGCTGTATAGAGTCGCGAGGTGATCCGTTCTTCGCTGATCTCTTCTTCGCGGAGTGATCCCGCAGCGACTTCACGAGCCAATTCCCGAGCGACTTTTGTGATCTCGTCACGCCCGCCGTAATCAATCGCCAGCACCAGTTGGGTGCCGGGATTGCTTTCGGACATGGCCAGAGTTTTGTCCATCTCTTTGATGACGTTTTCAGGCAATCGATCGCGTCGGCCGATCACCTTCAATCGCAGACCCTGGTCCATGATCGTGCGACGTTCCTCGATCAAATATTGCTCGAGCAAGTGCATCAAGAATTCGAGTTCCGCTTTGGGACGTTTCCAATTCTCGCTGGACAGACAATACAACGTGATCGCGTCGATGTTCAGTTCCGTCGCGGTTTCGCTTACCATGCGAACCGTTTCGACACCGCGGCGATGTCCTTCGATTCGCGGTAAATCACGTGCCTGAGCCCATCGACCGTTGCCATCCATGATGATCGCGATGTGCCGAGGACGTTTGCTCTCGGCACCTTCGCTTGCCCGGTCGGCACATGCTTTCACTGGATCCTTCATCTTGCAGTTCGCCTTACTTGCGATGCTTCCTGACTAGCTTAGCGGTTGCAGTGCAAGTTCCGATGCGGCATCGGTAAAGATCGTTTGCGCTCGATCGGGGCCGACCGAAAGAACGCCTACGGGAACGCCGACGAGTTCTTCGATGCGTCGGACATAATCCATTGCACCGGCGGGGAATTGATCCATCCGGCGAACATCGTCCACCGGTTCTTTCCAACCAGGGATTGTTTCGTAAATCGGTTTGCAGCGACGCAATTCGTCCGCGTGACTTGGGAATCGTTCGATTCGTTTGCCATCCAATTCGTAGGCAACACAGACCTTCAATTCATCGAGGTGAGCCAGCACGTCCATCATCATCAATGCCAAGCGTGTCACTCCACTCAGACGTGCGGTGTAGCGAACGGCCACCGCATCGAACCAACCACAGCGTCGTGGGCGTCCGGTGGTGGTTCCATATTCGTTGCCCAGGTCGCGAATGCGATCGCCGGTCGCGTCGTCGAGTTCGGTGACGAAGGGGCCGCCGCCGACGCGAGTGCTGTAGGCTTTGCAAACGCCAAGCACGGTGTTGATCCACTTTGGTGGCACCCCGGCACCGGCACAAACGCCGACGCCGCTGCTGTTGCTGCTCGTGACAAAGGGATACGTGCCGTGGTCGATGTCCAACAAGGCACCTTGCGCACCTTCGAACAAGATACGTTTGTCCGCTTCGGTCGCATCGAGCAGCAGATCGGTGGTGTCGCCGATCATGCCTTCCAGACGTTCTGCCCAGCTGGCCGCCAAAGGGACGACGACTTCGGGGGCGATTTTTTGCAGTTCTTCTTCCGAAGCGCCCAGGTTTTTCAGCAGTTGGATTTTTTGCTCGGCAACCGTGCGAATGCGTTCGTCACGTTGCGGCTGAATCAGATCGGTCATGCGAATTGCGTGGGTGCGTCCCACTTTGTCGCGATAACACGGTCCGATGCCTCGGTTGGTCGTGCCAATCGATTCACCGCGAACTTCGGTTGCGTTAATCTGGCGATCTTCGGCGATATGCCAAGGCATCACCAAGTGAGCCCGCTCGCTGATCATCAGATTCTTTGCACAGTCGACCCCGCGAGGCGCCAATGCATCGATTTCGTCGAGCATTGTCGACGGATTGATTACCACACCAGGCGTGATGAGGTTTTGAACCTGGGGATGCAAAATCCCGCTGGGAATGTGGTGCAATTTGTAGGTTTGATCGCCCGCGACCACGGTGTGCCCTGCGTTGGCACCTCCTTGATAACGAACCACGATATCGAACTGAGGTGCAAGCAGATCAACCAGCTTGCCTTTTGCCTCGTCGCCCCACTGCAGACCAATGACACAAGTACCCGACACCAAACGAACTCCCAAGAACTTTGGGGGGGGAAATTCCCGGGGGGGAAATCCCCACGGCGCAAACGGAAAAGCCTAAGCCCCAGCGCGGATGCTGGCAAGCAGGTGGAGAGTAAGTGTGACAAAACTTCCGAGCCGATCGGCCACTATTGTGCTGCCGAGGCCCAGATTTTTTTGTCCGCCGCTTCAATCAACGGCGGGAACTCTCCGATTTCCACCGCATTGTTTCCCTGCTCGTGTTTGCGGAACAGCAACAGGTACGTTTCGTTCTGAGGCCGATATCGGTGAAAGAAAAGCTCATTTTTGCGAACGATTTGCTGCGAAAGTTCATCTTGAACCGGGTGTGGCTGGCCACCCACCAATGCATCGGCTAATTCGTTGGCCAAGCGTTCATAGCCCTTTTCGTTGGGAACCAAGCCATCGGCGGTGACTTCCGTGCCACTCGGTTCCCAAGCAAACGAGATCACTGCGGAATCGGTTTCTTTGCCGACCGTTTGCACGATTTCACGTGCCTGAGCGATTGATTCTTGATAATTTTCGGTTTTGAAGCCTGGCAGCGGAAAGGGCGTCATCAGGATTACACGGCGATTCGTTTGCTGGATGTCGCTGATCAATCGCTTCAATCCGTCAGCAAATCGTCCGATCGCCCGTTCGCCGTCGCTCGCTTCGGCAAATCCGTACGCCAATAAAACCACCGTTGGGTCAGCGACTTGGATGTCTGCCATCAGTCGCGAATAGCCTTCTCGCGGCGAATCAAAGCGTTTTCGTGCGTAGCCGTGGACGTCATCGCCGGAC
>TARA_R110002073_G_scaffold3906_5_pt1 | contig 10958 bp, 14 predicted proteins | sample TARA_R110002073 | Tara Oceans TARA_R110002073 (sample SAMEA4397174) | marine metagenome | biome: Polar Biome; feature: [DCM] deep chlorophyll maximum layer (ENVO:01000326); material: water (ENVO:00002006), including particulate matter (ENVO:01000060) such as... | depth 40 m
CGGCCGTGTTGCCGGTGCGAACACCTACGGCCTGAACTATGGCTACGGTCTGGGTGGCGGCGCGACTCTGACCGCCGGCGCCGAGCGCGTTGGCGCCACGACCACCGCTTCGGTCGGTGTTGCGTTCAACTTCTGATCTGCCTCACGGCATATCCAGCGAAGAGCGGGCCCCTGGCCCGCTCTTTTGCGTTCTGATTGGCGCGGAAAGTCGGCGGGCATTCGCCAACGCGCTGTCGCGGCGCTTTTTCACCCCCTCCACACATGTTAGTCAGGGCGACAGCAAACAGGACGATCCATGCGCAATCTTGCCCTAGCCCTGACGTTGATTCTGTCCGGCCCGGCGCTGGCCGACGTAACGCAGTCTGTCGCCGTAAGACAATCCGTCGATGCGCGGTTCGGGGTGGGCTTCCGTCAGGACGCAGCCAATCCGAATGGCACTGCCAGGGCATTGTATGAAGGCCGCTACACCACAACATTCACCTACGGCACCGATGGGGGGCTTCGCTTCCGCTTTGATCTGGGTGTCGTGGTTGGCAACATGGATGACACGCGCCGCCCCCGCGTTCCCCCGCTGCATCAGGCGCAAGGCGACAACTGACGGCTTTTCTTTTTCCGGCGCCTGTGGCTTTGTGCGCAGCATCCGGACGGAGGGGCCATGTCACTGACCACCATCAGATCCCGTGTGAGAACCGCCGAAGCCCGCGCCGGGCGTCCCGAAGGATCGGTGACGCTGCTGGCCGTCTCGAAGGTCCAGCCCGAGGAACGTGTGCGCCGGGTGCTGGAGCAAGGGCACCGCGTGTTCGGGGAAAACCGTGTGCAGGAAGCGCAGGGTCGCTGGCTGCCGCTCAGGCGCGAATTCGACGGCGTATCCCTGCATCTGATCGGCCCGTTGCAGACCAACAAGGCGCGGGCGGCGGTGGAGCTGTTCGATGCGGTCCATTCGGTGGACCGGTTGAAGCTGGCGCAGGCCCTGGCGCGGTTGGCGCAAGAGCGGGGCGCGTGCCCGGATCTGTTCGTGCAGGTCAATACCGGGGCCGAGCCGCAGAAAGCCGGGATCATGCCGGACAGGGCGGATGAACTGATCGCCGGGATGCGCGCTTTGGACCTGCCGGTTGTCGGGGTGATGTGCATTCCGCCGTTTGACCAGGATCCGGCGCCGCATTTTCACGCGCTGGCAACGATCGGCGCGCGCAACGGGTTGCCGGGACTGTCGATGGGCATGTCGGATGACTTTGAAACGGCGATCGAGATGGGCGCGACGCATGTGCGCGTCGGCTCGGCGCTGTTCGGCGCGCGAATCCCCTGAGGCGATCAGCGCCGTCGCACCACCAGGCAACTGTCCGGTGACAGGCGCTGCACGATCCACATCAGATCCGCGCGGTCGAAAGCCACGCAACCGGCGGTGGGGAATCCAGCCCCGCGCCAGGTATGCACGAAGATCGCCGACCCCTTGCCCGGGGTGGCCGGGTCGGTGTTCCAGTCGGTTGTCAGGATCAGGTCATAAAGCGGATCCGCGCGGCGCAGCCTTTCATGGCTGACGCCGAAGGGCGCGCGCACCGGCCGGTTATAGGCCGGGTGAGCGGGATCATCGCACCACAGGTCGCGCAGGCCGATGGGGCGCGCATGGGCTGGCAGGTGATGCCGGGCGATTCGGTCCGGGCGAAACAGAAGCCCGGTGATGCGGTGACGGCCAATGGGTGTCGCGCCATCGCCTTCGGCCTTTTGATCCGTGATCCCACCGCGCCCGATGGTGCAGGGGATGCGCCGCCCGTGAAACCAGACGCCCAACGGCGTCAGCCAAAGATCCCGCGCGATCACAGCAGATGCCCGGACTTTCGCGCCTTGGTCGCCAGATAGGCGGCGTTCTCGGCCGTCCGGCCGACCGAAAGCGGCACGCGTTCGACCACGGTGATCCCGCCCCGTTCCAGCATGGTGACCTTGCGCGGATTGTTGGTCAGAAGGCGCACGCTGCTGAACCCCAGCTTGCGCAACAGGTCCGCCCCCAGCCGAAAATCGCGCTCGTCATCCTCGAACCCCAGCCGGTGATTCGCCTCGACGGTGTCGAACCCCTGATCCTGAAGCGAATAGGCGCGCATCTTGTTGGCCAGCCCGATCCCGCGCCCCTCTTGATTGAGATACAGCAAAATGCCCGCGCCCGCGTCCTGCATCGCCGCAAGCGCGCCGTGAAGCTGCGGCCCGCAATCGCATTTCAGCGATCCCAGCACATCGCCGGTGAAACAGGCGGAATGCAGGCGCGCCAGCACCGGGGCGTCGCGCGGGGGGCGCCCCACCTCGATGGCATAATGTTCGACCCCGCCGTCATCGGGGCGAAAGACGTGCAGCCGCCCGGCCCCGGCCAGCCGCATCGGCAACCGGGCCGAAACAACCGCATTGAGCCGGTTTTCGTCGGTGACGGTCTCCTGGGTTGCCAGATGCGTCAGATCCAGCCCCTCGCAGCGCGCGGCCAGATCCGGGCCGGTGACCACCACGGCGGCAGGCAGCAATTGTGCCGATTTCAGCAGCGCGATGGCGGCGCGGTGCAGTTCCGCGGGGCCCTCGCGCTGGCTGGTCAGCGGGCCTTTCATCGGTTGGCTCAGATCATCGGCCGGGTCCGCCAGCGCGCGGATCCAGCCGGTGCCGGCGTCGTCCGGCAGCACGATCCGGGCCAGGTCCCCGTCATAGGCGCGGGCCTTCAGTGTTTGCGCGCGGTGGGTCGTCAGCACCACAACCGGCGCCCCCAGGGCCCGCATGGCCGTCAACCGGGGTGGCAGCAGGGTCTCGGCCGATGCCACCAGCGCGGCGCTGTCGCCCTGCGTCAGCACAACGGGCAGCCCCATGCGCAGATCGGCGCGGGCGCGATTGAGGCGTTCAAGGGGGCCGGGCGACAGGGTCATGGGGACCTATGCTGAAACAATTCAGCCCCGGATGTAAGACAGGACGGGCGAAATTGAAACATATGCCGGTAATTCGACACGAGCGCGTGAGAAAGGGCGCGGTTGCTTGAACTGTCGCCCGCGTGGGCGCACCTAGGAAGAAAGGCGCGACGACGATGCGAGAGGAGACAAGATGTCGAAACTGAACAAGATCCTGCTGGTGGACGATGACGATGACCTGCGCGACGCGCTGGCCGAACAATTGGTCGCCACCGAGGAATTCGACACGTTCGAGGCCGACAGCGGCGCCTCGGCGATGGAGCGCGTGCGCGACGAACAATATGACCTGGTGATCCTGGATGTCGGCCTGCCGGATACCGATGGCCGCGAATTGTGCAAGCGGATGCGCAAGGCCGGCGTGAAATGCCCGGTGTTAATGCTGACCGGCCATGATTCGGACGCCGATACGATTCTGGGGCTGGAATCGGGCGCCAACGACTATGTGACCAAGCCCTTCAAGTTCCCGGTGCTGCTGGCCCGCATCCGCGCGCAGCTGCGCCAGCACGAGCAATCGGAAAACGCCGTGTTCCAGCTGGGGGACTACCAGTTCAAGCCGGCGCAAAAGATGCTGGTCGATGCCAGCGACCGAAAGATCCGGCTGACCGAAAAGGAAACCAACATCCTGAAATTCCTTTACCGCGCGCCCGAGGGGCTGGCCCCGCGCGAGGTGCTGCTGCACGAGGTGTGGGGGTATAACGCCGGCGTCACCACGCACACGCTGGAGACGCATATCTACCGGCTGCGCCAGAAGATCGAGACCGATCCGTCGAACGCGCGCCTGTTGGTGACCGAGCCGGGCGGATACAGGCTGGTGCCGTGACACCGGGGCCCGGGCCGACAAATTGTTGACAAATTTACGAGTGATAAAGGTTTCAATGAGAGTCTGTTCTCATGTTTCTCCCTCCCCCTGCGCGTCGGGGTCATGGCGCGCTTCCTCCCTGTTGGACTTTGGCCGAGCCTTTGCTCGGCCACTTTTTTTTGATCCAGAAGCCGTTGATTGATTCAGATCAAAGCCCCATCTGACATGTATGTTCTACAGATAACTCCTCCCTGTTGGACTATGCCCCGCCCGGCCCCGTGCCCGCGGGGCATTTCTTTGCCGGTTTCCCCGACAGAGCGCGGCGTGTAGACCGGTGCCAATAGCAGCGGAACACGGGGAGCGCGTATGGGTTTTACACTTGCCACATGGAACATCAATTCGGTGCGGCTGCGCGCCGGGCTGGTGGAAAAGCTGCTGACCGAAGAGGCACCCGATGTGCTGTGCCTTCAGGAATGCAAGAGCCCGGTCGACCTGATCCCGGTCGAGCAGTTCTCGGCGCTTGGCTATGGGCATGTCGTGGCGCGCGGGCAGAAGGGCTATAACGGCGTGGCGATCGTGTCACGCTTGCCGCTGCACGATGCCGGGCATATCGACTGGTGCGAGAAGGGCGACGCGCGCCATGTCGCCGCCCGGTTGGAAAACGGCGTCACCATCCACAATTGCTACGTTCCGGCGGGCGGCGATGTGCCTGACCGCGCGGTAAACGACAAGTTTGGCCACAAGCTGGATTTCGTGGCCGAAATGCGCGACCGGTTTCGCGCCGACAAGCCGGGCAAATCCATTCTGGTGGGGGATCTGAACATTGCCCCGCGAGAGGACGATGTCTGGAGCCACAAGCAGTTGCTCAAGGTTGTCAGCCATACCCCGGTCGAGGTGGCGGCCTTTGTCGAGGCGCAGGCGGCCGGGGGCTGGGTGGATGTCACCCGCCAGGACATTGTCGAGGGGCCGCTTTACACGTGGTGGTCTTATCGCGCGCGCGACTGGGACGCGGCCGACAAGGGGCGGCGACTGGATCACATCTGGGCCAGCGCAGACATTGGCGCGGCGGCGCATGGGTCACGGGTCTTGCGCGCCGCGCGGGGCTGGGAAAAACCCAGCGATCACGCGCCGGTGTTCGCAACGTTTGATCTGTAGGGCGACCCTGTTGGAGCCGCGGCGCCTGTTACGCGCGACGCGCGGGGCATCGAGCCCCTTGCGCCGCCACGCGGGCGCGTGCGGGGCGCTGCCCCCGCGCCTGCGGCGCTCCCCCGGGATATTTTCGGACAGATGATGTCAAAGGGCGCTCATCGCCCGGGCGACGGCATGTCCGAGCGTCCGGTGAGCCGGCCCCTCCAGGTGCACACCGTCGATGGCGCTGACGCCAACATGCTCGCCGGCGTCCAGAAAGCCGACCCCCCGGTTCTGCGCCAGATCCCGCAGCAGCGGCGCCAGCGATTTTGACTTTTGCGCCCCACCCCAGAACTCCGTCGCCAGAACGCCGGTTTCCAGCACCGGGGCGGGGGCGATCAGCAGCAGCTTGAAGCCGGAACCACGGTCTTGCATCTCGTCCCCGAGCGCCAGATCCAGAAGCGCGGCAATCCCGCCGGCGATGGTCTGGGGGCTGGCGGCAAAGCGGGCCTTGCAGTCGTTCGTGCCCAGCATGATCGTCAGCGCATCGATTGGTGCGTGGCTTTGCAGCGCCTGCCGCAGCGCCGGATAGCCGTTCATGATCCCGTCCATCACCGGATCGTCAAACCCGGTGGTGCGGCCTGGCAGCCCCTCCTCGATCAGCGCGCAGCCCAGCGTCTGCGCCATGACACCCGGCCACCGGATCGCTGGCGGATAGCGCCCGGCTGCGGGGCGCGATGTCATCGGTGATGTGCCGTGGGTGTTGCTGTCACCAAAGGTCAGAACGGTTTGCATGGGCGCAGAATGCGCAGCCCGTGACGGGTTGTCCAGCACTTGCCCCTTGGCGTGGGGCAACGGGGAACGCATATAGGGGCAAAGCGATTGTGCAAGAGGATAGCCATGCTGGGCAATTTGGATCAGAGCGCCGCCACGGGTGGGTGGATCAAGGATACGTCGGAAGCGGACTTCATGGCCGATGTTGTCGAGGCCAGCCAGGAGGTTCCGGTCATCGTCGATTTCTGGGCGCCGTGGTGCGGCCCGTGCAAGACGCTGGGCCCCGCGCTGGAGGCCGCCGTGAACGCGGCGGGCGGCAAGGTGCGGATGGTCAAGATCAATGTCGATGAGAACCAGGGCATCGCCGGTCAGTTGCGGATCCAGTCGATCCCGACCGTTTATGCGTTTTTCCAGGGCCGGCCCGTGGATGCGTTTCAGGGTGCGCTGCCGGCGTCGGAACTGAAGGCGTTTGTCGACAAGCTGACCGCGCTGGCGGGCGATGATGGTCTGGGCGCTGCGCTGGACGAGGCCGAGGCGATGCTGGCCGAAGGCGCGGCGGCAGATGCCGCCGAGGTGTTCGCCGCGATCCTGGGGCAAGAGCCGGAGAACGCGGCGGCTCTGGGCGGTCTGGCGCGCGCGCATATTGCCGCCGACACGCTGGATCAGGCCGAGGCCCTGATGGCCAACGCGCCCAAGGCGATTGCCACGGCGCCCGAGGTCGACGCCGCGCGCGCGCAGCTGGCGCTGGCGCGGCAGGCGGAAAACGCCGGGCCGGTGGATGACCTGCGCGCGGTGCTGGAGCAGAGCCCTGACAACCATCAGGCGCGCTTCGATCTGGCGCAGGCGCTGCACGCGCAGGGCGACGTCGAAGCGGCTATCGACACGCTGCTGGATCTGTTTCGCCGCGACCGCGAGTGGAACGATGGCGCGGCCAAGGCGCAATTGTTCACCATCTTCGAGGCGCTCAAACCCAACGACCCGCTGGCCCAGAAGGGCCGCAGGCGATTGTCGTCGATGATATTTGCCTGAGGCGGGTGAAGGATTATGTCTGCGTCATGCTGAACGTTGACAACCTGCCCGAAACCATACCGATCTTCCCGTTGCCGGGCGCCTTGCTGCTGCCGCGTTCGGATTTGCCGCTGCATATCTTCGAGCCGCGCTATCTGCGGATGCTGGACGATTGTCTGAAAACCGATGCGCGGCTGATCGGCATGATCCAGCCGCGCAGCGTGCCCAGTGGCGAGGGCGAGCGGTTGCACAGCATCGGCTGCGCCGGGCGACTGACCTCGTTTCAGGAAACCGAGGACGGGCGCTACATGATTTCGCTGTCCGGGATCTCGCGGTTTCGCTTGCTGGAGGAGGTCGAGCAGGGCCAGACATCCTATCGCCGCGGGCGGGTGTCCTGGTCCGGGTTCGAGCGCGATCTGGGCCCGTCGGAGCGGGACGGGAAGTTGGACCGCGCGGTGTTTCTGGACCTGCTGGCGCGCTATTTCGACGCGGTATCACTGTCGACGGAATGGGCCAGCCTGAAAGAGGCGGATGACGAAACGCTGCTGAACGCGCTTTCGATGCTGTGCCCGTTCGCGCCCGAAGAACGCCAGGCGCTGCTGGAGGCGCCGTCGCTGGCCACACGGCGCGAAACGCTGGTGACATTGATGGAATTCGCCTTGCGCGGCGATGGCGGATCGAACCGGGAGACGGTGCAATGAGCGAGAGCGCGAAAGCCGAACGGCACATGCTGGAGGCGCTGGTCTGTCCGGTGACCCAGGGCCAGTTGTCGTATGATGCGCAGACGCAAGAGCTGGTTTCGCGCACCGCGCATCTGGCGTTTCCGATCCGCAATGGCATTCCCATCATGCTGGCGTCCGAAGCCCGCGAGCTGGACTGATTACCCGAAGCGGGTTTGCCAGCAGGGCAGGATGTCGTTGGGCGCGGGCGAGGCGTGGTAGACACCGCGCGCAACCGCCCGGCTCAGGCACAGCGCGGCGGCGTGGCCCAGTTCCAGCGCGCCGCCGTCTGCCAGCGGGCGCAACCCGGTCGATGCGGCAAACACCAGATCGCCGTCATGCGGGGTGTGCGCGGGCATGATGGCGCGCGCCATGCCGTCATGCGCGGCGATGGCCAGGCGCGTGGCCTGCGGCTTGTCCAGCACGGCATCGGTGGCGATGATGGCAATCGTCGTGGCCTCGCCCAGCCGCTTCAGGGGGGGCGGGAACAACGGGGGTGTGAGGGTTGCGATGCCGCGTCCGCCGAACTCGCCGTCCATTTCAAATGGGGCGGCCCAGAAATGCGCGGTGTCGCCCACGGTGAGGCTGCCCACCGCGTTGACCGCCGCCAGCGCACCGACAGTAACGCCTGACGGCAGGACCAGCGACGCCGAGCCGAGCCCGCCTTTCAGCCCCGCCACGGTGCATCCGGTGCCCGCGCCCGCGCTGCCCAGCGTGAAATCCCGGGCGCAGGCGTTGAGCGCGGCACGGCCCAGCGCCGGATAGGGGTTGTCCTCCCAATTCTTGTCGCCGCCATTGAGCAGGTCGAACAGGATCGCGCCCGGCACGATGGGCACCCGCGCGGCGCCGACGGCAAAGCCGCGCCCCATCGCCAGCAACCCGTCGGCCACGCCTTGCGCCGCACCCAGCCCAAAGGCCGAGCCGCCCGCCAGCACCAGTGCGTCCACCGCCTGCACCATGCGGTCAGGCGCCAGCAGGTCGGTTTCCCGTGTGCCCGGGGCACCGCCCATCACATGCACTCCGGCCACCATGGGCTGATCGCCCAGCAGCACCGTCGCACCGCTTTTCAACCGGGCATCGTCGGCGTTGCCCACGCCGAGCCCGGGAACATCGGTGATCAGGTTGCGCGGGCCAGGGGCTGGGGCGGGCACGAGGGATCCTGTCGATTGGTTGCACCCGAAGCATAGGCCCTGCCCAGTGCGCGGTAAACTGCTGGGCAGAACGGCACAAACGCGCTACCACCAAGGGGATTTGATCAAAAAGCGCAGCCATGGCCGAAACCGGTTCCCCCCTTTCAGGCAAGATGACCGAGCATGAAGCGACCTATCGCCGGTTGCGAGACATGCTGATGCATGGCGATCTGGCGCCCGGGCAGAAGGTCACGTTGCAGGGCATCACCGCGACGCTGGGCGCGGGCATGACTCCGGTGCGCGAGGCGCTGCGCCGGCTGACCGCCGAGGGTGCGCTGACCCTGCATGAAAACCGCCGCATTTCGGTTCCCCATCTGACTGGCGTGCAGTTGCGCGAACTGGCCTTCGCCCGGTTGGCGCTGGAGCCGCAACTGGCGGCGCTGGCGCTGCCGGGGCTGGGCGCCGAGCGCATCGCGCGGCTGCAGGCGCTGGATGAAGCCGTGGACACCGCCATTCAGAACGGCGACATTGCCGGCTATCTGGCGGCCAATCACCGGTTTCATTTCCTGCTGTATGACGCGGCGACTGCACCGATCCTGATATCGCTGGTGCATTCGCTGTGGCTGCGTTTCGGCCCGTCGCTGCGGCTGGTGATCGAGGGGGGCGGCACCTCTGGGCCGGATCGGCACAAGGACGCGCTGGCGGCGATGCTGGCCGGCGACGCCGACGCGCTGGGCGCGGCGATTCGGGGTGATATCGAACAGGGGATCGACCGGGTGCAGGCCGCCCTGGGCGACAACGATTGAGCGCAGGCGGAATTTGATCAAATTCTATTGCCGACGCCCGCCCCCCGCCGTATCGTGCGGGCAATCCCCATCAGCGACTCGACTGCCCGAACGGAGCTTTCCATGCGTCAGATCACCAACCACATGCCCACCGCCGAATTGCAGGCGCTGGATGCCGCGCATCACATGCACCCGTTTACCCAGAACGAGGGGCTGGCGCAGAAAGGCGCGCGGATCATCACCCGCGCCAATGGCGTCACGCTGACGGATTCCGAGGGGCACCAGATCATCGACGGAATGGCCGGGCTGTGGTGCGTCAATATCGGCTATGGCCGTCAGGAACTGGCCGATGTCGCGGCGCGGCAAATGGTGGAACTGCCGTTCTACAACACCTTCTTCCAGACCAGTCATGTCCCCGCCATCGCGCTGGCCGCGCGGATCGCCGAACTGGCGCCGGGGGATCTGAACCATGTGTTCTTCGCCGGGTCCGGGTCCGAGGCAAATGACACCAACATCCGCATGGTGCGCCATTACTGGGCGCTGAAGGGCAAGCCGGAAAAATCGGTGATCATCAGCCGCAAGAACGGCTATCACGGCTCGACCATGGGCAGCGGCAGCCTGGGCGGCATGGCGGGGATGCACGCGCAGGGCGGCTTGCCCATTCCGGGGATCGAACACATCGACCAGCCCTATTGGTTCCACGAGGGCGGCGACATGACACCCGAAGAATTCGGCCTGGCGCGCGCCCGCCAGTTGGAGGAGAAGATCCTGGAACTGGGCGCCGACCGCGTGGCGGCTTTCATCGGGGAACCCATTCAGGGCGCCGGCGGCGTGATCGTCCCGCCCAGCACCTATTGGCCCGAAATCCAGCGCATCTGCGACAAGCACGGCATCCTCTTGATCGCCGATGAGGTCATCACCGGGTTCGGCCGCACCGGCAACTGGTTCGGCAGCCAGACGATGGGCATTCGCCCGCATATCATGACCATCGCCAAGGGCCTGTCATCGGGCTACGCGCCGATCGGTGGATCGATTGTCTGTGACGAGATCGCGCAGACCATCGCGCAGGATGAATTCAACCACGGCTATACCTATTCCGGGCACCCGGTTGCCGCCGCCGTGGCGCTGGAAAACCTGCGGATCGTGGAAGAAGAACGCGTGATCGAGCATGTGCGCGACGTGGCGCATCCCTATCTGGCCCAGAAATGGCACGCGCTTGCGGGTCATCCGCTGGTCGGGGAAACCTGCCTTGTTGGCCTTATGGGGTCGCTGGCGCTGGCGCCTGAGCAAGGCAGCCGCGCGCGCTTTGCAGCCGACGAGGGCACGGCGGGTTACATCGTGCGCGAGCGGTGCTTTGCCAACAACGTCATCATGCGCCATGTCGGGGACCGGATGATCATCGCCCCGCCGCTGGTCATCACGCCCGAGCAGATCGACACGCTGATCGCGCGCGCCACCAAGGCGCTGGATGAAGGCTATGCGCAGCTGAAGGCCGAAGGTCTTTTGAAACCCGCGTCCTGAGGCGCCGCCATGGACCTGTTGACCGCCAATGACCGGGCCGGGGCTTACCCGGCCTCTTGGTATGCCGAAACGGTGACGCCCCTGCCGGCCTTTGCCGCGGCGCAGGGCGCGCTGACGTGCGATGTTTGCGTGATCGGCGGCGGCTATACCGGGTTGTCGGC
>TARA_R110002073_G_scaffold614_3_pt1 | contig 10958 bp, 16 predicted proteins | sample TARA_R110002073 | Tara Oceans TARA_R110002073 (sample SAMEA4397174) | marine metagenome | biome: Polar Biome; feature: [DCM] deep chlorophyll maximum layer (ENVO:01000326); material: water (ENVO:00002006), including particulate matter (ENVO:01000060) such as... | depth 40 m
TTCTAACCAGAAAGAGCGACCATCACTTAACAAGGCTACTTCTTTGGTTACTGGCTCACGAGTGAAATACTCACTTATACGAACAGTCTTTTCAGTAAACCAAGTGCCATAATCAGAAACGCTATCTTCATAAACAGGATCGGCAATAGCATCAGGGTACATTGCCTTGAATGCTTCCTTCTCCATAGTGTCATCAATTAAACACCAGTTCATATCAGACTTATCACGCTTCTTAGCGTTAGGGTCGATAGTTACAGCGAATTGATTTTGAATGGCCTCAATAAGTAAGTCTTGTTCAAAGCTTTCATCTGCTAAGTAATCGGCACGAACACGCAAATAACCCATACCTGATTCAACTGAAGACTGAAAAGCAATATCGTATTCAGTTTCAGCATCACAATTATATTCAATGTTTTTAATTAGCCCGGTAAATACTTCGGCAAGCTCATAATCATTCTTTCCAGCTACGTTAGATATTTTAAGCGTGGTGTCTTCACCAGTTTCAGAGTCAGTAACACGGGTAACTTCAGTTGAACTAACTTTGATAGCCGGGCGGTTTTGTCGCTGATCACCAAGCACCTGATCAACAAAGGTAGGTAATACGTTATTAACTAAGCAAGGTCTTTGTTCAAGCTCTCGTTCAGTGCGTACTTGTGAAGGCCATTGTTCACCAGACAAGAAAAGTAAATCATCTTCAGCCGCTTCCCAATTATCTTTCCAATAGGTTGCGCCATCACGAGCACGTTCACGAGCAACTTTAAGAACGCCGAGATCTTCTTCGGTAGTGCCTGAAGTCTTCTTAACGGGTTTGCTGTAGAGTTTATCTACTTTTGATTTATTATCTTTGTTAGCCATGATCTTTGCCCTTACAATTAGCGGAGCAATATCTTTTACCCCTGTTGGTAATAATCTTATCAGGTGAACGCTTTACAGTCACTTTACAGCTATCACACTTGAATTTAGTCTTCTTCATAATGTTCCCCATTGAATTTATTAATCTCTTCTCGCAATTCAGTCATTGAATTAACGTAAACAAACTTTTTGCCGTGATAACTTCTCAACTCATACTTGATAGCAAGGTTTCTAATACAGAATCCAAACCGTTTAAAATCCACTTCGTTTATTTCCCCGTATGAGCGCATCTAATCTTTACCTTGTAAGCTACCGTTATTTTGCTTGTTAAGTGAAAGTAATCACAATAAGGGCATTTATAAACAGCTAAGCGTATTCCTCTTTTAGAATGTAGTCGCCTAGCCACTTGTTTAGCTATCTTGCGAGTGTCAAAACCTTTCTTTCTTAAACATACTTCCTTCATTAACTGCCTAACCAGCCGCCAGAAGTGGCGCGTTGTCTTGGTCTTGGCTTTTGTCGTTGAACTGGCTCTTTGTAGTGAAGTCCCATTTGTTGAATAGCATCGGTAAAGTTAGTCGCCCACTTAGGGCCAACCGCATCTTTAAATACTTCGTTGTTATGATCCCACTCCCGGCGTAAAGCTTTAAGTCCTTTCCAGCCAGTTTTATGAGCAAGGTCGCCAGTGTTGCCAGCAATATCAGTATCACAACGAGTTTTATCAATCCAAATACGAGGGAATAGCTTCTTTAATGCGTTGATTGATTCACGCTTACTTTCGCAACGAGGAACTAACTTAAACTTAATACCCATACGTTTAGCAGTATCAAGACGGCTTTCACGAGTCATCAGGTTCCTAACTGAAATATCATGTGGCGCTAAGTGCTCACCAAAGCGAACACCATACTTATCTTTAAAATCATTCAACCAGTTAATGTAATGCTCCATACCTTCATCACGGTTACCATAACAAGCTATCAATCTAAGCTCTTTGCCGTGAGGTTGCATCAACCATAAAACCATATCGTCATTAATACCAAGATCCCAATAAGTATAAACAGGAAGCGAAGGCTCAACTGGAACACTGGTAAAGCGACCTTCTTCAATTAGTCGTTCAAGTTCCTTCTTATAAACAACACCTTCTTGAAGAGCATCATCAGGCGATTGTTGATACTGAGCACTGAACATATAGTTATCAGCGTTCTCCATTGCCAATAAGGTTTCAGTTGGCTCTTTGTCTGGCCAGTACGAACATCGTTTACCAGTAAAGCCAGTATCACGAAGACAAGCTTCCTTCATATCTGCCGGAAGAGTATCAACATATTCTTGGTCAACAAGTGCCGGGATCTTGAATTGCTCGTAAGTATCAGGCGATTTATCACTTTGAAGGAAGTCGGTTGAGTCACCTTTAGCTATTCGCTGTTGAACCATAATGATCGGAATATCATCGTGAGCAAGACGGGAGCGAACAACCCGGTTAAGCTTCTTGTTCGCGTTATCCATCTTTAAGCCTGAGTCCATATCTTTAGGCGGCATAGGATCATCAAGGATAACAGCACCAGTAAACTCATTATCAACCATGTAACCACCACGGCGTCCAGTTACCTGACCATTGATTGAAGTACCATAAAGGCGGTGGCGGTTACCGTTATTGTCACGATAACACCAGTTGGCGCTTGATTTGGTTGTTGGGTCAACCTTTACAGGCCATAAGGTTTGAAACTCTTCTGAGTCAAGTATCTCTTTAACGCGCTTGGCGTTCTCAGTAACGAGATCATCAGAATAGGAAAGCGGAAGCCAGCGAGTAGAAACGCCGGGGTGAATAACTTCGCCTTGGCCATCAACCTTGTGTTTTGATATTGATTTGAGAATACACCAGCATATCCAATGTATTGACCATATTTCTGTTTTAGTTGAGCCGGGCGCTACGTTGATAATACCGCGCCTGATCTTTCCTTCATAAACAGCTTCAGCCAACTTACATTCATAAGTGTGGTGCCAGTTCTTTTTAAACTTCTGACCTTGGAGTAATTGGAAGAATATACGCATAAAAGCCTCAAAGGAGGCTTCACTTGCTACTTTGACCGCTATCTTTTCCGCATCGGTCATGTTTTCCCACTGAAGAATGTCGCTCAAATTTCACCTTGTATATCTGTACTGGGAGAAGTTAACTAACCCATTGATTTAAAACGATTATAATTTTTCCATTAATCCAGCTAATGCGCTGGCAATCTCAGGAGCTTCAACATTAGCATTCAATTGAAGTGCTTGGCCGTCCTTCCCGGTTATCTCAGTTCGCTTAGGAGCATTCCAACCTTGAATATCTGAAAGCATTTTAATTGAGCCGTTAGCGTCATAAAGTTCTATCTTTGGCCCTGTCTTAGTAAAGGTAACCGATTTAATACAAGCAGCAACATCAGGATCAATGTCTTCAGCGTCCTTCATGGTCCAAACAGTGTTCATATAGACTTGATCAGTCTCTTTATCAGTGAACTCAACATACTTGAACGTACAAACATCAGTTATCTTGATTCGAGCTGATTTAGATAGCCTTTCAAGCGCTTCATCACGAGTCATTATTGAATTGATTGTTTGAACTTCCATCATAGCTTCATAGAAAGCTTTAACCTTAACATCGCTTAACATTCTACTTGCTGCTGCGTCTTGTGCTTCTGGTGTTGCTGCTTTGCCGCCAGCCTTGATATAGGCTTGTCTTTGTGAAGTGTTTGGCTTGATTAGCTCTATGATCAACTTGCGTTGAAGTGGAGTTAACTTACTAGCTAACTCCATTTGTTTTTCAGTGAAGGAAATATCTTTCTTTGCCATAAGGTTTAACTCTGAAATGGCGCTGGGTCATCTACTTCAGTCCATACAACATAAAGCTCTATGTTTGCCGGGTTTTCACTCCCGTCATTTTTAACCTCAAGCATTAAAGTGGTGTTTGGTGGGAGTATGTTTTCTTGCTCATTGGCGTAAAGATTACCAACAGCCGAGTTGCCTTGACCAGAAGCGCCCGGCAAGTATGAAGGCGCTAACGGAATTCCGGGATCTGTTATAACTGGCGCTGACCATAGCTTTGTTTTAGCTTCTACGCTTTGCGCTATGTTTAGCGGTGAAGGGTTTATTGGCGTTCCTTCACTTGAGAATTGCGGATTAGCATAAGCCCGATAAGTTAGCTCGTTGCCATTAGTTGTGATTGTTCGGTTAGTTACTATTACTGTCTTGCTCCCGGACTGAACAAGCCATCTAGCGACACCCCCGGCATTTGCCGCTTGTTGTAAACTTGATATTAAGAACGACTTACCGTCTTCGGCTCTTTTTGCTGGCGCTGATAGCGATACACCATCATATCTTGATCTATTAACTGTCATTTTCGTCACCTTTTCTTGCTAGTCGCTTATTTGATTTTGCTGGATCTTCAATCATCTGACTTATGATTGGAGTGTTTTTTTTTAATATCTGGCCAATTAGGTATAAAGACCTAGTACCGTTATGAGCACAAATACCAGTGATAGCCGAAGTTAAAAGAAAGTCTAATTGATAATACTGACAAGTCATTGCCGCGATAATTCCAACAAAGCCACTAACACACGTTTCAGTTAACCAGCCTAAGAAGGTTGGCTTTTGTCCGTTAAGGTTTGTTAGATACTTTGCCGTACCGGCCCAAAAGCTTACGAGCAATATCCAAACATAACCAAGAACGCCGTACTCTTGAAGGCGTTGAATAAAGCTTAAAGTATCTTGTGGCATGTGCTTATCCATTTGTTATCCATTATTTTTTTAAAAGTATAATCATTTTTTTAGTGCTTTGATACCAATAGCAGCTAAGCAAACTATGTATAGTAATTCAGCGTAATTAGGAACCAATTCTTTAATGGCTGTAACGCCAGCTTTGGCGGCATCTGCGATAAGTGGGTTTTCAAACAGGACCGATAAAATAACTGAAATAAATATTACCGGGATAGGTAGGGTAATGATTAAAGTGATCCACTCGTCTTTCCAAGAGTTGTTTCCGCTTTCAGCTTGAATAGCTTCCCATTCAGCTTCTTTATCATCGGCATTCATTAAGCGTTGAATTTGTTGTTGCTTAACTTTTGTCTTGTTATTGCTCTTTGTTGTGAAGTGGTTTGTTATTGGAGAAACTAAACCGCTTGCTATATCTGCTAACCATTTCATATTAGTACACCCACATTACAGGTTGCTGGCCTTCACGATAGCCTAAGTGAACAAATGTTTTAGCTATACCGATAGCATTAAAACCATGCTTTAAGCCCAAAGTAACTAACTGAGCACGTTCAACACCACCAGCAACGGCAATATCAATACCTATTCCTTTTTGATGATCAGCAGGATTTGTGCGGTGAACCTCATTTTCATGGTTAGGGCATCGACCACCTGAAGTAACTGTTAATGGTCGCATAGCATCATCACGAACCTTTTGAAGTCGGTGTAATGTATTTTGTTTTACGCTTCGCTTGTCACAATTAATATGGCCACAAGTACAAAGAAGCTTCTTATCCGTTGCCGGGTTAAAGTTTTTGGTTTTTACTGGCATTTTTAACGCCTCAATGTTGGTTATGATTGTCAAAAGCATAATTTTATACTAGCAAAAAGGCCGCAATTAAGCGACCTTTGTGTAATTACCGTACAGGTTGTTACTTGGCTGAGTTACATGGAGTGTATAATTCAACTCTATGGTCAACGATGGCTAAATACTGGTGCATGGCATCACTTTGAGAACGAAGCAACTCTTGATCTACTTCACCAAGACCATTGAATTTATCTGTATCAATGTAAGCAACCAGCTTATCAAGCTTTTCACGAAGCTCAGCTTGTTCAGCATTCAAGCGACCAATGAAGTCAACTGGCGTTTCGTGAAGTTTTTGCTTCAACAAGTAGCCTTCCAAAGCCCATATTTTATTTCTAGCATTTTCAAATGCTATCTTCTCGCCAATTTCAGCGTTAAAATTTTCAGGACTGGCACAAGCTGACTCACCAGTTACAGTAAATCCGTTAGCTAAAGTCATACAGCAAACAGTTAAACAGCTACCGGGGAATACATGGTAATCAACTTCTTTTACTTTTGAGTCGATTAAAGCCGGAGTTAAGCGCGGAGCATTTAAGTTTTTTTCTTGAATTTCTTTTTCAATTTGTTCTTCTGACATTATTTCACCTGTTTATTCATAGTTTCTTCTAACGATTCGCCAGCAATTAGACGGTTAATTTTATCTAAAGTATCAAAGCAATCTAAACCAAATATTTGATCACCTTCAAACTTGCCGATAAATTCAATCGCTAAATGTAGCGCCTTTTCTTTTGCGTCCAATGTTTTCTTGGTTGCTAAGAATATTGCTGTGATAGCTACTAACTCTTGCTGGTGGAACTCAGGGTTCCAAAGCTTGTTATCTCGTAGGGCCTTCATGATTTGCTTACGAGCTTCGCCAATAGCTTCTTCATAGAACTGAACCTTTCCTTCAAGTTCAGCGTAAGTAGGTTTTTTCATATCTTTCCTCAAAATGGAATATCGTCATCAAAATCAATAGTTGGCTCTTGAGGGTTTACCTTTTGAGGTCGCTGGTTTCTTTGATGTTGATTGTTGTTTTGCTGCTGGTTAAAGCCGCCTTGGTTGTGGTTTTGCTGTTGATTAAAACCACCCTGATTTTGCTGGCGATTGTTGGCTTGCTGCTGAACGCCACCAGCACGATCAAGCATTTGCATGTTATTCACGATAATTTCAGTGGTGTACTGATCTTGGCCTTGCTGATTTTGCCACTTACGAGTGTTAAGTTTACCTTCAAGATAGACCTTAGAGCCTTTCCTTAAATACTCACCAGCTATTTCAGCTAATCGCTGATAAATAACAATTCGGTGCCACTCGGTTTTTTCTTTTTGCTCGCCAGTTTGTTTATCCTTCCAAGATTCAGAAGTTGCCACTGTAAAATTAGCAACTGCTGTTCCGTTAGGCATAAATCTAACTTCAGGATCACCACCAAGATTACCAATAATAATTACTTTATTTACCCCTTTTGTGCTCATTTATTTTGCTTCCTATGTTCACGAATGATTTCTTCTTTGCTTCTAGTGCTTGATTGCCAGTTATCGCCATTCCAAAAGAATACTTTGTCATGTACTCCAATTTTATAGAATAACCCGTCAACCTCATACTGAGCGCCTTTAGGTTTTAGCATTATTACCTCTTAATCAAATGCCTTCACCTGAAAAGCCGCAATTAAGCGGCTTTGTTTAAGGTATTGATTTAATACTAGCCTTCACCAATAAAGGTTTTAAGTGCTGAGTCTTTAAAGGTATCAACCAAAATTTCTTTAAACTCTTCAGCCATATCTTCTTCTTGAGCTTCAAGCTTGATAATGCGAAGGCTGATCTCAGGTTTTTGGCCACCAGTTAAGATAGAAACACGAACCGTAAACACTCGCTTGCTTAATCCGTGATAAGGGTCACAAGTGAACTCAATCGTTGCCGGGATAAGTTCTTGGTTTTTAGCTTCGATTTTTTCAAATGCGCTCATGCTTTCGCCAAAGTCATCAACTTTACTATCAAGGTTAGATACTTGCTCAATAGTAATTTCACGAAGTTGCTTAGCTGCTTGGTTGATTGTCATAGGCTCGCCATGCTTTGAAAGCACAACAATGTTATCAGCCCAATCTTCAACGAAGTTAGCGGCGTTCTTTTGGCTAAGGTGATCACCGTTGATATTCAATAAAGCACGAAAGGCGGCTGTTTTATCAAGGCGTAAGCGTGATTTATGGCGCTGGTGAAGTGGCGCTTCTTCAGTGCCAAGATCAAAGAATGTTTCAGCGGTCATGCTGTCAGAGTTAACAAAGCATTTAGCGCCTTCTTTATCAAACTCTTGGCAATACTCGCCAAAATCTTTAATTGATTTAGTGTTGAACATGAAGCGGTATGAAGTACGGAACTCCATACTTGATTCAAGATCACTAAGTTCAACGCCTGAAGGTAAAGCAATTAATGGCGCTTGCGTTTTAATTCCAGCTAGCTCAGCATTAACGCGCTCAAGTAGTTCAGTTTTTTGTAAGTGTTGGATTGCGTCTTTTGTCAATGACATAGTAATTTACTCTTCTAATTAAATTTAAGGTTGTGCCGGGAGTTACCCGGCGTTTAATGGGTTAATGATTAGTTGGCCAAACGGCGAACATTTGACTTAACTTCACCAGTTTCTTTATCAACATTTTCATGTGCTAAATTGAACTGGCCACTATCATCTTCTTGAGGTGGATTGATAGTAAGAACGCCACCCTTACCAACAAAGAAAGCTGTATCGGTAATATCTTCTTCAAACTTTTTACCGCGCTTAGTTGGATTGCTTGTTGATAACTTGTGAGAAACGATAACTTGATCATTGTCGCCCATTTGTTGAAAAGTAAATTCAAGTGACACTTTGGCTTTTTTGCTGCCAATGCCGTGATTAAGTTGAGCCATTGCCGCATCACTTAAAGCTAGTGCTAGTTTCTCAATTAATATACCAGCGTTACATTCACCGATAAAATCAGCTACGTTAGTTTTTCTTTCGTTTGACATAATTGTATTCTCCGTTGTTTTAAAGTTTGAACTATTCGATTAAGCCGAATAGTTCGGTTAAATTACTCTTCGTTATGCTCTAAACAAGCAAAGTAAACTGTCATTGCTGCTTTGGTATCAACTAAAGCGTTGTGAGCACCTTCTAACTCTTCACCAGTAAAGAACTTGTAAGCTTCACTAAGTTTAGGGTTCTTGTAACCATAACGGCCTTTAGGCTCAATCTTACAAATTTTCTTAGCCATCAACATAGCACAATGATGGTTATCTTTTTCAGCCCAAACGTCTTGAACTTCTTCAGTGAAGAAACGCTTTAAGCCAATGCGAATAATGCGCTGATCAAACGTGCGGTTGTAAGCTACTCGTTCAACGCCTTCAGCACTGTGAAGCATATCAAGCAAGTGAGTGATAGCCTCTTTCTCAGAAATACCGACTTCAAGAGCGTGTTCGTTAGTAATGCCGTGAACTTCAATTGTATCTTCTGGTATTTCCCAACCTTCAGGCTTAACTATAACATCAAGCTCTTTTAAAACTTCTTTGGTTTCAACGTCAACCAACAAAGCGCCAATTTGAACAATGTGAGGCTGATCTTCACCGCCGCTAGGAGTCTTCCAGTTAGGAAGACCAGTTGTTTCAGTATCGTAAAATAATATTGTTTTCATGTTGTGTACTCAGTTAGTGGCGACCTAAGCCGCCGGGTTAAAATTAAAGGTATTTCTTAACAATCAATTCAAGCTCTTGGCTTGCCTGAAGAGATAGGCCGTAATTATCTGACCAGTTAGCAAGCTCAGACCAAATGTCAACTTGCTCTTTATTGTCAAATATTGGCCTATATTCAGGCTCAGCGGTGTCAACGTGAATAGCCTTATCCGTGACCACAGCATTACCAACAACAGCTTGAACAGTTTCTTCTTGCTCTGCTTGTGCTTGCTTCTCATATTCATCACGAACAACTTTATGGCGATCATGTATTTTTGTATAGTAACCGTCATAAACGTCAATAGCATCAAGGCAATCTGATTGTGATATTCTTCCGCAAAGATCAGAAGTAACCATTGGATCGGTTGCCTCATTTGCTTTATCAAGAAGAGTTTCCCAATAATCAATAAGCCTTTGGATCTTTAATTCGTGCTCAGCTTTTTCTTTTGCTTTGCGCTCTTCCTCTTCCTGAATCCGCTTACGCTCAGCCTCTACCCTTTCAGCTTCAGCTTGTTCGTGCTCAGCAATACGGGCTTTGATTAAGTTAACAAGATCATCGTTATCTTTAAGCAATAACATAGCGTGATCACTGAATAAGAATTTATGATCTTTTGCCAATTCAGTTAAGCTATCTAAGTTTTTACGGATAACTTGAGCAATCTCGTTAGCTTCAATTTTTGCTTTTGCTAACTCAGAATTAACAGCTTCTTCCATTTTCTCAAAGCTTCGCTTACCTTTCATCACCGCTTCAAAATCAATAACGATTTGAGTGATCTGAACCTTATTGATAGTTTCGCTTAATTCAGCTAAGTGCTTGTTAAATTCAGCTTGAGCATTGTTAACGATTGAAAGCTTTTTAGTTGCCTTAGCTTCCTTAACTTGCTTTTCACCATGAGATTGAAGCTTTTGAAGGATAGTATCAGCTTGCTTAACGTAACCATTGAACTCAGCAAGGCTTTCAAATTGCTTTTCAATATCGGTAGCTTGAGTTTTAAGCGTTGCCCGGCCAGCCTTAACATTTTTGTTGAAAGCTTCTTTGTCAGCGAAGTCTTGATCAGTCTCAAGAATTAAGCTCATTTGCTCGTCAGCTAGTTTCTTTATAACCGGGATATATTCACCTAAGTTAGAAACAACCGTTGAACCTTCAACGCTACATTGGATAACAGGGAAGCTTTCTTGCTCATGAGCAACAATAACTTCTTGCTTGGCTTTTACTTCGTGCGCTTCAAGGTCTTTCTTGAATTCATGCCAACCAGCTATTAACTTAGTGCGGCGTTCTGGCTTTGATGTGTAGTACATCATTTCACGCTTTACGCCAGTTCCATCAGATACAACGAATAAAGCACGTTCAGCGCCAGAAACTAATAATTGTTGTTCAAGCTGCCAATAGTAAGTTGGCTCTAAAACTTGGTTGCGAACATTTTCAGCAAGAACTTCATTCCAAAGCTTGTGCTCAAAAATTGTTTTGTGATCTTCGCTGATACCATCAAGAGAAGCTAAAAGCGGCAAACCTTCAACTTCTAGCGTGGCAACGATTGGTTCAAATGTTTCAGCCGTTTCAAACTCTAATAAGTCACGAGCTTTATCTTCAGTCTCATGGCCTTTATCAAATAACTTTTGAAGGTGATCAGATACTTTTTCTTTAACACCTTTTTTTTCATTAAGTAAAACAGTACGGCTTTTGTACTTACTTTCACCAAAAATACTAGGCGCTTCACTTGCGTTAAAGTGCTCTTCTCTTGCTTTTAACCATTCTGCTGAACCTTGGACGAGGTTTAATATCTTCATGTTATGCGTTCCCTACTTTTTCTATTGTTAATAATTGTTGAGTTGAGAAAGTAATACCTTGAGCATTA
>TARA_R110002073_G_scaffold297948_4_pt1 | contig 10957 bp, 8 predicted proteins | sample TARA_R110002073 | Tara Oceans TARA_R110002073 (sample SAMEA4397174) | marine metagenome | biome: Polar Biome; feature: [DCM] deep chlorophyll maximum layer (ENVO:01000326); material: water (ENVO:00002006), including particulate matter (ENVO:01000060) such as... | depth 40 m
GCCCCGTCGGGAAAAGCCGCACAAAGCAAATCGTCGCGCCCCTTATACTTCATCCCCGTCGCCGCTGTGGCAAAAAGCACGCCGTCAATCTGGGGCATCGTCGGAAAACCCTTGGGGGCCAAAGGGGAGATTTTTTCAATTTTCGCCATAATCACTCAATCCTTGGTAAAACAAGAAACCCCGCTTATTCATCGTAAGCTTTTGGTCACACTTTACAGCTATATAATCCCCTGATCTTCAATATGTCCATTATTTCCCACCAGGGATGTTAAAATAGTCCGATATGAGCGGTTTTATTGGCGATAATGAGGATCAGTCATTGACAGCAGGGGTGGACAGACTTATCTGTGCTACTTCACGGTAATTTTTTTGATGTTTCGGGATTGATCTCTGTACAGCCCGCGACCCGAATAAGGAAATAATAATGTTGGGATTGGGCAAAATTGCCAAAAAAATATTCGGCACCGCCAACGATCGTTATATCAAGTCGCTGATGCCGCAGGTTGCCGCCATTAATGCGTTAGAAGAAGACATCCAAAAACTTTCCGATGCCGATCTCAAAGCAAAAACCACCGAATTCCGCACCCGCCTGACAGAAGGCGTCTCCCTCGACAGCCTGCTTGTAGAAGCTTTCGCCACTGTGCGAGAAGCCGCCAAGCGAACCCTCGGACAGCGTCATTATGATGTGCAGCTGATTGGCGGCATCGTGCTCCACGAAGGTAAAATCTCCGAAATGAAAACCGGCGAAGGGAAAACTCTGGTATCCACGCTGGCCGGCTATCTCAACGCCCTGCCTGGTAAAGGTGTCCATGTAGTCACCGTCAATGATTATCTCGCGACCCGCGACAGCCACTGGATGGGCCAGGTTTTTGAATTTCTTGGCATGACCACAGGCTGTATCGTGCCCAACATGGACGACGAGGCCCGCAAAGCCGCCTACGCCGCCGACATTACCTACGCCACGAACAATGAACTGGGTTTCGATTATCTGCGCGATAATATGAAGTATCACCCGGATGCCATGGTGCAACGTGACCCCACCTTTGCCATTGTCGATGAAGTCGACAGCATTTTAATTGATGAGGCGCGCACACCGCTGGTGATTTCAGGGCCAACCGAAGACAAGTCCGACCTTTATGTCGCCATTGACAAAATCATTCCCGAACTTAACAAAGACGATTACGAAATCGATGAAAAAGCCCGCTCTGTCACGCTGACGGAAGACGGAATGGAACATCTGGAACAGATTTTGATCAGTCACGACCTGATCAAGGGCGAAAATATGTACGATTTTGGCAATGTCGGTGTGGTGCATCACGCCAACCAGGCCCTGCGCGCCCATTGCCTATTCACCCGGGAAAAAGATTACATCGTCAAAGACGACAATGTTATTATCATTGATGAATTCACCGGACGAATGATGGAAGGCAGACGCTTTTCCGATGGCTTGCATCAGGCACTCGAAGCCAAGGAAGGCGTTGAAATCCAGTCTGAAAATCAGACGCTGGCCTCTGTCACGTTCCAGAACTATTTCCGCCTCTACCAGAAACTTTCCGGCATGACAGGCACCGCCGCAACCGAAGCTTCTGAATTTGGGGAGATTTACGGTCTTGGCGTGGTGGAAATCCCCACCCATGTGCCGGTACAACGTATTGATGATGATGACGAGATTTACCGCACCACGGTCGAAAAATTCAACGCCATCGTTGACCAGATTGTTAAGTGCCAGGAAGCCGGACAACCAATTCTGGTGGGTACGGTCAGCATTGAACGCTCTGAATATCTCGCCAACCTTCTCAGTGAGCGCAAAATCAAACACAATGTCCTTAACGCCAAGTTCCACGAACAGGAAGCCCACATCATCGGGCAGGCAGGACGTTATGGTGCGGTGACCATCGCAACCAATATGGCCGGCCGTGGAACCGATATCCAGCTTGGCGGTAATCTGGACATGCGGCTTGAATTGGAAATTGATGAAATTGACGAAGCGGCCCGTACTGCCGCGGCAGAGAAAATAAAGGCCGAAGTCGCCACGGAAAAAGCCAAGGTTCTGGAAGCCGGCGGCCTGTATGTGCTTGGCACAGAACGCCATGAAAGTCGCCGCATTGACAATCAGCTGCGTGGTCGTTCCGGCCGCCAGGGTGATCCGGGCCGTTCGAAATTCTTCCTCAGCATGGAAGATGATCTGATGCGCATTTTTGGCGGTGAACGTATGGACAGCCTGATGCAGAAATTCGGGTTTGAGGAAGGCGAGTCCCTGATTCACCCCTGGCTCAACCGCGCTGTGGAAAAGTCACAGGAAAAGGTCGAAACCCGCAACTACGAAATCCGTAAAAATCTTCTGAAATTTGACAATGTCATGAATGACCAGCGCAAAGCCATTTACGACCAGCGGCGCGATGTGATGAACAGTGATGACCTGTCCGAAACCCTGTCCGATATGCGGGCTCAGGTTGTTGAAGACCTTGTTGAAAATCATATTCCGGCCCGCGCCTATCCCCAGGATTGGGATACTGAAGGCATGAGCGAAGAAGCCACCCGTATCTTTGGCCGCGATTTCGGTCTGAAAAGCTGGGTCGAGGAAGAAGGTATAGATTCAGAAGCCTTTGAAAACCGCCTTATCGACGAAGCCGACCGCTTTATGGCCAAACGCGCCGCCGATATGGGGCCGGAGATTATGCGTCAGGTGGAACGTAGCCTGTTGCTGCAGGCCATTGACCGCTTCTGGAAAGAACATCTGGCTCAACTGGATCACCTGCGTCAGGTTATTCAGCTGCGCGCCTACGGCCAACGCGATCCGCTCAACGAATATAAAACCGAAGCCTTCAGCATGTTTGAACAAATGCTGGAAGCCACCCGGGACAATGTGGTGATGTTGATGGCCAACATCGAGATTGCGCCAGCAGAACCGCTGCCAGAATTACAGGACCCGGACCTTAGCGCCTTGGATATAACTCACATCGACGCCACCACAGGTGAGAATGATGCATCCGCAACCATAGATCCCAAGAACCCGAAAACCTGGGGTGAGGTTTCACGCAATGCTCCCTGCCCATGCGGCAGCGGAGAAAAATACAAACATTGTCATGGAAAGGTTTTGCCAAAAGCCGGTCGCAATGATCCTTGCCCATGCGGCAGTGGCCAGAAATACAAACATTGCCATGGGGCGCTATAATCTCCCCATCTTCAGACAAAGAAAAAGCGCTACAAGAGTTAATCCTGTAGCGCTTTTTTTGTAACTGTATAAAAGTAGACTAAAGTCCGACTTTTCCCATCGCGAGGAATTTCTCACGGCGCAACTGTTTTAGCTTGTCCCCGCTCAAGGCAGAAAGCTCACTAAGGGATGTTTCCAGAGACTTGCGGATGGTTTCCATGGTCAGGTCATGGTCCCGATGCGCACCGCCCACAGGCTCCGGGATCACTTCGTCGATAACATTCAGTTTCAACAGATCCTGAGCAGTTATCTTCATGGCATTCGCCGCATCTTCCGCCTTATCCGCCGTCCGCCACAGAATTGATGCGCAGCCTTCCGGGGAAATCACTGAATAAACGGCATGTTCCATCATCATCACGCGGTTGCCGGCCGCAAGTGCGACAGCGCCCCCGGACCCCCCTTCTCCGACCACGATGGATATCAATGGTACCTTCAGGCCAAGACACGCTTCAGTTGACCGGGCAATAGCTTCCGCCTGCCCACGTTCCTCTGCACCGATACCAGGATAGGCGCCGGAAGTATCCACCAACGTAATCACCGGAATATCGAACTGTTCCGCCATTTCAAGAAGGCGAATGGTTTTGCGGTAGCCTTCCGGCCGCGCCATACCAAAATTATGCTTCACCCGGCTTTGGGTATCATGACCTTTTTCATGACCGATCACCATCACTGACTGACCTTTAAACCGGCCAAGACCCCCCATAATCGCCAGGTCATCTGCGAAAGCACGATCCCCGGCCAGTGGCATAAAGTCAGTGACCAGATTTTCCACATATTCCTTGAAGTGTGGCCGTTCCGGATGACGCGCCACCTTGATCTTTTGCCAAGGAGTCAATTTACCATATGTATCGCGCAACAGTTTATCACGTTTGGCTTCCAGGCGGGTGACTTCTTCGGCAATATTAATTTCTTCCCCGCTTTCGAGGTTCCTCATATCACGGATCCGGCTTTCCAGCTCGGCGATGGGTTTTTCAAAATCCAGATAAGTCAGCATATAATTTTCTCAAAAGTCAGACAGAATAAATTCATTAATACGAGCAGCCCTTATACCCTTCCGTCATAGAAAAAATAAGCCCAAAAATCAAATAAATCCAATATTGGCCTACGATATGGGCTCTACAGGTTTTTTTTGTTTAAAACTGTTTCGGCTTTGACGGTTCCGCTAGCGGATGTTTACTTTGCACCAGACTTTTCAAGCGCTCCTCCAACACATGCGTATAGATCTGGGTGGTGGTGATATCTGAATGACCCAGCATTTTCTGCACCGCCCTTAGATCCGCACCATGCGAAAGCAGATGGGTCGCAAAAGCATGACGCAATACATGGGGAGACAGCTGGCTCGGTAAAAGACCAACCTCAGCCCCCAACTCCTTCAACAATTGCGCAAACCGGTGGCGGGTCAAATGTCCTTTCGCTCCCCGTGAAGGAAACAACCATATAGAACCCTTTTCCGGCGTGTCTGTTGGCGTCTTCATGTGGTCGACATAGGCCTCCAGGGCGCGCAGGCTACGGTCATTAACCGGCACCAAACGCTCTTTATCTCCTTTACCGCGCACATAAATATATGGCTGCCCCCCCTGAACCGCGGATTTCGGCAAACTAACCAGTTCACTGACCCGCAACCCGGCCGCATATAACAGTTCCAGCATGGCCAGCAAGCGTAGAGATTTAAGGTCTGCTTTCTCCTCCACCCTGTCCCGGGCCGCCATAAGCAAAGCATCCACTTGCTGCTCGCTCAGTAATTTCGGCAAGGATCGACCGATCTGCGGGCTATCAATGCCAAGGGTTGGATTGTCACCGCGTAACCCATCGGCATAGAGAAACTTATAGAATTGCCGCATTGCTGATAATTTGCGCGCCTGGGTACTGGGCGCCAGCCCCCGTGCGGCAAAGTGCTTGAGGTAATCTCTCACACAATCCCGGTCCAAATCCTGCAAGGCTATATTACTATATTCCGACAAATGGGTCAGATCACGGTCATAATTTTCCAGGGTATTTACCGACGCACCCCGTTCTGCCCCCAGCATATCAAGGAACAGCGTAATCAGCGTCCGGTCAGAAGCCATTATTCGCCATGATTTCTAGGCCCAATTGCCGGGCTTCTTTTTCAAGACCAACGCTCCGCAGAGCCCGGATCAGAGCACTGACGCCAGTGGGATCAAGATGCCAAGGATCATTTTCGCCAGCCGCCATTAAACCGAGCAAAACAACCTCCCCCGTTCTTTTCTCTGCGGCTGCCGCAATAAGACTGCGCCACAAGGCAACAGGTAACGGCTTGGCCTGCATCGTCAGAGGTCCAGTCAGTTCCTGCCACAATTCTTCCGGCACATTGAACCCCAAGGCTTCGGCGATACTGTAGAAAAGCCCTGCTTTTTCCGCCCTCTGATCCGGCGACAGAACCATCTGTCCATTCCACCACAGGTCCAATATTTCCCGTGACCAGGGAATACCATCCTTCTCGCCCGAAAGAATCAACATTGGCCAGATATCCATTAGCGCCCGCGTGGCGTCACTATTCCCATTGTAGGCTTCCGTACGAACAAAATCGAACCAGGCCTGCGCCTTAGCGTCATTGCCCGCCAAAAGCAGTCCTCTGCTAATATGGTGCGCATGCTGCAATAATGCATCAGAAGGGGCTAAACTGTTAACCGTGCGGGCGTTAAGTCGGGCCACACGGGCCATGTCCTGACTCTGTACTGCCCGGTTCCATATTTCCCGTAACATTTCTGCTTTGGACTGATCATTAATTTGCTTCGCCGCCGCCTGATAGAGCAGGGCATCCCCTAATGCACTGTCGTCCCCTCTGGCAATGGAAATGGCGTTTTCATATTCTTCGGCGGAAAACCGTAAGCTGTTATAATGCGCTGTCAATTTATCAACCGGATAAGTACCGCGGCGATAACTTTCCGCCGCCGCGAGGAAACGTTCTTCTTTCGGAACATTAACGTTGCTCGCCAACGCATAAAGCACTACGGGTGAAGCTTCGGCAAATAACTTGGTATCGATCGGCTGTTCCAAAACGGACAGCAAACTATACGTCAGCGGGTCAAGTTGGCTCAATCCAGAAGACAGGCTACGATCCTGAGCAATCCCCTCCTCGTCCTGTTTGAAAGACAATTTATTAATCAGGTCAAAAAATACAAAATCAGTATTGCCCTGTTCCATCAACAATTCGATGGTCAATCCCGCACTATCCCCACGGCCTTCCATCGCCTGGCAATAAGCCAGCAGCTTCAACCAATATGGGTCTACAGGCATTTCTTCCATATGCTGACGGGCGATACTGCAAGCCGTCGCGACATTACCCGACATCAACATCAGGTCGCTGATTTTATGAGATCCCGCATAAGATTCTGGCGGCAACATATTGAGAAAAGATACCAGATTTTCCAACTGTCCTGTTTCACTGATTTTTTCAATTCTAAGCGCCAAAAAATTCTGATTGTCTTGCGGTTTTTCTGCCGCAGGAAATGCTGTTCCTCCGGGTTGTTCCGGGGACATATCCTCCTGTGCCACGCCACGTTCCAAAGTCTGAACAACCGTGTTTCCCGGAACCGCTGCCGCGGAAAGAAGCAACCGCTCTGTCAGCTGTGCCAAGACAGGGGATTTGGTCGGGACATGCCATTGACCCAGCCACTTTTCAATCCATTTCCGCTCCGAACCCTGCCATAAATTAACCGTGAAACCTCCCTCGACCGGACCAATAAGCCCCATAGCTGCCGGCTCGACCGCATTTAATTCCATGGTTTCAATAATTGGTTCATCAGAAGAGTTGCCCTGTCCTGCGTCTTGATTTGAATCCCCTTGTTCAACAGGCGTCTTGGACAGATCGGTAGTTTCCGCAGGGATATATGGCCCCGGCTCACCGGAAGGAAACAAGATGGAGCGTGGTTTATGCTGGGCCGGTGTATGAGGCGTTGTTGTTTCCCCTGGTGCTTCCGTCACGGGCTGTTGCAGGTCTCTTTTCTCTTCCTGGGCTGCCCATAAGACACCCGGCGAGAGAAATGTCACCACCGCTGTTACACATAAGGCTCTATACTTGAATTCTTTACGGATCATTTTTTTTCCTGATCGAGGCAAGAGGGCGCAGGGCGTTTATTTCAAGGATACCCTCCAGACTTATTGTGGGAACCTGTCATCCGGCAGGGTTTTTTCCACCTGCTGCGTCGGGGCTTCTATATCAACGGTCATCAGATACACTGCACCGCCGCCGATACCCACAATGATCAACATAATAATTGATAACCAAAATTTACCCATAATCTATCTTTTTCCTACTGAATAATGATCGCCGGCATCACACCTGCGGCCAGCTGACGTTCCGTCCTGATGCGGGCAGTCTAACCATCTCTGCGCCAATGGTAAAGTACCCTCATGGTTTGTTCGACGATAGTTGATAAAAAATATGGTCTTTTAAAGGCTCAAGGCCAAAGGATTCTTTTGTAAACTGTGCAAGCCATGCTAAAGAGTATGGCAAGATGAGACGATATAAAAAAAACAAAGTAAAATCCCCTTCGGTTCGTTTGAGATACCCTTTGACAAAGAGCATCTCTCTCGTCGGCCTTATGGGATCTGGCAAGACCACCGTTGGCGTACGCCTGGCCCGCAAGCTGGGGGTGGCCTTTGTTGATTCCGACGCAGAAATTGAGGTTGCCGCCGGGCATACAGTCAGCGAGATTTTTGAAAAATTCGGTGAAGATGATTTCCGCAATGGAGAACGCAAGGTCATTGATCGGCTGATTTCAGATAAACCGATGGTTCTGGGCACCGGGGGCGGCGCCTTTATGGACCGCGATACCCGCAAGAACCTGAAAGACCGCACCATTACGGTGTGGCTTAAAGCCAATATTGATCTTCTCGTCGAACGGACATCCCGCCGGGATACCAGGCCTTTACTGCGCGCCGGAAATCCGGAAAAAATACTCCGCGATCTGGCCAAAAAAAGATACCCTATATATGGACAGGCTGATATCACGGTTGAAACAGGGGTCGGCCCCCATGAAAAAGTAGTCAATGATATTATTGCAAAACTAAATGACTACCTTGCTGCAGAAAAACACCAGCAGGACCCAAATGGGCCTAAAAATACGCCCCAAAAAGTACGCCAAAAGCATACCCGGCGGTATCCGCCTAAAAAGGTACGCCCCCAACGCTCACCTGTTGAAAAGTCACCTGGAAAAGAAGCATGAGCCAAAAAATCACGGTTACAGTTAAAGATCACAGCTATCCCATTTATGTCGGTGCCAACCTTCTGGAACAGGCCGGAGAAATCATTGCGCCGATACTGTCCCGGCCTCAAAGCGTGATTATCACCGATGAAAATGTTGCCCGACATCAGCTGTCACGTCTGGAAAAATCCCTGACCAATGCCGGAATTGCCTTCTCCACCCTGATTTTACCGGCTGGTGAAGCCACAAAATCCTTTGACCAACTACAAAGCGTCCTTGATCAGTTGTTGGGACTGAAACTGGAACGGTCCGATAAAATCATTGCATTCGGTGGCGGGGTAATAGGCGATCTCGTCGGGTTTGCCGCCAGCATTTATCAGCGCGGCATTGGCTTTATCCAGATCCCCACAACGCTGCTGTCCCAGGTCGACAGTTCCGTCGGTGGCAAATGCGGCATCAATACCTCGCGTGGCAAAAACCTGGTCGGCAGCTTTCATCAGCCGGATCTGGTCCTGACCGATGTGACCACCCTCGACAGCCTGCCCGAGCGCCAGGTCCGCGCCGGTTATGCTGAGGTGGTTAAATACGGCCTGATTAATGATGTGGATTTTTTCACCTGGCTGGAAAGCAACGGAGAAAAAATAATCACCGGTGACCGGCTGGCCCAAACCCATGCAATCCTGACCAGTTGTCGCGCCAAAGCCCACGTCGTTGCCGAGGACGAGAAAGAAAAAGGAAATCGCGCCCTGCTTAATCTCGGCCATACTTTTGGCCATGCGCTGGAAGCCGAATGCGGCTATGCCGACACCCTGATCCACGGTGAAGCCGTTGCCATTGGTATGGTCATGGCGTTTGATCTATCTGTAAAAATGGGCCTCTGCCCTCAGACGGACGCCGAAACAGTGCGCCAACATTTGGAACGACTGGCTCTACCGACCCGTATTTCAGACCCTAAACATGCTCTCTCAAATATACCGATGACAGCCCAAAGATTATTTGATCATACCCTTCATGACAAAAAGGCTTCCGGCGGCAAAGTCACCTTTGTCCTGACCCGGGGGCTTGGCCAGGCCTTCCTGTGCAGAGACGTCGCCCCAAATGATATTAAAGCAATTTTTCAACAATCCCTTGACGCGGCAGACTGATAAGGGCCACTGTTAGGCATCCGAACAAACACTTTTTTGCGGTACATACCATGTTGACAGAAATTCTCTTTTTCTCCGGTGCGATCTTTCTTCTTATCATCCTTTCTGGTCTGTTCTCCGGATCGGAAACTGCACTGACTGCCACATCACCTTCACGCATTCACCGCATGGCCAAGGGCGGGAACCGTCGCGCTGCGCTGGTCGAACGCCTGACCGGGGATGCAGAGCGCCTGATTGGCGCTATCCTGTTGGGGAACAACCTGGTTAATATTCTCGCCTCTGCTCTTGCTACCGCCTTTTTCATTCGCCTGTTTGGCCAGCTGGGTGTATTGTACGCCACAGTTGCCATGACACTACTGGTGTTAATTTTCGCCGAGGTTCTGCCAAAAACCTACGCCATTTCCAACCCAGAGCGCATGGCCTTACGGGTCGCGCCTTTCGTGCGGCTCGTGGTCTTTCTCTTCTCGCCATTCGTCAGCATGGTGCAATGGGTCGTTCGCAGCACCCTGCGTCTGTTTGGCGTCGATATCAGTGGCGAACAAATTCTCTCCGCCCACGATGAAATCCGCGGCGCCATCAGCCTGCAAGCCCATGAAGGCGGCCTGATTAAAAACAGCAAGGACATGCTCGACAGCATTCTTGATTTACAGGATGTGCAGTTAGAAGATGTTATGGTGCACCGGAAAAATGTTGAAATGATCAACGCCGAAGACAGCACCGATGAAATTTTCACTCAAGTCGTACAAAGCCCCTTTACCCGCCTGCCGCTCTGGCGTGATAATCCGGACAATATTATCGGCATCATTCACGCCAAGGAAGTCTTGCGGGCCGTGAAAGACAACAATGGGTCTGTAGAAGGCCTGGATTTTCTTCAAATCGCCCAGGAACCATGGTTTGTGCCGGAAACCACAAGCCTGCAGGAGCAATTGTCTAAGTTTCTATCAGAAAAGTCCCACTTTGCTCTTGTGGTCGATGAATATGGTGCTTTTATGGGGGTCACCACACTGGAAGATATTCTGGAAGAGATCGTTGGTGATATTTATGATGAACATGACACCAGCTCTTCAGATGTACAGATCTTGCAAAATGGTGGCATTATCACCAGCGGCGATACCCCCCTGCGTGACTTAAACCGGCAGTTTAATTGGGAACTCGATGACGAGATTGTCACCACCATCGCAGGTTACGTCATTGATATCGCAGAAACCATTCCCCTGCCCGGGCAAAAATTCAACCATAACGGTTTTGGTTTTGAAATACTGAAACGGCGCCGCAATCAGGTAACCTCCATCTTGATTACCCCACCGGGTCGCCCAAAACATTCACCGAAATCTTAATCCTTATCCCTGTCAAGCAGGTCTATAAGTTCAGCGACCCGCTGCGGCGAAAGCTGATCGACCTTTGCCGCCAGGGTATTGACAAAGGCTACT
>TARA_R110002073_G_scaffold3405_1_pt1 | contig 10955 bp, 7 predicted proteins | sample TARA_R110002073 | Tara Oceans TARA_R110002073 (sample SAMEA4397174) | marine metagenome | biome: Polar Biome; feature: [DCM] deep chlorophyll maximum layer (ENVO:01000326); material: water (ENVO:00002006), including particulate matter (ENVO:01000060) such as... | depth 40 m
CGAGGTGCTTAGCGACGGGGTCGTGAGCGAAGCAGAGAGTTCTAATGGCGGAAGTGCTGGTGAAGAAGTGGAAGAGACTTCTAATGCTGAAACTGAGGACGAACAAGTGGAAGAAACTATCGACGAGGTGGCGGTCGTTAAGGGTATCACTGGCGACACGTGGGGTAGTGATTTCCCTTCTGTTCGTCCTACTGCTGACGTGCTGACGCAAGAGCAACTTGTTATCGCTGAGACGCAAGAGGCGGAAGCGAAGAAGGCAATGCCTAAAGACAGCAAGGGTAAACAACCTCGTATGACGAGACCTTCACTCGCTAATGGTTTTAAGTTAGAGAAACCAGCGTTTAACGAAATGGTTAAGCAATACACACAAGAAGACGGAAGCAATTACACTAAGGAAGCATTCGCTTCGGCAATGAATTACTGGGTGTTTCAGCATTGTAATATTGCTAACGCTTATGCGAGGTCTGGTAAGACTATCTATAAGACTAAGCAAGACGGCACTGCTTCTAAGGAGATAGAAGGTGTGGATATGCCCGACGACTTCTGGTCTAAGACATTTCTTAATGGGTGGTTTATGACTGCTGAGGCGAAAGAGCAGTTAGAAATTGCTGAAGAAATTATGCGTGAGAAGCGTGTAGGTAAAGGTAAAGCAAAGGCAAAGGTCGTAAGCAAGGCAGTTAAGGAAGAGATTGCTAACGAGGCAATCGGCAATCTCAGTATGGAGGACTTAATGAAGTTGCTGGAAGAGAAGAAAGCAAATCAGTAGAATTTAATAGATAGGATTGTATCGTATTCATTATTATAAAACAAATAAAAATTATTATCTCACAAGACAATATCTCTTCCATATTATAGATAGACATTATTTTTTATTCCCTTAACCTTATCGCCTTAGCATATACTCTGCGACGATTTCATATTTTAATTCTCACCATATATTTTCACACCACACCACCACACCCCTCGTCGTAGAATGACCGATTTTTCTTCTGCCCCATATAATTATAAAAATTGCTTTTATATTTTAAAAATATACTTAAAAATAATTTAATATATATAGTATACAACAATGAGCGGAAATATTCATACACTACAGAGCGTTAAGCATAAGAAGAAGAAGTTAATATTTCACCCTATCTTAAGGGGTCAGTTTCCTAAGAGTAATACGTTCTTCGATAGCATTAAGACGTGGCGTGAGGTAGCAAGTGTGAATAGTAATATAGGTAGTATTATACCAGTGCCTATCGACGTTAAGACTAAACGACCAGCAGAGGGGGTATTGTTTAAGGCAACGCACGAGAACTATAAACGCTGGGATACTGCTAAATTAGATAACTGGATTAAGGCAACTAAGACAAGACCTTCTAAGTTCGAGTTAGCAGAATACGACTTAGGTATATTGTTCGGTGGTGGTATCGCAGTATTAGACTTCGACTGCGAGGCAGACTGGAACTGGTTTATAAATTCATTCGGTTTAGACTTAACTGATTATATTATCTGTGAAAATATATCTAAACACAATTGCGATTGTGATAGTGAGAATGAAAAAACATATCATTTATATTTTAAGCGTGAAGGGTTTTTTAATGCCCCTAAGACAAGAGTAGATTGTATATTAAATGAAGCGGGTGCTATGCGTCATATAGATTTCTTACGAGACGCTGATAGTGGGACACCACACGTTAGTAAAATTCCTACTGGTGAGAGTGTTAGGCGTATCGTTAATATGCCCGAAGACAAGGTAATTAAACCACTACCAGCATTAGTAGAACACCATTTTAAAAAAAACTGGCGTAAGACTAAGGCAGAGATAGGTAAGGGTGAGCGAAACTATAAACAGATAGAACTTGCTAAACTAATTCCTAAGGATAATATCACAAGCGATAACTTCGCAAACGTCGTTAGTGAATTATTAGAAGTCGGTATCGACAGAGATAATATCATAGAACTCGCCTTAGATTTTGTTGTAGATAATCGTATCGGTAGGACTAATGCTAATCCAGCAAGGTCTTATACTAATAATGAAATAGTAGAGTGGGTTAATGCTATGATAGATAATCACGAGCGAACTGGTGATAGAGGTTGTAGCACTATTAACTATCTTGCTCGTGAATATAATTTAAGTGGTGTTATGACTATAAACGTTCAGTATCTTAAGAAGTTAGGTAGCAAGTTCAGCACTGATTATCTATGGGACGTTAAGTATAATATTGCTGATACTGGTGAGCGACGCAAACTCGTTATGAAGTATTACAATCATTTCTTCATAATTACAACTGGTCTAAAAAAAAATGGTATCTATTTTAGGAAGTATGACGATAATGGTTCTATTAAAGATATAGGTTTATCGCAAGACTATACAAGTTTTAAACAAGCGTCTATACAAATGATATTAGTAGAGGGTGGTAAGGAACAAAACACCGCTGACTGGTGGTATCAGCAAAAACAAATAACATACGATAGCGTTATCTTTCAACCATACGGCATTAAATCTAAGAAGCATAATATATCATACGATACGTTTAACACGTTTCAAGGTTATAATATGAAATACGTGTCTAACTACAATAAACCAGAAAACGACCATTTAGGCGATATGATTAACAAGCATTTACGAGAAGTCTTTTCGTGGGATAATAAGACTGAGGGTGGTGTTAATGAAGAGTTGTATAATTACTATCGTGCGTGGTTATACAAACACGCTGTATTAGGTCTTAGAACTGAGGTCGCCCTCGTATTCTATTCTAAGGAAATGGGGACTGGTAAGTCGCTATTGCTTAATGGTTATCGAGAACACGTCATAGGTGATAACGTTTCGCTTCTAAACAATAATTTTAATAAAATGATTAAGGATACATTCACAGACTATTACGAGGCGTGTTGCTTACTTGTTATAGAAGAAATGCCCGACAATAGTTCTAAGGTGAAAGACGCGTGGGATTTTATGAAGTCTATGACTACTGAGAGTAAAATGACTTCTCGTAAATTTATGACTGCCCCAGACAAAATGACTATTCATATTTCGTCTATGATAAATACAAATCACTTCTATTCGATAGACCCAGACTTCATAGACAGACGTGCTTGTGTTAATAGAGTATCGCCTCATAGGAAGAACGACGACGATTACTTCGCTAAACTTGCTTCTGCTTGTGATAGTTATGAAGGGTGGGAAAACTTCATTCATAGGTATTTAATTAAGGACTATCACGAGTTCAGTTCTATACAAGTTAAGGCAACGAGCAGTCTTATACCTAAAACTAAATATCGTAAGGAATTACAGAGCAGAACAACTGATAGTGTCTTATACTTTTTTAAGGAATTTATGGATTGTATTAGAAATGATAAAACACCAGAAACGCCTTACGGACACGCTATCGGTAAGCATATCAGTATGAAGGGTCTATGGGAAAAATATAAATACTGGCGAGAGGTTAATGCCCCTAACGCTAAGCACTTCGAAGAGACACAAGTAGACTTCGAGAAGAAACTTAGAAATAAATTCGAGATAGATAGTTTCAGTCGTTCGCAGAATAGCACAACTGAATTCTTAGAGGCAAATGGTAAGCAAACTCTTAGTCTCAGTAGAACTCGGCGTGGTAATGCTATCGTATTCAGCGAAGAACTTATTAAGAAATTAAATACACTCATTAAAAATAATACTCTAACAGAAGAAGAAGTCTTAGTAGGCACGGAAGAAGAACTAAATGACTTAGAAATAGACTTAGACGAAGTATTTAAGGATATGCCTTGTGAAGACGGATTTTTAGGGGCAGACTACTAATATTATTATATAAAACATACTTAAAAATTACGTATATAATATATATAACAATGCCTCGTCATACCCTCCAGCGACGACGGAATAATACTATCTCATATGAATTACAAGTAGTTAAGACTAACGAGGAAATAGATTATCACTATGATATCGATAACCTTGAACGCCTTAGTGCTTTAATCAATGTAAATTACTTTAGTGGGTTTCCAGTAGTTAGTCGTAATATGGTTAGCAACTGGATACATTACCCAGACAAACCACGTCGAGAGTTCGGCGAAAGGTTTATTATTAGTAGAAACGATAACTCTAACGTGTGTTAGCAATAGTGTCGCCTACTTACCACTGCTACGTGCGTATTTACGTATACCTCGTTAGTGCTATCACCAGTTAACTTTACGAGACCAGTAATTAGCACTATTTTTATCATTTTTCGTTAGTTTTCCTTCTTTATTTTTTATTCCCCCACTTCTCGCCATATAGGATTTTTGCCTTGCCTTAGAAGCACCACTCTTGCCGTCGCCCATACTGCTATCGCCGAAGTGTATTAACCTTTTCTTACCACCCTTCATTACATAGACCATTCCTTTCTTACCCTTGCGAGTAGATTTCATAGGTTTATATAGCGGTTTAGATTTCGTTTCAGTCATTACTATAAGCATAGATAATCTTACCACCCTCTATCCCATTTAGTCTTAAGTCTATCTTTATATAATTTTTTATTCAATGCCTCACGCTTCTTAGCGTCATTCTTATCTTTCTTTTTCTTAATCTGGTCGAAGGTCTCGTCTTTCTCTGGTTTCTTTAAGAAAATCTCTTCTTGGTTATCTGCTGGTTTACCTCGTTTTTCTATTTCACCAGTAAGTCTATCGTATCCTTTTGTTTTAGGTTTAAAGTCTTTATGATTAAATATAAATTCGCTGTTAACTTGTTGCTGTTTCCTATTACCATATCCTATTACTCTACGTGTTATCTGTTGTGCCTTAGGCAAACCACCTAACCAGTCCTTATCACTCTTAGGTTTAGGCGTAAATTGCCCCTTATCCTTAGGTTTTTTTTCCTTCTTATTTTTCTTCATTATATATATAATGGAAAAAAAAAATGATACAGAAGCGAAATACAAGAAGGAAGAGAAGACTGATATGGATAATGAAATGTTTAGTAAAGGCATAGATTTAGAAGTTTATACTATCAAGAAGGACGACGATAAACCTACGTGGGAACGTGAAATACCTAAACCCTTACCGGGTAGTGGTGGTGAGTGCTTCGTTATGACCTTAGTAGGACCACGTAGTAGTGGTAAGTCCGTAGTTATAAATAATCTAATTTTAAGAGACGAAATGCTTAGAGGGTTATTCGAACAGATACTTATTATATCACCTACCATTCATAGTGATAGTAGTAGTAGGTATCTTATCAATGAAGCGGGTAAAGAGAATGTATATGAGGCATATAGCGAAAGTATAATCCAGAAACTAATAGACGACGTTAAGGATAAAGACAAACACGAACGAAGTATGAAACTAATTATTCTCGATGACGTTATAGGTAGCATACCTAAATACAATAGTTTAATTTATAATCTTACAAGTAAAGCGAGGCACTGGTCTATATCAATGATTATATCTACGCAAAATCTTCGAGAATTACCGCCAGTATGCCGAAATAATACTACACACTGGGGTTTCTTCCGTAGTGGTAATTTAAAAGAAGTCGAAAAAATGTTAGAGGAAATGGGTTCGTTAGGTTCTAAAGAGAATTGTTTTAACCTATATAACCATTGTGTCGAAGAACCCCATAAGTTTATGTATATAGACCATAATTATAATGTGTTTAAGACTTTCACAGAACACGTGTGGTCTAAGTTTACTGAAGACGGAAGATACAATACCGATTTTATGGGTGGCGACGGAAATAGTTTAGAAAATGAAAAAAAAATAGAAGATAATGTTAATGAGCGTTAGTCAATTTACTCAGCAATTAGGCGGTTTAAGACAAAGTTTTTCAACTGATTATGCTGAAAAGCAAAAAAAAGATAGTCTTGCGATACTACAAGCGGGAGAACCTAATATGAGAGAAGGTGGTGAAAAGGCGGAAACTGGTTTAGGTGCTGTTGCTGGTATGGCGAAATTAGGCGATAGTTTAGGTAAGGTAAGAGAAAAAGCAATGAAGGCGAAAGGTGCTATCAATAGAGCAAGAACAGCAATTAGCGACGCTCGTAATGTTGCGAGTGGTTCTGCTACACAAGATAAATCCTTAACAACACCTAAAAAACCTACTGATAGTGCTATTAGTGGTGAAGCGGATAATGCTGGTAAGTCTGTTAATATCGCAAATGATACTACTAAGTTAGAACCTAATATATCAAAAGGCACTTCCTCTCTAAGCGACGCACTCGACGCAAGTGCTAAAAGAAGTAATATTAAAATAGGAACTAAAGGTGTAGCAAAACCAGTAGACGAAGATTTATTAGGTAAATCTAATGGTGGTGCTTTACAAGACTTAAGAAACGCAAGACAGAAAGGCACTGGTTTACTCGATAGTTTAGATAGTAGAATGGGAAACGTTAGAAGTAAAGTTAAAATGGTAGGTATGGGCGACGACGCAAGGTCAGCAAGTTTAGGTAGTAAAATGAATGTAAGAGGTTCGCTTACTGGGTCTGGTGATAATGCTGGTAATGATATGTTAGGTAAATTAGGTGATAGTTTAAAACAAAGGGTAGGAGCAACTCTTAGGGGTGCTAATGCCCCTACCGCTTCTAACGCTCACGCACCTTCTATGGGTGATAATTTCTTAGATACTAAACCTATATCAATAGGGGGTGCTGGTGGAACTGAGGATAGTTTAGGGTCTAAACTCGCTGGTGGTGTTAGGTCAATGGTAGGCGACGACGTTGCTAATACAGCGTCAAGGGTAGCGGGGGTTGCTGGAAAAGGTTTAGAGGCGGGTGCGAGTGTGTTAGACGCTTTAGGACCTATAGGTGATATACTCGGTATCGGTATGGCGATATTCGGTGGAATAGAACAACACCGAGAAAAGAAGGAAGCAATGGAAAGTTCGCAATCGGCAGAGGCAAGTGTTAAGAACAGCACCGCACCTACTACAAAAGGTTTAGTTGCTTCTACTAATGTATCATTAGATACTTCTAAGCAACAAGGGGTCAGTGTTGCTTCGCATTATTAACTAATTTTTTTTCTATGACTATTATAATAAAATGGTTTTAATCTCAGTCCAATCTGTCGAAACGAATAATGGGTATCAATTTAAAAATGATTTCGCTGAAAGTATTATCATAGACCCTAAGAGCAGAGTTAGTCTTATCAATGCTAACTTAAGTAGAAATATAGATTACGTGATATTAGACGGCGGTAATGAATTCGAAATGGTTGTAGGTGGTGCTAACAACCCTAAAGACGTTATAGGTATACCTTCTGGGACTTATGACGCTAATGGTTTAGCACAAGAAATAGAAAGTGCCTTAAACGGACACTATGCTAATAGCGGTCATTCATTTAACGTTAATTATATGAAAAAACAAAATACCTTTAACCTTCAGCATATTTTTAGAACTAATACACTTACTACTAATGAATGTGTAGACTGGGTGATAGGGGCAACTACTCAAGCACCTAATATAACTCTTATTAAACGACCTATAGAACTTAAACTCAATGGACTTACTAACGGAACTGCCGAATATGCTGTATCAACTAACGCTATAATTGCTACCCAGAATGTCCCAGACTTCGTCGATGGCGGTAGTGTCTTTCAACTTAAACCACACTTCACGGGCAGTTTTCCACAAGCGGGGGGTGCTGGTAGTTCTTTCGGGTGGGGGTTCGGTATGTATTCTAAACAACAAGGCACACCACCTACTACTGGTGTTAAGCAAGTATCGGCAAATGCTAACTTAGACTGGTTAGATATCGGTATAGTGTTTTATAAAGAAGAGACTGGCGAAACTCAGTTTAAGATAATAGAAAATGGTGTGAATATCTACGGCGGAACAGCAAGTCGAGGGTTCACGCCTCGCAATGGCGACGAATATAAAATCGTATTGTCGCAGTCAAGCACTAACGACGGAAGACCTCGATACCAGTATAAACGACACGGACAAACTGACTTCACTGACTTTCCTATCGGTGCTGGACTTCAAACTATTAGGACTGAAGACTGGCGAAATCAAGAACTATACTCAGTAGTATTTAGTGATACTGAAGGCACAAATGGTAATGCTGTGCTAAGAGAACTTAACTATTCGGCAAAAGGTTCTAACGAATTAGTAGCAAGTGGTATCACTGCTCTTCAAAACGGACACAACTTCGCTGATAACAAACTTGTAAGAACTAACTATAATAATGGTGTCGAGGGTGGTGGTGATAATCAAGGTATTTTAACTCAACTGATAGGGGCAGACCAGACCTCAATGCTTCAATTCGACTTACCTTCTGCTTCTAATAAACTATTCGCCATTGCCCTAATAGACGAAGAGGCAAGGTTATACAATGCTGATACTGACGCTTTAAGAACTGGTGGCGATACCTTATACGGAACTACAAGTCAAGCAAACGGCACTAAGGCACTATCGGGAAACCTAAATCCTTCATTCGGTTCAGTTCTTTTCCGCACTGATACTAACAAAATTTATAGAAGAAATGCCCTTAATAAACATTGCTCTTATGAACCATTATCGGGTGGTTCACCAGACGCTATTATCGCACCACCACTCGTAGAAATTACAGCAGAACGAGAATTTACTACTGCTAAATGGACTACTACTACTAAGTTCTATGCTATGTGTGTAGGCAACGATAATTCTATGAAACTAACTGCTTCGCCGAGTGGGGATAGAGAAAAAAACAATGACGAACTCTTAGTTGCTATCATAAATAACCCAGAAAGCGATTTTACTGGTATTCAAACTGCTACTATTACCGCTCAAGGTTCGGGTTATACTAACTCAACTGAATTTACTTGCCGATTAGGTGATTTAACTGGTGGGGGTGGAACTGCTGGTGTAGGTGCTATAGTTAAATATACTACTAATGGGGGGGGTCAATTCGATAATGGTGCTGGTAGCAATGACCTTTGTAGTGGTAAAGGATATGCTCTTAACCAGATATATAAAATTATACCTATCGACCCTACTACTGGGGCAGATTTAACTGGGACTGACGCTGGGAACGCTGACGCTACTATTACTATAACAGAATTAACACTTCCCACCGATAAATTTAACGAAGAAATGGGTTCTGCTTACGACGCTGATAAAACTAATAACGGATATAGGTGGTTAGCACAAGTAAGGGACTGGGAAGGTGGTGCTACTGCCGACCAGACAACTATAAATGGTTTCGCATTATCAGTAGAAGAAAGCACAGAGCATACACCTTACGCTGAATTTTACCCTCAGTATGAAGCAAATTTCGGTAATATCTTAGGTTTTCCACAAGCACAATATATACTCGCTGGAACTGAAATATTAGAAGCACCAGACCACCCATTACCAGACCTCGCCTTACCACTTAACCCTTCACTTCATATAAATATACCGAATTTACCTATCAAATCTTACGTAGGTATGAAGTTAAAAAAAGACGCTTTGTTAGGTGATAAACCAGTAGGCAATATACAAGGACTTACTAAACAAGTTGCTAAGATACCACGATTTCACGATAAGAGTTTAGTATCGAGTAGTGGGTTAGAAGGACCATTCTATTATGATTATTTCCCTTACGACGTTCCACTTCATAATGCTACAGAGTTAGTCTTAAATGAATTAGATATCGAAATAACTAACCCAGACGGAACACTTGCTAAAGATATAGGTTCAGCACACTTACTATTAAATATAACTAATGTCGAAAGTGTCGGTGAAGGTGGTAATTCTGGCGGTATAGGAATGCCTATAAAAAGACCTCAAAGTAAACAGCAACTTAATAACAACCCAGCAATGCTACAACCTTCTATTTATGGCGGTAAGTCCTATGGCGATAATGTCGATGGTAAGTTAATGACTGCTACGCACGGAACGCCGATTTAATTTCTGCCTCTTATAGTATATAATGCCTCAAGGAAATTACCCTATGACTAAGAAGAATGGCGACCCACACCCAGCGGGGGGGTTATCTAAGAACAAATATGACGCTAAAGGTAAGTTAAGACCAGCACGAAAAACAAGAAGTCGATTAGACCCAGCAAATAAAGGGGAAACTATTAAAGGAACAGAGAGAAAAAGAGCATTAAGGATAGATACTGGTATAGGTAGTTTAGGGGGAAGGTATGAGGGGCAAAGTGGCGAAGGCATAGAAGGACAAGACCATAAGAGAGGTGATAGAGCGTTTCTTGCTAAGGCAATCGCACGTAGAGAAGTAGAAGAAAATTTTTTAAAAGGTAAAGAAAGTATTACTATGGGTGGTGTTAAGGTTATCGGCGACGGACCTATACACTTAGCGGGTAGTAGAACAGATAATTTCGAAGCAGAAAACATAGGGTTCGGTTTACAGAGTTATAGAAGACACGGACACAGAGAGACTGGTGTAGTGCCTAAAATGGCGGATTTCTTTAGTTTTATAGGTGGTAGTAATATTGCCGATAAAGTTAGAGAAACCGAACATTTAACATTAGATATTAGCGACGTTTTACCTCAACAAGGCGACGACGACGAACACGAACGAAATGAAATACTACATAATTTTTCAACTAAAGCAAGTGGGGCAACTGGTAAGCGTATCGCTGAAGGACAAGAACCCACACAATCAGCATACGGCAAGGCACGAGACGAATATAATATGAAATATCAAGAATGGATAGAGACTAAACCTATAGAAAGAACGCAAATAAACACGTGGAATTTAGACTACGCTGGTGAAGGGACACACGATAGGGTTATGGAAGAATTATATGGTGAGGGAACGCCAGAGCATTTCAGCGGTCGTATGGGTCGCCACGCCCTCGTCGTTTATAGAGACGAGCATACTGGTAAGTATCATAGACACCAGATAGAGGGTATAAGAGAACACGATAGAGCAGAACCAGAACGCCCTAATTATCGAGACTATCGCTCACCTACACCACCTACACCAGAACCTACAGAAGCGGAAATCCTAACGAAAAGTTATACTGATAGTGGTAAGTCTGCTATCGCCGAAAAGGTAGCAGAGATACACCCAGACTT
>TARA_R110002073_G_scaffold33547_4_pt1 | contig 10953 bp, 24 predicted proteins | sample TARA_R110002073 | Tara Oceans TARA_R110002073 (sample SAMEA4397174) | marine metagenome | biome: Polar Biome; feature: [DCM] deep chlorophyll maximum layer (ENVO:01000326); material: water (ENVO:00002006), including particulate matter (ENVO:01000060) such as... | depth 40 m
GTTGTACAGGTTCAAAAAGACATAGACGCAGCAACTAAAAAAATATCTGCTAAAATGGTGGAGTTTGCCACTAATACAATAAAAGCAACAACAGGCGTAGATGATGCACTAAACAAATTAGCTGATGGATATGATAATATTGCAGAAAAAGCAGAGAAAAACGCTGATAGAGCTGATAAAATAAGTGAAAAACAAAAAGAACTAGCAAAAGACGAAAGAAAACAAATAGTAGAACGTGCAAAACTAGAAAGTCGAATAGCTGAATTAAGATTAAAAGCTAAAGATGAGGCTAATAATACAGATTCTGAAAGATTAGCTTTTTTAAATGAAGCAAGAGAATTAACAGATAAAATCTTTGCAGAAGAGGAACGAATAGCAGCTAAAAGATTCTTTATTAAAAAGAATGAAAACCAGCAAAGCAAATCTGGTATTGAGGACAAAAAAGAAGAGGCTGAATTAGAAGCTGCTTTAATACGTGTACAAAAACAACGTGCTGATGGTCAAAGAAGAATACAAACAGAGATAACAACAGCACAAAACAAAGTAAATACACAGAAAAAAAAGGAAATAACAGACACACAAAAAGGATTAGACGCTAATATAGAAGCTGAATTTAAGCTAACAATAGCAAAGAAAGAAGCAGCAGCGGAACAGATAGAGGACGCAACAGAAAAAGCATTTGCATTAACTGAAATTGAAAAAGATAAATTAGCAAAACAGTTAGAAGATGAAACACTTTTAAAAGCTGATATTGAATTATTAGAGTTTGAGAGTGGTGAAAACATAAAAAAGATTAGAGAAAATGCAGCGGTATCTATTAAAAAGACTTCTGATGGAATAGCAGCTAACAACGAAAAGAATGCTAAAAAAGAGATAGACCGACAAAAACAAGTGTCTAACTCTAAAATGAACCTTATTAATTCAGCTTTTGAACTAGCAAAAGTAATAGGAGCAAAAGATGAGAAGGTACAAAAAGCGTTAGCAATCGCACAAGTTATAAAGAATACAGCGGTTGGAATATCTAAGGCTTTCACCTTGCCACCTCCTGCATCATACATACAAGCAACAGCGGTTGGAGCGAGTGGAGCAGCGGGAATATTAAACATAACTAATTCATCAAGCGGTGGGGGTGGATCAACACCAACAGTACCAAGTGACAACACAGGAGGAAACAACGAAATAACCGCAGATACAAGCGGAGCGGATAACGCGCTTACTCAACAACAAGCCTTAGAAAATGCTATTTCTAATCTAGGTTTAACCGTATCAGTTACAGAAATAAATGAAGCACAAAGTAATGTGGAGCTTTCAGAAGTCAATTCAAGTATAGGAGGTTAACCGTATTTAAAAACGGTGTAAATTTCGTATATTGCGATTATAAATATTTATAAATTTAATTAATTTAATTATGTCAAGTTGTTTAATGTCGTCAGGTTACTCGAGAACCTGCGAAACAATCAAAAAAATCGGAGGTTTAGAAGGTCGTGTATGGGCTTTAAATCTTTATGATGCTAACGGGGTAAAACTTGTTTACACTGAAACAGTAGCTAATGTTATTGATGCTATTACTATTCCTACGGGTTCACAATCTTACAAAATTGATAGTACTAAATTCTCACACGATTTTACTGCTTCTATTAAAAAGCCAGGAGCTAATAAGTTTTACGGTCAAGCGTTTAATTTAAGAGCTATTACTGATAACGCTGCTGATCTTACTTGGTCTGATGGTATTGTTATGGCTGATAGGGTTGTCTTTATCATTGAAGATTTAAACCAAAGATTTGTTGTTCTAGGACAGAATAATGGAATGGAAGCAATCGAAGGAGACTTAGGCGGTTTTGGACAAGAAGCTGAATCTGATGTTACAGAGACTTACCCATTTGTAGGTAATGAGAAAGATAATAAATACAAGTTTTTTGATGCTGGTACTTATGAATCTACATTAGCTTTATTGATAGGTTACGAAACTCCTGCTGCTTAATGCAAGGTTTAGAAATACAATTTCATAAGGTACGGAGCTTCAATGCTTCGTGCCGTATGACTACCGAACAAAAAGAGGGTTACGATCTACTTAATAAGATGTATAATGAGTTAAGCGGTTCTAATATTAATCACTCCATTTGTTCTAAAAATACTTTATTAACTAAGGTTGAAAACTATATAAAATGCAATCAATAATAAGTATAATAAATAAGTTAAAATTTGATACCGTATGTGTTTACGGTGTGGGTATTCCTTCAATGTTTTTTAACCTTATAAAAGGAGATAAAACAGGGGTAGATAATTTTGATAAAGATAAATACCCTCGTAGCTGGTCAGGTGCTACTATTGCTGATAACATACTAAGCAAACCAAATAAGAAAAAGTATGATGTTGTTATTATTAACGACTCAAAACATTATAAAGACCTTGTTAAGTATTTCAAACAAGCTATAAAAAACATTAATGAAGGGGGTAAAATTATATTTACTCACTCAATGCCTAATACACCGTATGACGTTGCGGAGAACCCCACAAAGCATCAATTTTGGTGCGGTGATGTACAGCAGTTTATACTTGAATTGATTTCTAAAGGAGGTTATAAAGTGACTACTTTAGACGATGGTGTTGGAATGTCAATAGTAGAATTAGATGAAACAAAAAAGCCTAAAACAATAGAGGTACAAGGTTTTGAAGAGGTGTATTTTCAACGTAAAAAATTAATGAATAACTAATGAGTACACCATTAATAAATATACAAGCTGTTAAAGATTTTGCTGATTTAAGCGTAGTAATTAAAGAGCGTAAATACAACCAATACATTCTAATGGCACAAGATAGGTTTTTAGCTTCTCTTATAGGCTCTGATTGTGTAGATGGGTTAGTAGATAGAAAATGTTCAAACACTCTAACAGCAGAAGATATAGCACTATTAGAATATGTTAAACCTTATTTAGTCAATTACTCATACGCTTTGTATGTTGGTAGTTCTATGAAGGTATCTTTAAATAGTGGCATAGCTACTTTATCTGGTGATAATGCAACTGTAATAGGTAATCAGTCAAGAGTAAACGAATCAAAAAAGTACGTTTTATATGCTGAAAGATTAGGTATAAAAATGACTACTTTTTTAACTGATAACGCAGATTTATATCCTTGTTACACCGTGCCAACGTGCGGAGAAATAAAAGAACCTTACAGCCCTTATTTTGGATTATGATACAAGAACTATTAATACCTAGTGAAGTTAATATTATTAACATAGTAGGGAAGTCACAAGAGCCATTAAATATGATGGGTGATACTTTCGGATTTGTTTATACAGATGAGTGCGGTAATGATGAAAATATAGTTATTTCATCTTATGAATTTACCTATACAATCACTTTAAGCGGTTGCGAGTATTTAAACGGTGGTACTGTTGCAGGTGACTTAGTAAAAGGTACAGGAAACGATGCTAATAAATTATGGTTTAATATTGATAATTTAGATTTAGATCGTGCTGTTTATCAATATAACATTAAAATAGTGGGTAGTAACTCAGTAATTAAAGGAAATTTAACTGTAAGATAATGGCTAATAATATAAGGGTAGTAATCCAGAAACCTGTTGATGGTAGTGGTTTAGGTGTAACTTCATTTAACACACGTACAGGTGTGGTAGTTCCTGTAAATGGTGATTATACAACGGCACAAGTAACAGAGTCAACTGATAAAAAGTATGTTACAGATGCTGAAAAGGTTGTTATAGGTAACACATCAAACACAAATACAGGCGATGAAACAACTGCTACAATTCAATCTAAAAGACCTTTAAAAACTTTAAATACAAAGAGTTTAGAGGGTACAGGAAATGAGACTTTAGATGGTACTGATATTCCTTTATTAACAGGTACAACTACACCAACAGTAACAGGAGCTATTGCTGATTTAGATACTAGTGTTACGACATTAGAAACTAATAAGGTTAACTCTGTAATATTAGGAGAGCCAACGGGTTCAGATGTTATATTGAATACTGTAAGCCTTACACAAGCTGAATACGATGCAGGAACACCAGTAGCTACAACTTTGTACGTTATAACAGATGCTTAATTATGGCTATTAAATTAGGAAACACAAATATAAACGTATTCGGTAATAATTGGATAAAGGCGTATTTAGGTAATACTTTAGTTTTAGGGAGTGCTGTTACTGAGTTTATATCGCTATGGGAAACAACAACACCAAACGAAACAATAACACTGCCAATAACCGCAGGTAATACGTGGGATTGGGGTGATGGCACAATAAATCAAGAAAATAGCCACGAATATACGGACGCAGGTCAATACACTATAAAAACAAGCGATTCGGTTGTTGGGTTTAGATTTAATAATACAGGAGATAAAGATAAGATTTTGAATATTTCTAGTTGGGGAATGCTTTCTATTAGATTCTCTTCTTTTTATGGTGCATCTAATTTAGATGTTACAGCGACAGATGTGCCATCACCCGAATCCACAGTATTACCTTCGGTTTTTAGAGATTGTACTAGTTTAGTTTGGAATAGTTCAGTTAATAATCTAGATGTTTCATTAGCAACAAATTTAGCTGCTTTCTTTGAGAAGTGCGATTTGTTTAATCAATCGGTTTCAAGTTGGGATACGTCAAATGTACAAGAGTTCAGCAGAACTTTCAGATCAGCGACCTCTTTCAATCAAGATGTATCATCTTGGGATTTTAGTAGTACTACTAATCTTAATGACTTTATGGGAATTAAAAGTTCAACCAATTACGATGCTGTTTACTACGATAATCTACTAATTAAATGGGATAGTCAGTTGGTTTTTAGTGGTTTTATTGATGTTAATATTGGAATGGGTAGTATTAAGTACACAGCAGCAGGAGCAACGGCACGAGCCAGTTTAGTAGGTAAAGGGTTCGTAGTATCGGATGGGGGTTTACTATAAAAAGATGGGGGACAAGTTTAAACAAATAATAATATGGAATATTTTAAATTTATAGTAAGTAAAGAAAATCAAAATTTTGTTTCAATTATTAAGGTAATTGACAACCAAATGACAGGAGCAAATGTGGAATTATACTCTACCTTAATAAGTGACGAACAAACAGCACGAGGAAACTTCACTTTAACAGGTCATTTACCAAGTGAAGAGTTTGAAAGTTTAATAAAAGAAGCAAAGGAGATATGAATATAAAAGTTTACAGGTTTTCAAGTGATACACAAAGCACTCTATCAGCTATTCATATAGATGGTAAATTTCTTTGTTACGGGTTAGAAGATCAATTTAGAACTGTTAAAGTTTGGGGTGAAACTAGAATACCTAAAGGTGTTTATAATGTAGGTATGAGAACCAAAGGAGGTCACAATGCTAGGTATTCTAAAAAGTTTCCTTCTTTCCATAAGGGTATGTTACACGTTTTAGATGTTCCTAATTTTGAATATATTTTGATTCATATAGGTAATACAGATGATGATACCGCAGGGTGTTTGCTAGTCGGTCAAGAGTGTAATAACAACAGAATAGACAAAGGTGCTTTGTTAGGCTCTACATTAGCTTATAGAGAGTTTTATAATATAGTTGTAGATAGTGCTATTGATGGTAATTTAACAATTGAATATATCGACTTATAATGGAAGATCACCCATTAATATCTTTTTTGACTGGTGGAGGTTTGTTGATGGCTTTAGGGGCTTATACTATCAAAACTTTAGTGACAAAAATAGACTGTTTAAAAAGAAAAGGACACAGGCACGATATTCAAATTGCTGTATTAGAAGAGAAATTAAAAAATAAGTAATGGCATCAATTAAAGATTTAACAAAGTTAACAGAATCAGGTGGTAAAATTATAGATGATGTTCATTATTCAAGTGAAGAAAAAGACAACTCTATAAATAAACGACACAACACAGATATGAACAGTGATAGCTGGTTAAGTAAAAACATAAGACCTTTAACGCTTTTGTTTTTATTACTTTGTCAAGCTGCTTTAATTGTTGGGTGGATATATGGAATTAAACCCGATAACATTTTAACTGGTCAAATTGGTACGCTTCTTTTCGGTGCTTTCTCATTCTATTTTAACAGTAAAAAAGGTGAGCGAATAGCTGAAAAAAACGCAAAAGCTAACATTGAGATAGTAAAAATGGAAATGGAAATAACTAAGAAAAAAGATAGAGCTGAAAGGAGGTTAGAGAGAATAAAAGTTAGAAATAAATAAAAAAGTAAGGCTAGAGATTAATCTAGCCTTACATATTTCTTACCTCCCAAATCAATTAGCTCTTTTGTTTTTCTAATTCCATTGGTGGTTATTCCTAACTTCTCAGATGCTTCTTTAATAGAAATTAAATCAAGATCAGAAAACACAAATTTTAACAACCTTATTTTTTCTTCAATTGTACAATTTAAAACGTTTTCCATTAGTTCTAATTGGTTCACTTTTGGAACTTGTTCATTTTCTGTTAAATCGTTAAAATCTGGGAAATCATTCATTTTAGAGTAATTAAAGGGGGTTCATTTTTGGAAGTAGGTTTATATGTGTGTTGTCTACAATTTGGTTTAGTGCTTATCTATTAACAAATCCCTAATACCTGATAGAGCGTGAAATATTGCCTGTTTATCTTTCGGTACATCTTCACTTTCTATTGAATAGAATAATAAGTATGATTGAGGTATATCTAAAACCTCGCACACTTTTTTTATAGTGCTTTTTTTAGGGTGGTTGTTCCCTTTTTCAATCTGACATAATGAGTTACTAGATATTCCACACATAACAGCAAAGTCTTTTTGATTGATACACTTTCGTTTCCTTATATCTTTTATTGCTTTTCCTAAATCCATAATCAAATATAGTAAATGTATTTTAAATTAAAAAATACAGTTGTTAATTAAATTCTTCAGTCAATCAAATAATAGACAACACGATGTAATAGGCATTAAAACGCCTATTACATTAACCGTTATCTATAATTTAGCTATGCAAGAATCTGTATACCCAAGTTCGTGGTGCATTTCTTTAAAGTTCATATCGTAATTCCTGTTTTCTTTATCGTGAACAAACTCCTTTCTTATATATGTGCGTTTATTGCATTCAAATACATCATAAACAAAAGCTAATATAGGTAATTCAGATTCACTACCTTTTCTAACTATCTCAGTTTTAAATATTACTTGCATCTTCCATTCCATAATCAATAATAGATAACACGCTGTATAAAACCATAAGCTAATACAGTGCGTGGGTTAATAATTTATTTCATCTTAGGCTTACGGTTCATACAGTAACCGTTAGCGAAAACTTATTACTTTTCGTTTTAGCCTTCTTAATTCTGTGCTTATTTCGTTTAGGGTTATATTCTTTTTCGGTGTTTCTTCGCATTTGCTAACAAGGTGTAAATATAATTTATTAAGCTGGTCAACATCGTTTTCCATTTGCTTAAATCTTCTTAGTTGCACCTCTTTATAAGCCTGTACCACCTTCACAGCATACACGCAGTACGCAATTCCACAAACAGCATATCCTATACATAACATTCTTAATCCCTCTTCCATAATCGCTTAATAAACTATTTTTACACTTACGTTAGCAAACATTATTGTTTTCTATTATACTATCCCTGTTTTTTAAGTAATAATCCACCAGATCATTTGGTAATATCGCTAGCCTATGCTCGTAAGATTTACCTATTAGCCATATACTAAACTCAATTAAATCATCACCTGTTAGCTCACGTTTGCTAACAAGGTCTATATTGCATTGCTCTTTTTCGTAGTCCTTTAGTAAGTCTATCTGAGTCAATACTTCATTTATTGGTGGTGTTCCGTTAATCTTCTTGTATTGGGTAATCCAGTGTTCTAATTGTTCTAGTGCTGTATTCATTATCTATTAAGTTTTATGGGTTATTTTCGCAAAGTCAACATAGACTAAACGTTAGCAAACACTAACCCAAGTAACGAAAGATAAAGCCTCACTATTATCTTCAACTATCTCTTCTGCGTGTTTAGCAGATGTAGCATTAATATACGATACCTCATCACCCATTACTTTACCGTTGATTTTAGTGTAGTAACAAACCTTATAGCGTTTGCTAACAGGGTGTAAAATTAATTGCTCATCTAACCACTCTTTAATAAATCTGTCTTCATTCATTACAAAGTCTCTTACGTTCCCAGTAGCAGCGTGTAATATGTTTTTTAATTGGTCTTTTGTTAGTTCTATCTTTTCCATCTTATCGTTATTTATTTAGTTCTGTAATAGTTTCCGCAACTAATTCTACACTGGTCATTAGCAATCATTTAATGAATCTTAACACATATTCATAAGACCTTCTAAATGCTACCCTGTAAGCTCTCTGCTCTTTATAGTGGTTTTCGCTTAACCAATCATCTATTTGCTTGTCACCCTCTGCTATCACCTCTTCTTTGGTAGGTAACGATTTGCTAACAAGGTCTATTTTTAGTGCTTGTTTTAGAGCTTTTAATTCATTTAGTAAAGCCATTCTATTTTCGGTTGTGTAGTGTCCTCTTCGAGACTCCCACTCTAACCCTGCTATGAGTTTATCTACCTCTGTTGTCTTCATATCGTTATTTATTAAGTTTTGTGATTAATTCCGCACTAAAAATAGACGGGACGTTAGCAAACATTAACAGGCCTTATTTTTTAAACAATCACTATAACCTTTATCATAAGCGTCATCCATTTGCTGAACGCTATACGATTTGCTAACAAGGTGCTTAGGTAATAAATTAACTATTTCATCCGCTATACTATCCACAGCGTAAGCACTTATATTGTCTTCTGAGCCTCCTAATTTACTATCTACGTAGCTATTAAGTATTTCTATTATCTTGTTTTTCATCTTAATTATTTATTCGTTAATTTAAAACCAAAGCACATCCATTAGCCCTTTACTTTTTTCAGGTAATTAAGATGCACATCTAGCATAAATTCATTTAAGTTTTTATCTTCTTTCTTTGCTTGGTTTTCCATTCTTTTCTTAAAAGAAGGTTTAACACTATAATGTAATTGTTTTTTATTTTCTCTCATACCTCAAATATAAGCATAAATACAGTAAAAACAATATGTAAAGAAATATTAAAAGGAATATTAATAAAGTATTGTTTATTCACTTTTTCTTTCTACATTTGTAAGGAAGCAAAACGAAAACAAAAACATTATGAAAAACTTGATCACAGAAATAGCAACAGATTTTAAATACACAGAGGGAGAGTATTACTTTTCTACTACATATAAAGAAAGTGATTTTTGGTTATCTGTTAAGATTTGCGAAGGTGAAATTAACGATCTAGTTATTGTTTTTGATTTATTTAGTAATGAGATGCCCAGAAAAGCTGAGTCATTAATAAAAGAGTTAATTCTTTGTTTAGTAGAGGAAGGCTTTGAAGAGTTAAAAGAAGCTGAGAAGTCAGGAATAGATTTAGAAGAAACAAACAATTCATTAATATATAATTTTAATTAATATGAAAACTAAACAAGGAACATCATCATTATTAATAGGGGGTGTAATTAGCTACCTATTAATTGACAAAGACATAAAAGAAAAATACAGATTATTAGCTATTGAAGTAATCTATGATAATAACATCTGTATCAATAAAAAGAAGATATTAATTAAGGAGTTAGGAGATAGACAAACAGCAGAACTAAATAAATAGATTATGAGTATTTACAAACAGTTATTAGAAGTACAAAAAGAAGTGGGAGCTATTTCAAAGGATAGTAAAAACCCTTTCTTTAAGTCGAAATACTTCGACATTAACAAATTAATTGAGGTTGTTAACCCTGTACTATCAAAACACGGTTTAGTATTGTTACAACCAATAGAGGACAACAAAGTTTATAGTAGGTTGTTTGATGCTGAAAGTGAAAAGAGTGTTGAAAGTTGGTTAGAATTACCTAATTTAACCGACCCTCAAAAAATCGGTTCAGCTATCTCTTATTACAGACGCTATACATTATCATCATTATTAGGATTACAAGCTGAGGACGAGGATGGAAACGGTTTAAAAGCGAAACCTAAACCAGTACAGAAACCAATACCTAAAGATTTTGATGGATTATTAAACGCAATAGCTAATCCTGATCTAAAAGAATATAATAAAGAGTGGGCTTTAAAAGAATACACGTTAACACAAACACAAATAGAAAATATAAATAAGTTAGAATTAATTAAAAAGTGAATATTATGAAATTAGAAAACGTAACAGTAACAGTTATCAATGATGTCGAAAAAGGAACGTCTAAAGCTGGTAAAGAGTGGGAAAAAATGACTTTTGTATGTACCAATACAGAAGAGTATAACAATACTTTTGCATTTGAAATCTTTGGAGCTGAAAAAATAGCCAACTTTTTGAAGTTTACTAAAGTAGGTTATGTAATTGATGTAGATTTTAATATCAGTTGTAACGAGTGGAAAGGTAAATACTTTACTTCTTTGAGTTATTGGAAATCATTTAAAGCTGGGGGTGGAGATACTCCTGCACAATCACAAGCTGCTGAATTTCCTGCAACTGATGATAATGACTCACCAATTTTACCTTTCTAATGCGAAAGCCTTTAGATGTAATAAAAGTTTATTTAACCCTCGCTATTATGGTGGGGGTTATATTCTACACACTTCACAAGAAAAAAAATGGAATACTTAACAAAGAAAGAATTAGAATTAGCAGGAACAGAAGCAGGTGAATTTTTAGCTGAATCTGGTGAAGATGTCTTATGTAGATACATAGAAATTTCAAGACAAATAGCATTATTAGAAGCTGAAAAGAAAGCATTGAAAAATACCGCACTTGATGAAAAATCTTTGTATGGTTCTGATGTATTAGAAGCATTTGGTGCTAAAATATCTATTAGTAACTCAGGTGATAGAATCCAGTACGATAAAGATCCAGTAATAGCAGAGTATAAAAAGCTAATTAAAGACCGTGAAATAGATGTTAAAATAGCTG
>TARA_R110002073_G_scaffold230568_1_pt1 | contig 10950 bp, 3 predicted proteins | sample TARA_R110002073 | Tara Oceans TARA_R110002073 (sample SAMEA4397174) | marine metagenome | biome: Polar Biome; feature: [DCM] deep chlorophyll maximum layer (ENVO:01000326); material: water (ENVO:00002006), including particulate matter (ENVO:01000060) such as... | depth 40 m
TGTTAATATCTAACGAGCCATCACCAAATCTAACTTCGTTGTAAGTATAATGTGTTGTACCTGGTTTCGCGTAAAGATAAACGTCATACTGGTCATCAGATCCTGTTACAACTGGAAACGTTATACTTCCACTGTATAATCCGTTAGATATCTTGCTTTCTAAACTAGAAGCGCTAGATTGAAAAGCATTGGTTACAAAGTTGTAGTGATATCCAGTGGTATTATCTTTAATTTCTAATTTAAACTCAGCCCCCTCGTCTCCAGCTATGTTAAAGAACCTACGTTCGCCTGTAGTTGGTAGGTCTGATAGGTTGAGCTCAAGAGATCTGAGAACTTTTTCCCGTAAATTTAATGAACCTGACATTTCAGAATCAAGCATTAAGCTGCCATCCGGCATGTAATGATACCCAGGAGGAGCTACCTGCCCTTGGTCGTTAGTTGTTCTTAGGCTTGTGCTGTTAGGCAGATTGTGATATGACATAGTTGTTATTTATTTATTTACTGCTTTCTGAAACTTCTGAACCAACCGAAAACAGCTCTGCTTTTTCTTTGGAATTATTTATAAATTTAGCCTCTGCGTAATACCCAATTAAGCTAGAAGAATTAACCTGTTTATCTTTGGCAAATGTAATGTAGTCGCTTGTAGCGGGCGCCATTATACTGACGTCATGAACAACTTTTATTATTCCACTAGGGTCTATGGAGTTAACAACTCCAAACTCTGTTGTGTTAGTAGTTAGTACGGTGCTAAAACCGCCACTAGAATTAGTGTTAGAGTAATATACTACGTCTCCTATTTGTAAACTCTCGTTTAATGGGTGGGTAAAATTTAAGGTTGTTACTTGTAATGACATAAGTTATTGTTATATTAGTAGATACATGAACCATCGTCTACAGTGGCTGTTGGATCGTAATTGGTTGCAGTCGCATCAGTACAACCTAACCAAATACAAGAACCATCATTAGTATTCACAATAGAATTGTAGTTAGTAGCAGATGAGTCTGTACATCCATAAGTAAATGGCTGACAAGATCCATCGTCAGACGTAGTGTTAGGATCATAGTTAAACTGAGTAGCATCGGTACAACCTGGTCCTGGAGTAGTGGTAAAATTACACAGGGCAAGGTTGTTTGTAGTAGCGTTTGGATTGTAATTATCTGCAAGCGAGTACATACAGCCTGCGTATAAACACGACCCATCATCACACGTTGCGTTCGGGTCGGAATTATCCGCAGTCGCATCAGTACAACCGTATACACAAGCAATACAATTACCATCATCAGTATTGGCAGTCGCATCGTAATTACTTGAGCTAGCATCTGTGCAACCAAGTACAGCTGCTACACAAGAGCCATCATCATCACAAGCAGTCGCATCGTAGTTAAACGCTAGTGGATCTGTACAGCCAGAAGTGTAACAGCAACTACCATCATCAGCAGTTGCTGATGAATCATAATTAATAGCTAAAGAATCCATACAACCATATTCCCAAGCAATACAAGAACCATCATCATTAGACGCACTACCATCATAATTTGAAGCTGTAGGATCCGTACAACCATAAGTAGGTATAGTTGTTTCAGAAACAACATTAGACCAAGTAGAGTTTGAGTTTGAGCATTTTGATTTTACTTGAAACTCATAAGTAGTACCAGCAGAAAAACCTGTAACCTGGAATAACTGCTGTCCAGAACCATTACTAGGTGCGATATTGTTTATTACAGTCCAAGCCGTTGTACCGGCTTCTCTATGTCTAAGCCTATACGTGTCTACGTTAGCGTTACCCGCGTTAGCCCAGTTTTCTATCCAACCTACAGTTACTGCCGTTGTACTGTAGCCAACAGAAGCTAAAATAGTAACAACTTCACAATACTCACAACCAGTAGTACACCCTGGATCTGCCGCGTCATAGTTGTTTACGTTAGCGCTAGTATTGTCACCACAAACCAAGCAAGAGCCATCGTCAGTATCAGCAGCAGCATCGTAGTTACAAGCCGTCGCGGTAATACACCCAAAAACAGGTGCGAACTGACATGGGAAATTAACAGGGTCGCTAGTGTTAGCGAGTGGATTAAAGTTAATAGCCCCATCTGTTGTCGCAGCACCACCTGGGCATGTGTCAGCATTCTGATTTTCCCATATAGTACCACACTGCATACAACCGTAAATATACGGAATACAAGGGTCGCTATTATCAGTAGGAGATTGCTCGTTTACCGTCGCGGTACCATCATAGTTAGTAGCCGTGGCATCGGTACATCCGTAAATTGGATATGTACAGCTACCATCATCAATATTAGCGTTGGTGTCGTAGTTTAAGGCTGCTCCAATAGCATCAGCGGGTCTATTTGAAAAACTAGAATCAGTACCATCGTCTGTACAACCGTAGTATGCGCAAGCACCAGACACGTAGTAACCAAGCTCTATGTAGATATCCCAATTAGCATCAGGATTATAGTTAACGTTAGTAGCATCCATGCAACCGGGAACTGTATCTATACAACTTCCATCATTCAATACCGCGTTTGGATCGTAGTTTGTAGAACTTGGGTATTGGTAGTTATTCAAATTCAAAACAGCGTCATCTGTACACCCCACGCTGTCACTAGTTGTAGGGGTGGCGCTAAGTCTACCTAATCCCTGGAAAGAAATATCAGAGCTACCAAAGCCATCTATGTTAGCGCCATCAGTAATACTCCCAGGAACACCTTTGATATAGTTAAACCATTTTCCTTCTTTTTCTATAAACTCATTCAAGCTACCCTCCTCTAAATCTGTTTTAATGCTCTGAACGTGCCAACCTTGTTCTTCGTTTAAATTGTAATACTCATTATCATTGTAAGTATTGCTAACAACACTTGTCCCCGGTATGAGCGTGTTGTAGGTTTGAAGCTCATCTATTTTTGATTGCGAACCTTCGTAGTTTAGAGTGTGAAACGTTTTTACGGTTCCAGGCGATTCGTTAATCAAAACCGTAAAGCTTGAATCTGTGTAGTCTCCAGGCACTACTGTTTGAGCAGAATAATATGGGTAAAAAGTATTTCTATCTACAGTTTTATCATGTTGTTTGTATAGGTTACCGTTTTTAAAAGTGTAATAATCATTAGCACAGCTTACACTGTTTTCAGGCGTAAACGATTTAAAGCTCACCCAACCTTTTGCACGCTCACTGAACGAAACAGTTCTAGCTGTTAAAATAGAAGGTAGCGTGTTTTCAGTTGTGGTTTTAAGAGTTATGTTGTATTCGTCTTGCCTGTCGTCGTAACTTCCAACTAAAACAGAATTAAGCTTTAGATTATCTTTAAACCAATCCTTCATACCATGCTCGGATATTGGTGTTAACCCATCTCTAGACAGCCTCATAACAGCACCCCTCGCTTTATCGGTAAAATAAGCTCTGTAAGCGTCTGACGCGAACGATTCTGGATTTTTAGATATACCATATTCACCAGAATAAGGAGTAGCTTGACCTAAAACGTTATTCGTCGAGGTTATATTAACATTGCCATCAGCATTGTATAAAGCGTCTTTATCGGCCAATATCTTTAACACTCTATCTTCACATAGAGCTATTAAATCACCACCTTGACCCCAACCAGCGTATAACTTTTGAATACTACCGTAAGTGGGGTTTATGTCTTTTGTGATTTTTTCCCCAGCAATAAATTGATTAAGATTGTTTATACTACTATTTGAATTGTATATACCAGAGTATATTAAACCGTACTTACGGTGTTCTTCTTTAAACCTTTGCTTGGTAGTGGTAGAAGCTGTTACACCATTGTTAAGAAATGGTTTATTGTAAGTGTCTCCAACTCTATTTGATTCAACACCGTTGTTGAAAGACCAGCAGTTAAACCAGTTTAACCCAATTTTACTTACTGGTAAAATGTTTATCCCAATAATAGAACTAGCACTCACAAAGCTAGATACAATTTCCGCTTTCACTATCTCCCCGTTATCTTTTTGTAAGACCAAGTATGGTGATGATTGTATTAAAAAGTTAAATTGTGAATCATCTAACGGTGTAGATAGCTTTATGGTATACAGGGGCGAGGTTTGGTCTATGTAGTACCAACCAGTAATAAATACTCCTTCAGGAAAAGATACTGCAGAGCTACCTGTTGGTGGTGGCACTATGGTTGACCCTACTGGTATATATAAAAGCTTATTTCTTTCAGTTATTGGAAACGTTGGTAGACTAGAACTAGCTTCGTAGTATAAATCTAAATCTAAATCTTCTTTAGGTTCGGTTTCAAAAATAGCAGGGTTAGAACTAATTGGGTTTTCACCTTCTACTCTAAACTCATCTATAAAGTACAAGCGAACAGAGTTTGTAAGGTCTATGTTACCGTATGACGAATTGTCCTCAAGCGTATCTGTTGCATCTGTTGCGGCTGGCGAGTTGTCAACGTCAATATCATATTTAATTCTATAGGTTACCCTTCGATTTCTTTCATCACCCATTTGGCCAACTTGATATTCTTCTTTGTTGTTTATAAACGGTCCACACAAATCAGACGGTACCGCCGCTGGGGAACATGTTTTTTTACCATGGTAATTAAACAACCTGTGTTTTGTTACGCCTTTTATTTCGTATATAACCTCATCGCCCTCAAGTCTAAATCTTTTACCACTCTGTAGGTTTGCCACAACATCATCCTCACTACTTGGCTCACTCCAACTTAATTCATAGTCCTGACTAGTACCTGTAGCTCCTTTTGGTCCTATTTTAGAATGTGATAAGTCAAAATATTTGTTAGTAGAGTCGTTGTGCACGCCTTTCATACCAATCAAACCCTTACTTTCACCGGTTCCAACGGCTTCACTAACAGGGTCAATACCAAAAAAATTTTGAAAAGCACCAACATCACCAAGATCAAGACTTATAGTTGGAAGAATACCGCAATCAGAAGCGACACTCTGATCTAGGTGACTAGTAACGTCACAGGAGTCAAAAGAAGGTCCACTTGGGTGATTGAAAAAAGTTTGCACATCACTGTAGTACCCGGTGGCATCATAAGCAGATCCGCCCTGTTTGCTAGCGAAAGAAGCTCCGTCAATAAACCACTCTGATTTAGTTGTATTGCCACCAAACTTCAACCTAGCGTTCCAATTTGAATCGGTTCTAGTTGTAGTAGATGGAGCTCCAGAGTTTGCGTAGCCATAAGCTTGTCCAGCAGATACAACTATTTTATCATCAATAATGCTAAATAGGTTTAAGCTAGCCTCTATTTTCCAGTTGCCAATTATACCAACTTCGTTTTTTAATTTACTATTAGTCGTGTTATCGTTTAATATTTTAACAAAAAACCTACCATCAAACTCAGGTTTATTTCTTATCGTTTTTTTCCAAAAAATCTGGTGTATATCATCATCTTCCATATCCCCATTACCAACTATAAACTCGTCTTTTGATAGTATTGGAGAATCTAATTTTATATAATAAAAAGCATCATCATCATTACCTACTAACTCAACGCTTACAACTTGGTATTTATCACTTTTAGTGATAATTGGTGTACCATCTGGGGCTGCTTTTTCTTTTGTAAAACTAACAAAAAGCTCATCGGTGGTAGAACTTCCTGAGTTTTCTTTCACCTCCTTCCACAAAGTTTCAGGTGACGTTAGTCCCATTGCCTCACTTCCACTATCAGAGGAGTAGTCTCCAGACCAAACGACTTCGTTTAAACTAAAACCTTTCATACCTACCGCAGGAGCGTTTGTTCCAGTGGTACCAAAATCACATGGCCCACTAGCCACCCCGCCATATACTAAGCAAGAATCTACAGGTCTAGAACTATTTGTATTTGATCTAGCTAGAAGCTCGAAGTTAGTTTTTATATACTCTGGTGCTTCGTTTTCTATCGCGACTATTTTATACCTAGCATCTTCCAGTATCAAGTCGCTACTATCAATACCTTTTTTCAAAATGATATACGTGTCCTCATCTACTTTATTTCTATCTACAGAAGGAAATGACACCCATATATTACCATCTTCGGCATCATAAACCCTATCAACTGGTAGGTTATAATACTCGTTAGAGGTTTCTTTAATGTAAAACCTATAGTAATCAGCCCAATGTGGAGATGTAGTTATATCAACGGCTAGATAGCTACTATCTAAAGATTTAGATTTAGGTACGTTTAAAGAACCGCCTGTTGATGTTATAACGGGAGTCTCTCTACCATACTTATCACCCCAAACAACACCGACGTCATAAGTTCTAAGTGATTTTATAGATTGTCTCGCGGTGTTATCCTCACCAAAAACCCTATTGTCTAAAGAAGTTGTAATATTTGGCTGTAGCAACCCTGTATCGTATTGAGTATGTTTTATATCATAACCCTGTATATAGTTACCGTAAACAAGTCTATTACCTGTAACTTCTTGTGTCCTAGATATTCTAGGCACGTTGTCCCAACCTCTTAAACTTTGAGACACAGGTAAGGCTGCAAAAACACTTTCAGTAGAAACCTCATAAGAAGAGGTGTTCCAATTGTTAGTTGAGTCGTTTCTATAAACACTATCTAGTAGGTAGATAGTAGGGGAGGTTTCGTTTTTATAAAGAATATCTACCTGCACAACATCACTAGGCGTGTAAGCAGAAACAAAATCTTTAATTACCAACGATTTAACTCTATTTGTCATCCCTGTATTATAAGCGTCAATAGGTGCATAATCAAAGCTACCTGGAATAAAAGCGACCTCTGAAAAAGGTCCAAACGAAGAATACTCGTTGTCTACGTATTTATACCTATATGCGAACCTTGGAAATTTACGTTCAAATAAGTTTTTTCTATCCTCTATTTGCACGTACCAATTTGGTATGTTTAAATTCACCCCCTCAACCATAGTTAATACTTTGAATAAGTATGCCGTTTGATCAACTGTTGCGTTAACTAGTGTAACTGTAGAACCAAGCCAATTGATCGTTTTTACAAAAGGACCGGGTTTTTTATCTATTATTTCTAACCTTAATTGGTACTCGTTAGGTAGTTTAAAATCAACGCCATTTTCCTGCGCTTGAATCCGTACGATATCTCCAATTTCAAAACTTGGGTGCTCACCGTTAATAGATTCTATATTACCCCATCTACTATCACCCTCTTGCTGGTCGCTATAAAAAACGTATGAGGTGCTAGCGGAGTTATTAGACATCAAGACGTTTGACCCACCTAGTATACCTGGTCTTACTTGTTTGGTCATTTCTAGAGTCGGTGGGCCTGGCGGCGCTTTACGTATAACCGTAACATGCTCTTCACGCGCTGGCCCAAAGTCCAGCCCGTCAACATGCAAGCCAGTATGAGTCATTCCACTTGAACTAGTGCCCTGTATACTTCTTTTTATATTTATTTTCTTTGGTTCCGTTCCGTGTAGTTTATCGTTAGCGCTGTGGTAGCCATCAGTCCAAAACAACATGTCGTCAACAATATTAATACTTGTGATGAGTTTGTTTTGTTCAAAACTTAAAGTTTTATCAGCTTCAAAGCAAACGCTATGAGCATTGCTGAGATCAACCTTATCTTGCAACCAAACCTTCATAACCCCATTAGCAACAGCAGTGCTGAACTGCGCGCGTTCTCCAGATAAATTAAAATTAGAAGCAATAACAGAAGCGCCTGTATCGCAGTCAACTATTTCAAAAACGTTGCTAAACGTCATTGGCGGCCCAAGGCTAAACCCATTGTTTGGATTGATAACAGAATTTGGATCAACACATGAGTTTGATGGAAACCAAGAACTATTAACTTGTAGTTGGACTGGCTGGTTGGTAGTATCGTCTATATTTTGAGGGTAAGAGCTTATGCCATCAAAATCAAATAGTATATTAAAAATCTCATCAAGTGCCGTTTGAGATTGTGGATCGTTGATTACTATAGTGTTATTTGGAGTTGGTACGCCATTCGTTATTAGAAGCGGCTGTATACCAGCTTCTATTTCATAAAACGGGTAAGCCTCCCCTTGTTGAAATCCAGCTGTAATTGAAGCGTTTTTTTGCCATATACCAGTGTACCAATTCGCATCATGCTTAGTTCCATCTTGCTCACTCCAACCAACATGTAGCGTTCCATTGCTAGAACTAGGGCTGTTAAATGGAGGTTGTAAGCTTGCATCAAAAACTCCCACTGTTATTATAAGCGCATCTATATAATTTTCAAATTGGTCAAAAACCTGCCCTACAATCGCATCGTACACCGTCGCGGCTCCAGCGCCGTTTAAAACATTTTGTCCAGAGTTAAAAGTACTGTAGGCTTGCGCTAAGATATTAGGACCACCTACTACGTTTCCAATTTCAACACCCTGAGTAATTTGAGACTGTTGGAGAGCCGTAAGATCTTGGATTGGTATCCAAAATTGAGATGACATGTGAAAAGCTGGTAGATTAAGTTGTGCGACAGGTATATTAGCAGTAGTAGTACAGCCAGTTGTACAACCCGATCCACTTCTATATACCGTGTCAGTATAACCACCGTTTCCATCGTGACCACCGTTATCATTCCAAAAACCCCTAATGTACATAACTGTATTGGTGTTATCTGAAATTTCTATTAAAGGAGGGGTGTAAGTGTTAGCGACAACTGTAGAACCAATATTGTAGTTTAAGGGTATAATATTGTAATTACCAACACCTGTCACTAAAGTTGGACCAAACTCAATAGTACCAGCTCCAGTACCTGAATAACCAGTAGCATACATTCCAGTAGTTACAACATCATAACCATCAGTATCAAGAAGCGAAATAGAGTTGTCTGAAAAACCTGGTAAAGGATTTATAGTGGTACAGTACTTCCATAAATCAACAAAAACTGGTTCACAGCCAGTTGATTTATACTTGTTAGTACGCATTATCATGTCTTTAAAAGAAATGCTATTTTCAATAGGAAACTCCAAGTCAGGAGATGGCCCGGCAATAAACCAGTATAAACTATCGTTTTTTTCGTCAGAAACTGAGCCCACAGTTTTTGATCCACTTGGTATTGGATTAGCGTGACTACTGTAATCACACCCAAAATTATTACCTAATATATTTTGAACAGTACCAACGTCAGATCCTTCTGAAGTCTGTACCTGTACGTTCATAGCGTCTCTATACTCACCATTTGGAACAAGCCTCTCGTCAAGATCTTTGTTCATTTTACCGCCCGTAAAAGTGTGCTTAATATCTGGCATGTACTAGTGTTTTATTTGTTTCGATTTACCTCTTAAAATTTGAGTAATCTCTTCTAATTTAATATTAGAAAGCCTTAGTTTAGCGGTTCTTATAGCCGCAAATCTTTCTTTTTTAAATCTATTTACTTGGTATTCAGGTATGTTAGATTTACCAGCCAATACTGCGTGTGCTATACACTTATACATGGCTTCCTCCGCAAACTTATGTACCTGCATTTCTGCGTCTGTTCCAAGACTATCACTTATATAATCTAAGATCACAGTTTTCCCTGAAATATTAGAACTAAAGTGGATTTTTCCTGCGTTTTCATCTATATAAAAAGATCCATTCGCTTGAGCGTGTTGAGGGTCTAAACCAAATCTTGATCCACTTAACGGCCAATAAGTATCATCTTCGTAGTCATCGTTATTTTCAGATGGGGTTGCTGACTTATAATTCGCCCAGGTAGTTGACTCTTCTTCCAATATTAAAGACCCATCACTATTTAAGAAAGTAAGTGTCTCCGTGGCTGTAGAGGTTACGTTATTATCAATTGTTATTGTCGTTATGCCACTAGCGGTAGAAGCGGTAACAACTTTTGACCCAGTAGCAATACCGCCACCCGAAACCAACATGCCGAATTGTATATATGTATACTCAGCATCTAAAACTATTGTTGTGGGGTTTGTAATGTTTTCAAAAGTACCACTAGCTGTTGCCGGGTAACTACCATCTGTATTTTGTAATATTGGATTTGGGTTTGAAGTTTTACTTGTAGGGTATAATAAGTGTTTTATACCAGCGGAATCTACCCAACTAATTTTGGTGTAGTTAACATAATCCTGAGGAAGTGTCATTTGAAGCGATGCAGGTACTGTAATCTCTTGCGCTTTGCAGGATTTGAATGTATCAAAAGATAATTCCGCTAAAGCTCTTTGAGCGTGAAACGCAACGTCAGTTCTTTTAACTTTAGATATTATCTTACCCTCACCAACGTAAACCACAATAAACTGGTTTATAATATCTGTTAAACTTGTAAACTGGTAGCCTCCATGATCACTTCCATTGTAATACGCTTGTAGCGTTTGGTTGTCTAATAATCCCATTTATTTATTGTTTTTCTTGTTGAACTTGCAATGACTCCAACCCCTGGCCTCCCTTTGCTAAATCATCTCTTTTCATGGATATACCAGCGAGCTTTAATATTTTATAAACCAACTCACTCTCCTCAGCCGCGTGCAGTTCAAAGTTTGTTGTGTTCGAAGGATCAGACATAGCTTTACCAAGCACAACAACGTAACCCCAACTAGGTTTTGTTGGTTTAGCTAAGTAAGTACAAGTAGCTGAAGTGACCACTGGTGGGTGTATGTCTATTGTTAAATCTCCGGTTCTCACGTATACAGGGCGAGTTAAACTTGGTTTAGTTAGTGGAGATTGATTTATGTATAATATTTCGTTTTGTTGTACCTCTTCTACTTCACTATCGTTGTATATCACGGTACCTAATCTATAAAAGTTAGGCGCAGTAATGTTTGTACCTGCTATAGTGCCTATTCTTTCAAATATAGCTATTTTTTCATTGATGTTGTGTATAATATCACTATACTCACCAGAGTCTCCGTGGATTCTAGAGAACTGATTTAAGTCGTAGAAATATTGTTCAAATATTTCTTTTTGAGCGTGGTCAGCAAACATATTAAATTCTTGAGGGGTGATATACCCCCTTTGCTCCTTGTTAGCAAACATTAAAACTTTTTGATATACCGTATCTATACTAACCATAATTTCTTTT
>TARA_R110002073_G_scaffold82622_2_pt1 | contig 10940 bp, 12 predicted proteins | sample TARA_R110002073 | Tara Oceans TARA_R110002073 (sample SAMEA4397174) | marine metagenome | biome: Polar Biome; feature: [DCM] deep chlorophyll maximum layer (ENVO:01000326); material: water (ENVO:00002006), including particulate matter (ENVO:01000060) such as... | depth 40 m
TCACTGGAGCCTCAGATTCTTCTAGACCTGAAGGTGGCGCCATTGGTTATTAATTAATAATAAGTGGAATATCAATACAAAAAGAATAACATTGATTGTCTCCTCGAGCGCAGTCGAGAGGTTATTAAAATTGGCAACTATCTTTAGGTCTCGACTTTAGCTTGTCTTGAACGACAGTCGGAAGGCTCGACCTGACAAAAAACAAGATTCAATTATAGTAATATTGTTCTCAGTAAACCTCAATTAATTTAACAAAACATTAGTTGCACAAATGAACTATTTTTATTTACTTTGTATTTCAAAGTACTTTTAATATGGAATCAAAAGATTATTTAAAAGACCTCAACGAGATAAAACACCTCATGGACAAATCATCTCGATTTATGTCGCTTAGTGGTTTATCGGGTATCCTCGCAGGTATTTATGCATTAACTGGTACGTATTTTGTAAATATAATAATTAGAAATATTAGAGAAGAATCTAATGCTTTCGAAAGATTTGTAATTGCGTACAACTCAGTATTAACACTCATTTTAATAGCTTTTGGAGTTTTATTGCTTTCAGTAATTACAGCAATTTACCTTAGTTGGCGAAAAGCAAAAAAACATAATGAAAGCCTTTGGGATGCAGCCTCAAAACGTTTGCTTATCAATTTTATGATTCCATTAATTACAGGAGGTTTTTTTATTATTTTTTTAGTAGAAAAAGAAATGTTTACGCTTGTTGCTCCTCTTACACTTGCTTTTTATGGTCTCGCTCTTGTGAATGCAAGTAAATATACACTAAGTTATATTCGTTATTTAGGATTAACTATAGTTGCTCTTGGTTTAATATCCTTATGGTTTCTAAGTTACGGCTTACTTTTTTGGGCTTTAGGTTTTGGTGTTTGCCATATTATTTATGGTGCATTGATGCATTTTAAATATGATAAAAAATAAAAAACATGAAAACTAAAAGTAATCGCCTTATTGGCATAGTGATTTCTGTAGTTGCTTTATTGTTTATCCCGTTTATAGCAATGCAATTTACCGACGAAGTAAATTGGACATTAGCTGATTTTGTTATCGCAGGCATCTTACTACTAGGAACTGGATTAATATGTGATTTCATATTAAAAAAAGTAAATAAAAAAGAAAATAGAATCGCTTTGATTATAGTCATTATTGTACTATTACTATTAGTTTGGGCCGAACTTGCTGTTGGTGTTTTTGGAACACCTTTAGCTGGAAGTTAGACGAAATTGAAACAGAAATTGAAATTGAACCTTGAACAATAAGTGAGTTTAATTGCAAACATAAATAAAGCATTCGATAATCGTATTAGGTTAGGTATCATGTCTATTTTAATGGTAAACGAGTATGCCGATTTTAATACACTTAAAGAATTGTTGGACGTGACTGATGGCAATTTAGCAAGTCATTTAAAGGCATTGGAAAAAGAAGATTTTATAAACATCGAAAAACTATTTATTGGCAGAAAACCAAATACGCGTTATAGCGCCTCTAAAATTGGCACAAAAGCCTTTAAAGACCATATCAAAGCTTTAGAAAGCATCATTAATAAACAAAAATAATAATGAAGAACTTAAACGCCTTAAATGTAATTAGTTGGGTTTTTGGATTGCTCTTAGTTACTATAGGAGTGATGAATATTGTTTTGGTTCATCCTATTCCAGGAATTTTTTATATTGTAGTTTCATTCTTGTTCTTTCCTCCTACAAATGTGTTTTTAAAAAGATGTTTAATATTTCAATCCCATTTGGAATAAAACTGATACTTTTCATCCTTATTATGTGGCCAACATTAGGTGTTGGTGACCTTGCAGAATTATATGGTTTGTAACATTTAATTCCTAACTTTTCCAGTAAACATACTTGCTTTAGAATTATAAGGATTTCCTGAAGACCTTCTGTGTGTAATCACTTGGCCACAATGCCATAAGGCATCTGCGATTGGACCGTTTATTTGATTCCAAAAAGGAAATTCGTTTGTGCCATTTTCACTTTTAAAAACAATATTAAATTGACTTAAATCGTCAGTTGAGCGAAAAATATCAGCAGCTTGTTTTAGCATGTTTAAGGTCATGGTTCTTTTTTCTTCAAAACTTTTTCCTTCGGTCTCTAAAGGCTCATTCACTTTTTTTAAAGCAGAGTTTAATACAACATTCGTTAATCCCAAAATATGGTCAACAGTCTCACCAGTTGTTCTTCCGTCGTCACTTGGCTTGAATGCTAAATCTTCGGCTCGCAAACCTTGGGTTGCCCAATAATATCTAAATCCTAGTCCATCAATCATTCTTGCTACAACGGTACCTTCATTATACTCTGAAGGATAGTCAGGAATTTCATAATAAGGCAGTTCTTTGTTTTGAGAGTTTGTGAAATTAGTCGTACAAATTAAAATTAGTAATAGTACAAGTTTCGCTTTCATAGGTGTTGTTATTTTTGGAGTGATCTTTTCGTTTTAATTGGATTTGCCGTATTTATCATATAAATACACCAACGCAGTCATGGCAGCTGCACCAAGTTCCAATTCTCGTTTATTGATAGCATCAAAAGTATCGGTTGCTGCATGGTGATAATCAAAGTAACGCTGTGTATCTGGTCTAAGTCCTGCCAAAACAATATTCCCATCTTTTAATGGACCAATATCGGCACCACTTCCACCTTTAACAAATGAATGTACTAAGTAAGGTTCAAATAAATGTTTCCAGCTTAATATCTGCTTAAACTCGTCGTCGCTACAATCGAACGAAAATCCTCTTGGTGTAAAACCACCTGCATCGCTTTCTAGAGCAAAAATGTGATTTTCGCCTTTTTCTTTAGCCACTTGGGCATATTTACGTCCTCCTCTAAGTCCATTTTCTTCATTCATAAACAACACCACTCTAATGGTCCGTTTTGGGCGTATTCCTGATTCTTTTAGTAATCTAAGCACATCCATAGATTGAGTACAACCTGCTCCATCGTCGTGAGAACCGTCTCCTAAATCCCAAGAATCGAGGTGTCCACCAACTACAATTATTTCTTTTGGGAATTCACTTCCAGTTATTTCTCCAATCACGTTATATGACTTTACATCTGCAAGTTGTTTGCAGTTTTGTTTAAAATAAAATTTTATGTTGCTATCCAGTTGCAACATACTACTTAATAATTCGGCATGATTGGTGCTAATTGCAGCTGCAGGAATACGTTGATTAATTGGAGTATCTCCATAATTTGTTCCTCCAGTATGCGGAAAATCGTCCAAGCGTAAATTCATGGACCTTACAATAACACCAACAGCACCATATTTAGTAGCTTCCTTAGCACCTGAGCCTCGTTGATCTACAGCTCCTCCATAAGCACTAAAGGTATTGATTAAGGTTGGATCCATCGGTCGATTAAAAAAAACGATCTTGCCTTCCAGTTTTTCGCGCCCAAGTATCTCGAGTTCTTCAATACTGTGTACTTCAACGACGTTTGCTTTTATACCAAGTGCTGGCGTAGCGACCGAACCACCCAAGGCACTAATATTTACATTAATTGTTTCTCCAGGCGATGTTTCTATAAATGCGTGTTCGGGAGCTCCTCTCAACCATTTTGGCACCATTACTGGTTGCAGCCAAACTTTATCCAAACTTAGTTTATCTAGTTCTTCTTTAGTATATTGAACTGCTCTTTCGGCATTTAAAGAGCCTGATAATCTTCCTCCTATTTGGTTTGATAAATGATCCAACCACTCATAACTTTGTCCGTTAGATAGTGAAGTGTTGAATATGGTTTTAATAACTTCTTGATCGGTTTGAGAGTATGAATTTACTCCTATTAGGAATGCACAAAATAAAATTACTTGCTTCATTTACTGACAGTTTTTATATTTTTAAATATACCATTAATAGGCTTATTGAATGGTAAAGAATTCATAAAAAAAAGAGGCAGTCTCAAAAGTAATTTTATTATCATATTGAGTAAAAGTGAAATATTTAAGTTTCTTTGACTGTGTTTAGAATGACATATTAAGTTCTTTATTACTTTTGAGGCTGCCTCTTTTATAAAACTATTAAATTTAATGCCTTAATTTAAAAAATCACACGATTAAGACACTATCTCTATATTAAGACTATAACGCTTTTAAAAAGTTTAAAAACTTTTACTCGCTATTTAATTGTTCTTTGTACAAGTTAATACTTGCTTTTACTTCATCATCCAATTCAGGTTCTTTTATATCTTTATATTTTTTTAGTGTTTCCAATAATATTTTAGAGACAATATAACGTGCTGTTGGTTTATCATCGGCTGGAATGGTGTACCAAGGCGCATGAGGCTTAGAGGTTCTATTTATGGCATCTTCATAGCAGCCTAAATACTTATCCCAAAGTTTTCGCTCTTTTAAATCGCCTGGTGAAAATTTCCAGTTTTTTTCTTGCTTATTAAGCCTTCTAAGCAATCGTCTTTTTTGCTCCTCTTTAGAAAGGTTTAAAAAGAACTTAAATATAATTGTGCCATTATCTGCTATATGTTTTTCAAAATTATTTATCTGTTCAAAACGCTTATCCCAAAAATCATCATTAATATCTTCGATAGAGTTTACAAACGGAATATTTTCGCCAAGTATATATCCTGGATGTACTCTGGTTACCAATACGTTTTCGTAATGCGTCCTATTAAAAATTCCAAATTTCCCTCTTTCTGGTAATGCAATATAATGCCTCCAAATATAATCGTGAGACAGTTCTTTTGGAGTTGGCACTTTAAAACTATGTACTATAATTCCCCTTGAGTTAAAGTCTTTAAAAACTTCGCGAATCATACTGTCTTTTCCAGCAGTATCCATGCCTTGTATACAAACGAGTACGGCATATTTACCATGAGCATACATGGTGTCTTGGAACTTACCTAGTTTTTTTCTAACCTTTCGTAATTCCTTTTCAATCAATTTGGTATCAGTTTCTAAATGGTAAACAGATGATGTTTTTTGTAAACTAATGGGTTTAACAACTTTAAAATCGTTTATATCGATTTGTTTCATTGATTTATATTTTTGTTAAATATAATGAAGATTTTGTAGTTTTGAACCTTCAACAAATTTGAATGAAAAATAAGCCCCTTTTTGTATTTGTTTTTTGTGTTTCTTTTACCATTAGTTATTCTCAACAATCAGATTCTACTTATATTAATTATAAAAATGGTATCTCTAAACCAAGTCTTTTAGCAACTCATCCATTTGGGATTTTCTTTACTAGAATTCAAGGAAATTTTAAGACACGCCCTAATAAAAAAACAACCATCAATCTAAGCATAGAAAGTGGTAATGTTTGGTCTGCCCCAATTACTGCTTATATACCTAATGATGAAGCGTTGAGGGAGCAAGTAAGACAGGTCCCATGGCATGGTACTGAATTTGCTTTTAATGTTGACGAAATAGATGCTAAACGCATTAATTTAAGTGTTGATGGTGTACTAAAAGGATTTAGAGCTAATTTGGCTTACAAAATAAACGCACAAAGTGAATTTAATTTTGGAATACGAACATTTATGCTTACCAAAGGAAAGGCTCCATTTACATTACTAACTGGAGACCAGTTTATTGAAGGTTTCCATGATAATATTGCAGGCGGAAATGATCCCTTTGCAAGACGCTTATTTGGTTTAGATAAAGCCAAAATTTTTTACACCGATAGGAATAACAATACTTTAGAAATTAATAATGGGGATTTTTTTATTGGAGGTTTCGAGACAAGTTATTATTATTATCCTGAATTATCGATTAATTCATTTAAAAATTTCTATATCAATTTTGGAGCACATCTTGGTATTAATCTTTCAAAATACAATGCTTCATTAGATTTTGGGATTTCGACAAATATTATTAAAACTTACGCTTTAAATGATTTAAAATATTTTCAATTTGGATTAAGTATAGGTGTGATAAGAAAAAATGGAATAGAGTTTAAAACTAACAATATAGATTTTGGCACAAACAAATATTTAGGTTATTTGGAAAATATAATTGAGTACAATTTTATATCAAAACGAAAAACAACGCATTCTTTTGGAATAGATTTTTATTTACAAACCAGTTTAAATAAAAAAGATGAGTTTGAATATATTATCCCAATTAGGAATGGTGTATCTGAAAAAGCTTGGATTACTGGAATATCCAATTTATATAAAAACAATAATTATTGGACGTTTTTGTACTCATTTACAAGAAAAACAGTTACAACAACATTCTATTTACAACAAGATTTAAATGTAAATAATAATCCAGATATTCAAACTGGTGCAAGCATTACTTTTGGGCTTAAATAACTTATAAATAGTGAGTTAAATTAAAAATAAAAACATTTAGACTTTATAAACTTAATTGATTTATCTTCTAACTAATTCATTACACATTATCGAATATTTTATTAAAAGACATAATAATTTTCTGTTTTTTACTACATTAGTCATACCTACTTAACATATTAACCCCAAAAACCATGAAAAAAAACTACTTATTTTTCTTGTTTATCACTGTATATATGCACTCTTTCGCTCAATTAAGTTGTGAAGACGCACATTCAGATGTGATTTATGCTTATTCGCACGTAAAATCTGCATATGATTCTAATAACATTTCTCATTTAAAAGATTATTCCAAACGCTCTACAGATGCTTTTAATCGTGCCAAAAAAATATTAAATGATTGTGGTTGTGAAGCTTCTTACAACTATGCATTCGATGCTTCTGAATTACTCAGTAAAGTTGAAAACGCAAAAACATTTGAGGATGGTCGTTTTTATGTAAAACGTGCAAGAGATATTGCTAGAAACGTGATTAATGAATTAGAGTTATGTACAAAACTGACAGAAGAAGATGAAGCGCTCATAGCTTTAAAATATGACCGGTTAAAACTTAAACAACAACAAATAGAATTAAGTTTAAAGGAAGAAAAAATAAAACAAAAATTAGCTAAAAAGGAAGCTGCTGAACTTAAGTTAAAAAAAGAGCAGTTTATTACAAAAAACGAATTGGCTTTAACAACTAATTTAAAAAGCTTTAACCATATTTTAAATATCTGTGATTGTGATCTAGAGATACCTGAAATAACCTATAAAAAAGAGGTATTGCTCTCTAAGGATATTAACCAAATAAAAAAGGAATACTTGGCCATTTTTAAAAATATGACCAGTGATTATTTAAACAAATTAAGCGCATGTACCGATTAAGTGTTGTCTGCAAGAGGTCTGGGAAAATAGAACTGTGAATTAGTTCCAGACCTCTTTCTTTTTTATTTACTAGCAAACATTTTTACATCTGCCTCACTTACTTCTATCCCTCCAAGTATTATAAGCCTTTCCACTACATTACGAAGTTCTCTAATATTCCCTGTCCAATCGTACTCTTGAAGAAGTTTAATAGCCTTTTTAGAAAAAGATTTTTTAGAAATCCCTTGTTCATTTGCAATTTTCGAAGAAAAATATTCAACCAGTAATGGGATGTCTTCCCTTCTATCGTTTAATGCAGGAACTTTTATTAAAATAACTGCCAATCTATGATATAAATCTTCCCGAAATTTACCTTCTTGTATTTCTTTGCTTAGGTCTTTGTTTGTAGCTGCGACTACTCTTACATCTACCTTAATATCCTTATCACTTCCAACTCGTTGAATACGGCTCTCTTGTAATGCTCTTAATACTTTTGCTTGTGCAGACAAGCTCATATCACCAATTTCATCAAGAAAAATAGTACCTCCATTTGCCGCTTCAAATTTTCCTGCTCGGTCTTTGTTTGCGCTTGTAAATGCGCCTTTAACATGCCCAAACAATTCGCTTTCTATAAGCTCGCTTGGTATGGCTGCACAATTTACCTCAATCATTGGCCCTTTAGAGCGTTCGCTTTTTTGATGCAACCAATGTGCTACCAATTCTTTTCCTGTTCCATTTGAACCTGTAATTAGTACTCGAGCATCTGTTTGCGACACTTTATCAATCATTTCTTTAATTTGAGAAATGGCTTGACTTTCACCTATCATTTCGTAGTTTTTGCTAACTTTTTTCTTTAAAAGTTTGTTTTCTATAACTAGTTCTTTTCTATCTAGAGCATTTCTAACGGTGTTTAACAAACGGTTTAAATCTGGTGGTTTCGATATATAATCAAAAGCTCCAAGACGCATGGTATTTACAGCAGTATCTAAATCGCCATGACCCGAAATCATCACAACAGGGATTTCTGGTTTTATTTTTTTTATAGCTTCCAGTACTTCAACACCATCCATTTTTGGCATTTTTATGTCACATAGTACAAGGTCGTAATCTTCATTTTTTATTTTCTCGATACCAACTAAACCATCTTCTGCTTCATCAACATTATAAGTGTCGCTTTCTTCACTTAATATTTTTGTTAATACGCGTCTAATCGCTGCTTCGTCTTCTATAATTAGTATTTGTGGCATATTTGTTATTTGTTAAATAAATGAACATCTCTTTGTGGAAATGGTATGGTTATGTTATGTTCCCTAAATAAACTGTCTATTTTAAAACGGATTTCACTTTTGGGGAATTGTGCTTGGAAACTATCATTTATAGTGAAAATGAGTTTGAAATTTAGTGAGCTATCCCCAAAATCGGTAAATAAAACTATAGGCTCAGGAGTATCTAGCACACTCTCAAGTGAACTTGCGGCTTCTAGAAGTAGTTTTTTTACGAGTTGGACATCACTACCATAAGCTACCCCAACGCTTACACTTTCACGCGTAGTTGTTCCATTTTGAGTCCAATTGAATAAACTATTTGTTAGATATAAATGGTTTGGGATAACCAATACTTTATTGTCGATAGTTACTGCTCTTGTGGTGCGAAGTTTAATTTCTTCAACCCGACCAATCTTTCCTTCCAATTCAATGATATCGCCTACATGGACAGATTGATCAATTAGAATAAAAACACCCGAAATGATATCTTGGAACAAAGTTTGCAATGCCAAACCAATACCAATCAATAAAGCTGCCGAAGCGGCAAAAATACCAGTAACATTTACACCAACAGAGTGAAAGGTTATTAAAATTATAATTACATAGATAAACCATCCTCCATAGGAAAACACTACTTTAAACTTGCGTTTATCTTCAAACGGCATTCTCCTAGTGATAAGATTTCTAATTATTCTCAATAGAGTCCTTGCAATAAAAAGAACAATAATGAGAATTAAAATATCTTTAATTGATATCTTAACTTCTTTAGTTAAGTGGAACGATAAGCTTAAAAAATCTCTAATGTTTTCCATATCTTAATATTTCAACCATTTATAAAGTTCTTTATAACTTGGCTTTTTACCATACATTAAAATACCCACGCGATATATTTTTGCAGCAAACCAAACTGTAAGCATAAAGGTAACAATTAATAATAATACCGAAACCACTTGTTGCCAAATTGGGACACCAAACGGGATTCGCATAAGCATAACCACTGGAGAGGTAAACGGTATAAATGAAAAGACGGTTGACACCGTACCATGAGGGTCTTCAATTACTGTGAAAATACCAACATAAACCGCTAAAATTAATGGCATTAAAATTGGCAGCATAAATTGTTGTGTATCTGTTTCGTTATCTACTGCGGCTCCAATTGCTGCATATAGAGAGCTATACAACAAATAGCCTCCAATAAAAAACAGTAAAAACATGATTACCAAATTGGTAAGTGGTAAATGATAAATAGCACTCATCAAGCTTTGAATTTTCATATCGGCTCCTTGAGCTTCCATGGCTTGTTGCATTAACTCTTGCTGTGGTGCTTGCATTTCTGTCATATTTATTCCAAATATGGCTGAAACCACTGTCATTAAAACTCCTCCAAGTATAATCCAAATAATAAATTGTGTGATTCCTGCTAAAGACGTTCCAATAATTTTTCCTAGCATTAACTGTACTGGTTTTACCGAAGAAATAATTACCTCAATAATTCGGCTTGTTTTTTCTTCAATTACGCTTCGCATTATCATGTTACCATAAATAATAATGAACATGAATAACATGTAACCTGCAAGGCCTCCAAAAATGAGTTTTACAACATTGTCAATTTTAGATGTTTTTTCACCCAAAAAACTTTCTTGAGCTATACTTATTTTTGCTTCAGAAGATTTTAATTTTTCTATATCTACACCTTGTTCTTGGAGTTTTAAATCGGTGAACTTTCTTTCAAGTTTACTTTCCAAGCCTTCCATTAAGGTTATTGAAGGTGTGTCTTTTGAATAAAATTTTATACCTTCTAATACTTGGTCTATGGTTTCGCCTTTAGAAATATGCAATAATCCATATTGCTCTTTTTTTTCAACTTGTTTTTTGGCGTCGTCTAAAGAAATTTCATTTAAAATCACATAATTTGTATTCTCTGTACTTTTAAAAATACTTTCAACTAAACCGGATTCGTCCAATATGGAAATGGAGCGTTGCTTGTTATTATTGAGTTGCGACAAATACCCGACTACAGCAATAAGAGCAATTATTATTATTGGACTTAGAACAGTCATGATTATGAACGATTTGTTTTTAACCTTAGTTAGATACTCTCGTTTAATAATTAGTGATAAATGATTCATAATTAACTGTTCTTAACGGTTTGAATAAATATATCGTTTGCAGTTGGCACTAACTCATTAAAATGATTAACCTCGGCATGAGCTGTTAAAAATCTTAGTAAGTCGTTAGATGTGTCAGTATCATTAAGTTTTATATTTAATTTTAAATCATTGTTTAATGATTTATAATCTGCTTTAGAGACTTCAAATTTTTCTTTTAAAAAATTAGTCAAATCCAGCTCATTATTGGTCACTAAACCAACCTCAAATGTATTTGTTTTAAATTGTCTTTTAATGTCTTGTAATTTACCGTCCAATATTTTATTTGATTGATGAATTAATGCAATATGATCACATAACTCCTCAACCGATTCCATACGATGTGTAGAGAAAA
>TARA_R110002073_G_scaffold303504_2_pt1 | contig 10935 bp, 11 predicted proteins | sample TARA_R110002073 | Tara Oceans TARA_R110002073 (sample SAMEA4397174) | marine metagenome | biome: Polar Biome; feature: [DCM] deep chlorophyll maximum layer (ENVO:01000326); material: water (ENVO:00002006), including particulate matter (ENVO:01000060) such as... | depth 40 m
GCGCGCGCAGCGGCATCCAGATCAGGATGGGTGCGCCATTGGTCGCCGAGAAAATTGAGCGCCGATGTCACACGCGGATAATCGCGCGAGGCCGCCTGGAGGTCATAGACAGGTGTATCAGTCATCATGGGCAGACCATGACGCGCCGCGGCCCACCTCGCCACCCGCTTCTTGCGCAGGCCTGCCGCGCCGGGCACGGGACAGGGCGGACTCCACCGCTTCGGCCAGCGTCTCGCGTTCCGGCGGACTGAGGAATTCTCCCAGCACCAGCGCCCTGCCATGCGCGATCAGGCTGAATTGCGCACTGTGTTCACCGGGATGGGCCACAGCCGCCCGTGTCCATCCGGTCGGCATTTGATAGTGTCGCACGGCTCCGCTGGGATGGCGGCGATGCACCAGAATACGGTCGCGTGCGACACGAATGATTTCGCGCTGACGCCCATCGCGATAGCTGATCCGGAAGGCCAGCCAGACCAGCAAGACATCGACTCCGAAGAAAAACGGGACCGGCCAGGCCCCAATCAGGAAAAACAGGATACCGCAGAGAAAGCTCACGCCGATTAGCGTCGCCATCAATACGGTGAACCCGGCGCTCGGAAGGGAGCGGTTGGGTGAGAGGACGGCATCGAAATACAGGGGCCCGCCCGGCGGGTCCGGCAGTCCGGCCTCGGCAGGCCAGGTTTCGACAACAGGCTTTCCCATGCCATCAAGTATATGGCAGCCAGCGTGAACTTCACGAGACGAATGGCCGCAAGGACGGTATGGAGAAGAAATGCCCGAACTGTCTGTCCTTGCCACCTATGCCCTCGCCGTCCTCGTGGTCGAGCTGACACCCGGTCCGAACATGGCGTGGCTGGCCGTATTGAGTGCCACCGACGGACGGCGGGCCGGCCTGGCGGCCGTCGCCGGAGTCGGTCTGGGGCTTCTGGCAATCGGTGGTGCGGCGGCGCTGGGTCTCGCCGCCCTGATTAATGGATCCCCGCTGCTCTATGAGGCCCTGCGCTGGGCCGGCTCTCTCTTCCTGCTCTACCTCGCCTTTGAAGGCTGGCGCGACGCCGGCGAATCCTCGACCGCCGTGATGCAAAGCGGGTCGCTGCGCCAATTCGGTCGCGGCTTCGTCATCAATGCGCTCAACCCCAAGGCCGGGCTGTTCTATATTGCCGTCCTGCCCGAATTCATTGATCCGGCCCATCCTGTCGCGCTGCAGGCGGGCCTGCTGACCCTGATCTCGGTGGGCATTGCCACGGCGGTCCATCTCGCCATCGTCGCCCTGGCCGGCAATGCGCATGACTTCCTGCGGGATGCTGATCGCAACCGTCTGGTGCGGCGTGTTCTGGCCGTCCTGCTCGCGGGCATCGCAATCTGGCTCTTCCTGTCGACAGCGCGCTGACAATAACCGGGTCGACTTGAGCCGCCCCGGCAGGCTAACTCCCTCTCATGCCGCGCAAGAAAAAACCCGCCCCGTTCTCGACCGAAGAAGCCGCTGACCTGTTCGCGCGGCTGGCGCAGGATCGACCCGATCCAAAGACCGAGCTGGACTACACCTCGCCCTTTACCCTGGTGGTCGCTGTCGCCCTCTCGGCGCAGGCCACCGATGTCGGGGTGAACAAGGCGACAAAGGGCCTGTTTGCCGCCGCCGACACACCGGAAAAAATGGTGGCGCTGGGCGAAGACGCCATTCGCGACCACATCAAGACAATTGGCCTGTTCCGCAACAAGGCGAAGAATGTCTTCGCGCTCTCGCAAAAGATCATTGATGAGTTTGGCGGCGAGGTCCCGCGCACCCGCGAGGCGCTCGAAACCCTGCCCGGCGTCGGGCGCAAGACCGCCAATGTCGTGATGAATGAGGCCTTTGGCGAGCCGACCATTGCGGTCGACACCCATATTTTCCGGGTCTCAAACCGCACCGGCCTCGCGCCCGGCAAGACCCCGTTCGAGGTCGAGCAGAAGCTCGAAGCGATTATCCCGCCCGAGTTTCTAAAGGGGGCCCACCACTGGCTGATCCTGCACGGACGCTATGTCTGCAAGGCCAGAAAGCCCGATTGTCCCAATTGCGCCATCGCCGATCTGTGCCGCTATGAGGACAAGACGGTGGGGTAGCCAATCTGCACGCTTTGCCCGAGGGCTGCGGGATTATCCCCGCGCGGGGATAATCAGCCGGTCCATCTCGTAGAAGTCCTGCAGCCGGTCGACGAAATCATGCATGCCCGGATAGTTGCAGCCCTGATACCAGCGCACCGTCTTGTCGCCATCGGCGTAGCGCGCGGTCAGTTCAAAATAGGGCATGTCCGAGACCTGCGGGCCGGAACAGGCTTGCGGGTTCGTGAAAGTCATGTCGCCGGGAAGATTGCGAAAGTCGATCGCGGCGACCGCCGAGGCGATATCGGCAAAGGCACCCGCCCGCAGCTGTCCGCTGGACAGGCCATCCGTGCGGGTAAAGCGCCGCCCGTCCAGTTCATACTGGTCACCAGGCCTCACGGTGATCTCATAGACCGGGCAGGCACCGAAGCAGGGCCCCTGGTCCACGGTGAAGGATTGCAGCCCGTCCGGACCGTTTCCGGCATTTGTGCCCGTGGCGCAGGCCGCCAGGGCCAGAACGGCGATGCTGAGAATAAAGGCGCGCATGGATCAAGACTCCGTTTTGCAAACTTGCCGGTCAGCATAGGGCCACAGTGATGAACACGCCATGGCTGGCCGGTCAGATCAGACGGGCAAGGGCGCGCGCGAAGTTTGGCCCCAGCTCGGGACCCTGTTCGGGGTACAAATACGGCTCGACCAGCTCCAGCTCCATGATGGCAAACCGGCCATCGCCGCGCCGCATCAGATCGACGCGCGCATAAAGCAGGGGTCCCTCGACAGCGTCCAGCGCCGCGCGCGCTGTTTCAATCGCCTCTCCGGGTGGCGTCACAGCCTCTTCGGTCGCGCCATACATGGACTGGGTGCGGTAGTCGCCCGCCTTGGGGCGCTTGACCAGGGCGTGGGAAAATTCCCGGTCAAAGAAGAGCAGGGTGGTTTCACCCTCGGTTTCCGCCGCACGCAGAAAGGGTTGGATCAGGCAGGCAGCAGGCGGCAATGCATCGGGGGCGGGAAGGGTTTCGCCGCGCCGCACACTGGCCTGACGCCAGGCGCTCGCCCCGATTTGCGGCTTCACGACGACCCGGTCGACATCAAACCTGTCAAAGGCCTGATGGATGGCCTCCGGCGTGGCGGCATCCGCCCACAATGTCGGCACGACGGGCAGGCCTTTTTCATCCAGATCGCGCAAATAGGTCTTGTCGGAATTCCAGATAATCGTGGCCCGCGGATTGAGCAGCGGCGCGGCGGCATCAAAACGGGCCAGCGCGTCCAGAAAGGCGGCGTGCTTTTCCATATAATCCCAGGCGGTCCCGACCACGAGGCCGTCAAAGCGCGACGGATCGAATTGCGGATCGTCCCAGATCGCTTCGGTGAGATGAAAGCCCTTTGCCTCGCAGGCGGGTTTCAGCGCGGCAAATTCCAGCGCGTGCTCCCACGCATCCTCGCGGGCATCGGGGCCGGGTTCGATCATGCTGCGCGCGGTCAGGAAGGCAATCTGTTTCATGGCCAAGGCTGCTAGAGCAGTCCCGGGGCCTGCGCAAGGCTTGCGCCTGCCCGGTCACGCCGTTAAGCCTCGCGCGGAAATTAATCCTGACATCCTTAATACGGACGGCCTTTTGACATGACCCAAACCCTTTTCGATGTGACCGGTGTTGGCAATGCGATTGTGGACGTCATCGCGCCGTGCAGCGAAGACTTCCTGATCGAAAACACCATCGAAAAGGGAGCCATGACCCTGATCGACGAGGACCGCGCCACGCAGCTTTATGGCAAGATGGCCGCCGGCAAGGAAGTTTCCGGCGGATCTGCGGCCAATACGCTGGCCGGCGTCGCTTCACTGGGTGGGCGCGGGGCCTATATCGGCAAGGTCGCCGACGACGCACTCGGCACCAGCTTTACCCGCGACCTCAACGCCAGCGGCGTGCGTTATGACACGGCCCCTCTCAGCGGCGGTCCGGCCACGGCGCGCTGTCTGATCAATGTGACGCCGGACGCCCAGCGCTCGATGAGCACCTTCCTGGGCGCGTCCGTGATGTTTTCCGAGGACGATATCGACGCCGACAAGATCCGCGCCGCGGAGATTACCTTCATGGAAGGCTATCTGTTTGACCGCGAAGACGCCAAGGCGGCCTTTGTCCGGGCCGCGGAAATCGCCCGCGCAGCCGAGCGCCGCACCGCGCTGACCCTGTCCGACACGTTCTGCGTCGACCGCCACCGCTCATCCTTCCGCCAGCTGGTGCGCAATCATATCGACATCCTGCTGGCCAATGAGGCCGAGATCATGTCGCTCTACGAGACCGATGACTTCGAGCTCGCCCTCGCCTCTGTCCGGGCCGAAACGCGGCTGGCCGCCGTCACGCGGTCGGAAAAGGGCGCGATCATCGTCTGTGGCGACCAGACCGAGGAAGTCGCCGCCCGTCCGGTCGAGAAAGTGGTCGATACCACCGGGGCAGGTGACCTGTTTGCATCCGGCTTCCTCCTGGGGGCTGCGCGCAATCTTCCGCTTTACGAATCGGGCCGATTGGGTGTGATTTCTGCAGCGGAAGTCATTTCCCATTTTGGCGCACGACCCGAAACAAACCTGGAATCCCTGGTCCGGGAAAGCGGGAATCGCCTTACCTGAATGGGTTATCATGTATTTCCGGCGTGCTAATGGGTCGGTGAAAATGCAACCGGCACCCATTAACGAAACCTGATCGCCATTTTAACGACGTTTCAAACCCTTTGAGTCATTGTGCCTTCCTAACTCGGACCAAAACCGTGTGTGGTGGGACATGAAATTGATTTCGAACTCAGTCGTGGCATCGGCCGCGCGCCGCAATGGCGCGCTCGGCGCAGCGCGCGTTTAGGGAGACTGGATATGGCTCCTCTCCGTAACGCCGTCGCGCGCTGCATGCGCTCACTGGTGATGAAGTTCACAATCATGGCGGGCTTGCTGATTGCCGCCTCGATTGCGCTCCTGATGACTCTCGAAAACCATGCCTCTCGGCAGGATCTCGAAGAACGTCTGGTCGAACGCGCCGGCATGCTCGGTCACATCCTGGCACTGAACGTGGCCGATGACATTGGTGTGGAAGACACCGAAGCCATGGGTCGCCGTGTCATGCGCATGGTCGAACGCCCCGACATTGACGAGGCCTTCGTCACGGACGTGCGACGCCATATTATCCTGTCCTCCCTGTCAGAGGAAAATCTGCACGATTCCATGGCAGCCGACCCGCTTGTCGTCATGGCGCTGGGTGCTGGCGAAGCGCGCATCGAGCGCCGCGGCGGGGCCGTTCACGTCGCCACGCCGGTCTTCAGCGCGTCCGGCCGCCTTGTCGGATCCGTCTATATTGTGTCGCCGCTCGAAGAATTGCGCATCGCCACCGCGGCCATGATGCGCCGTCACTTCTTCATCTCGCTGTTCGCGCTGGGAATTGTCCTGCCGATCACGGCCCTGGCCGTTGGCCGGGCGCTGGGGCCGATCCGCCAGCTGACCGAAGCAGCGCGCCAGGCCTCGACCAAGTCACTGGACATGCGCATTGACGTGAAAACCGGTGATGAGCTCGAAGTGCTCGCCAATGCGTTCAACCGCATGCTGGGCCGCATTGACGCCAACCTGAAACGCATTCACCGGCTGGCCTATGTCGACATGGTCACCGAATTGCCGAACCGCGAACGCTTCCGCAAGGAAGTCGAGCGCACGGCACGCAAGGCTGTCGAGGACGAAACCTCCGGCGCCATCCTGTTCCTCGATCTTGACCGCTTCAAGCGCGTCAATGACTCGCTCGGCATAGGCGAAGGCGACCGCCTTCTGGAAATGACCGCCCGCCGGCTGCGTGAAACCGCGCGCGGTGCCGATCTGGCCAATGGCCCCGGCGGCGAGCCGTCCATGGTTGCACGCCTGGGCGGAGACGAGTTCACCATCCTGCTTCCCAATGTCGAAACGCCTGCAGACGCGGCCCGGATCGCCCAACAGGTCATCGCGACGATTTGCCGTCCGTTCGACATGTCCGGCCATCAGGTCTTCCTGGGAGCCAGCGTGGGTGTCGCCATGTTCCCGCAGGACGGGGCCGACCCGGAAACCCTGCTGCGTCACGCCGACCTCGCCATGGCCCATGCCAAGCGGTCGGGCGGCAATGCGGCGCAATTCTTCGAACAGTCGATGAACCAGTCCGCCTTTGAGCGCCTGGTGCTGGAAAACGAGTTGCGCGAAGCAGTCAAGGACGACCAGCTGGTGGTCTTCTATCAGCCCAAGGTTCGCATGGAGGACGGTGTCGTCGAAGGGGCCGAGGCGCTGGTGCGCTGGAACCATCCGACCGCCGGCCTGCTGTCACCGGGAGCCTTCATCAGTGCCGCCGAGGAATCCGGCCTGATCGTCGAGATTGGCGACTGGGTCATGCGGGCGGCCTGCCGCCAGGCGGCTGAATGGGCGCGCGCCGGGCTTGAAGTCCCGATGGCCGTCAATGTGTCCGCCATGCAGTTTGAGCGCGAAAGCTTTGCCGACTCGGTGCTGGAAATCCTCTCCGAGACCGGCCTTGAGCCGCGCCTTCTGGAAATCGAACTGACTGAATCCATCGCGATGAAGGATCCCGAGCGCGTCATCGAACAGGTCCAGCCACTGCGCGATCGCGGCGTCAGCTTCGCCATTGACGATTTCGGCACCGGCCATTCCTCGCTGTCCTATCTGACGCGGATGCCGTTCGACGTGTTCAAGATTGACCAGAGCTTTGTGCGCGGCGTGGCCGAAGACCATCATGCCCGCATCGTGGTCGAGACCATTCTGGCCATGGCCAAGGCGCTGAAACTCAAAACCGTCGCCGAAGGCGTGGAGACCGCCGAGCAGCTCGAAATCCTGCGCGCCGAAGGGGCCACACTGGCCCAGGGCTATCTCTTCTCGCGGCCGACACCGGCCGAAGAGTTCGAGGAATTTGCCCGTTTCGGCAATTCGCGCGAGATCGCATCGGCAGCCCGTCTCGCCTCCTGACTTGAACGCAGCGCTCGCGCGGTCCACATGAAAGGCCTCAGTCGCAACATTCCTGCCGGAGGCCTTTTTCATGACCCAGACCAACACCCCAGCGCCCGGCTGGCGCGGCACGACCATTCTGGGTGTGCGCAAGGGCGGTAAATTCGTCCTCGCCGGTGATGGTCAGGTCTCGGTCGGCAATACCGTCATGAAGGGCAATGCCAAAAAGGTCCGTCGTCTGTCGGGCGGCAAGGTCATTGTCGGCTTTGCCGGAGCCACCGCAGACGCCTTCGCCCTGTTTGAACGCCTCGAGGCCAAGCTGGAATCCTATTCCGGCCAGCTGGCCCGCGCCTGTGTGGAACTGGCCAAGGACTGGCGCACCGACAAGGCCTTTCGTCGCCTTGATGCCATGTTGATCGTGGGCGATGCCGATGTGACCTATCTCATCACCGGGGCCGGCGATGTGCTGGAGCCCGAAGACGGCATTGTCGCGGTGGGATCGGGTGGCAATTATGCGCTCTCGGCCGCCCGCGCGCTGGCCGATTATGAAGACGACCCCGAACAGATCGCCCGGCGCGCGATGAAAATCGCGGCAGATATCTGCATTTACACCAATGGTAATCTGACAGTGGAGATCCTGGAGAACTGACGGAGCCGGTCCGTCCCGCAAATTCCGCGTTCCGCCCCGCGTGATTGTCATCTAGGTTGGTGCCATGCGTTCAGCGCCCATCTTTTCTCCGGATCGCTTTTCACCCGATCGCAGGGCGGTAACTGCCGGTCTCGGCGCGTTGGCCTTGGCAGGTTGCGTGCCCACCACGTCGCGCATCGACATTGCCGCCCGCACGAATTGCCTCGCACCTGTGAATGTCTCGCCTGAACGCTTGATCCGCAGCGTCGCAGGTCTGCGCCCGTATCGCGAGGCCGGCTTTGTCGTGCGCCGCGAAAGGTTGGGCGAAAAAGCGCTGGTCCACAATTACGGCCATGGCGGCGCGGGGATCACGTTGAGCTGGGGCACGTCCCGCCTCGCGGTCGATCTCGGCTTGCCCGGTCATCAGGGCCCGGTCGCGGTGATCGGCTGCGGCGTTATGGGGCTTTCGACGGCCAGGCTGCTTCAGGACGAGGGATTTTCGGTCTCCATCTATACCGAGGATCTTCCGCCGAACACGACGTCCAATATCGCCGGCGGACAATGGCACCCCTATGGCCATTTCAACGCAGACTGTGTGACACCGGAATGGCGCGAGCAATTCCGCGCTGCCGCCGCGTACAGCTGGAACCGCTTCCAGCTCATGGTCGGGGACGCGTATTCGATACGCTGGGTGCCGACCTACAATCTGGGCGGAACCGAGCCCCAATTGCTGCCCACTTTTCCGCCCGACCTGCGTGAACTCGAGGCACCGCAGCACCCGTTTCCGATCGAACGCGCTACGCGCTTCACCACGATGTATGTCGAAACCGGGCATTACCTGCGTCAGCTGATCCGCGATTTCCGGATCGCGGGCGGTACAATCCGGCGGCGGCGCTTCGGGGCACCGGGCGAGATTTCCGACTTGCCGGAAACGCTGGTGTTCAACTGCACCGGTCTGGGATCACAGGCGTTGTTCGCAGATGAAGGGCTCGTCCCCGTACGCGGCCAATTGGCGATCCTGTTGCCTCAGCCCGAGATCGACTACGCTTACACCGGGCGCTTCGGGTACATGTTCCCGCGCCCGGACGGGATCGTCCTCGGCGGCACGTTCGAGCGTGGCATCTGGGATACGACACCGCAAACGCCGGACATCGCCCGTATCCTTGCCAGGCATCAGCAGCTTCAAACAGGGATGGCCTGCACGGCCTGATCCCACGCGGCAAGTCCCCAAGAAGCGTCTTCTCAGCAAAGCAAAGAGGCGGTGTCATCCCGGCCAAGCCGCGAGAGCGGCGCGGAGCCGGGACCTTGAACATGAAGCGCCAGGGTTTCCGGTCCCGGATCGCTTCGCGTCCGGGATGACGGTTAAGGGATGGCCTTCCCCCTCTCGGGAGAGGCGATCAGTTCAGTTTCCCCGACGAAAGTCGGGACCCAGTTTCAGCAGGCCGGACCCTGACTTGCGTCAGGGAAACCACGGTTAGACATTATTCGACGCTCCCCGGTTTTGCGTCAGCAAAGACCGGGGGCTAAAAGGATGGGTCCCGGCGCGCGCCTGCATCCATTCGCCGCCCGCCTTGCATCCCACTCTCCAATGGGGCGGAGGAACCGGCCTGAAACCGTGAAGCGTCAGGCCGTTTTGATGACTGCAACAGGACATCGCATCAATCGCGCACCGGGCCTGGCAGATCGCTACGAGGCCTGTCTGGTCGGCGCGGCCTATTCACCGCATCGCCATGATACCTATACGCTGGGCCTCACCTTGAGCGGCGTGCAATGCTTCGATTATCGTGGATCGACGCGCCACGCCTTGCCCGGCGACGCCGTCATTCTCCACCCTGACGAACTCCATGATGGACGCGCCGGAACCGAAATCGGGTTTCGCTATCGCGCCATCAATCTGGCGGCCCGCGACGTCCAGGCCATTCTGGGCGGACGCCCCTTGCCCTTTATCGACGGCGGCATCACCCAGCATCGCGGGCTGAAAAAGGCGCTGCGCGCCTGCCTTGGCGATTTTTCCGGACCTCCCGAAACCGGTGAGACCCACGACATGGTCTTTGACCTGGTCGACGCCCTGGAGGAGGCGGCCGGCCAGGCGCGCGGACAGGACCGCCCGGACTACCGCGCGGCGCAGATTGCCCGCGACGTGATCGACAGCCACATCGAAGAGGGGATTTCGCTTGAGGAGCTGGCGACCCTCTCAGGCACGGATCGCTTTGCCCTGTCGCGCAGTTTTCGCGCCTTTTACGGCACCAGCCCGCACCGCTATCTGACCCAGCGCCGCCTCGATCGCGCCTGCGCCCTGATGGCGGCCGGCGAGCCCAGTGCGCAGGCCGCGGCGATGAGCGGCTTTGCCGACCAGAGCCATTTCATCCGTCATTTCAGGAAAACCCACGGCATGACACCGCGCGGCTGGATGACGACCCGCACAAACGTTCAATAAGTCCGCGTTTCGATCTGCAAGACTGCCAGCCTGAACAGACAATAACCCACAGGCCCTGTCATGATTGCGTCCACACCCGTCCAGTCCGCCGCGCGAGAACCTTCACTGAGCCGAACCCGCGCAGGTCTGGAACTCATCGTCTTTTTCGGCTTTGCCATCGGCTCAAAACTGGTTGCCGACCAGGTCATCTGGAAATTTGCCGGACCGATCACCCTGATCCTGACACTGGTCCTGCTGACCCTCTACATGCGCACACGCGGCGAACGCTGGTCGTCGATGGGCCTGCGTGCCGTGCCGGGCTGGAAGTCAAAACTCCTCATCCTGCCGCAAGCCCTGCTGGCCATTGTCGCCATTCTGGCGTCGGGCAATCTGGTCGTCTTTGGCGGCGATGCGCTCGGCCTGTGGACGGCGATGGAAGAACCCGCCGGCGTGGCCGACCGGTTTGGCGGGATTGAGGGCAATCTCACCGTCTATCTGACCTGGATGCTCGTGGTGTGGACCTCAGCGGCCTTTGGCGAAGAGATGTTCTTTCGCGGCTTCATGCTGACCCGCCTGCGCAGCGTGGTCAGCGGCATTCCTTTTGCCACCGCGCTCGCAGTTATCCTCGCGGGAATCATTTTTGGCGGGGTGCATTTATACTATCAGGGCCTGCGCGGCTTCGTGACCGTAGCCGCCATTGGCATCGCGCTGGGCAGCCTGTTCTTCCTCTACAAGAAAAATCTCTGGCCACTTATCCTCGCCCACGGCCTTGTCGATACGCTGGGCATGACCGCGCGCTATCTCGACCTGGATGTGTGAGGAATGTTTATGGCCCGGGTTGGCTGATGCCTTGGCAATAGAGGCGTG
>TARA_R110002073_G_scaffold48114_1_pt1 | contig 10929 bp, 13 predicted proteins | sample TARA_R110002073 | Tara Oceans TARA_R110002073 (sample SAMEA4397174) | marine metagenome | biome: Polar Biome; feature: [DCM] deep chlorophyll maximum layer (ENVO:01000326); material: water (ENVO:00002006), including particulate matter (ENVO:01000060) such as... | depth 40 m
GAGCGACCTTCGGAGAAAGAAGCGTGGCGACAAGCCGTGGACATTGCTACGCTGCTGACGACGACGGAGGTTGAGATGACCGGGCTAGAGGGCGCGACCCACTATCACGCGGTCTGGGTGCGGCCGTCATGGTCCAAGGGCCTTGAACGTCGCAAACAGATTGGCGGACACATCTTTTACGCAAGGAAAGACTAAATGGCCCAGCAAAAGAGCCACGCTTACCAGACCAAGACCCGCGTTCGGCGGCGCAACCGGCCGCGCCCGTTGAACATCCGCAAGACACTGGGGCCCCGCTCCGCGTTTGCCGGATCCAGAAAGAAACGGCGCGGACAGGGCTAGTCTTCCCGTTTGATTGCCTCGAGGTCGTATCCCATCGCGTCAAGGAGTGCCTCAACTCTGTGGAGTTCCCTTGAGACCGTGTTGTTGTTTTCGTAATTCTCTATTGTGTTGGACGAGATACCGGTCAGTTGTGCCAGGCCCTTTCGGGTGAGACCGCGTTCCCTTCGGATATCGAACAGAATATCTGGCCACATCCCCGCAGGATTAATGGGACGTTTCATTATCGGTCTCGAAGTCATCCAGAATATCAACAAAGGAATCATCGGCCTCCGCGCCATTCATGATCCCGAGTGTTGCGGACATCAATCTTGATAACAGGTGGAGAACACCTGCCATACCCAGTTCGGCGGCGCCGCATTCCAGAGCCACACGAAAGAGGACGATGGTCTTCCCGGCGCAGGAGAGATCATCGTTGGAGTTGTTCATGTGTGTAACGTCTTGGTAGAACCGTTCGAGGTCCTTGTCTTTGTTCATGATTTTACCGCCGCCAGTTTGGACAGGACTTCCGCATCGCTTGGCGCGTCTTCCGAGGCTTCCACCAGAAACGATATTTGTTGAGCGGGCGACCGGTGGTTTTTGCCGGCCATGTCCCAGAGCTTCTCCCATGTAGGGATTGGCACGGCGACGGATTTGTATTTCTTGATATCAGGCATTTGGTATCTCCTTCAGGTGATTAAACTGTTGTCGTATCTCTTCATAGACACGCACGGAATCGGGGTCGCATTTTTCGATAACGGCTGTAACGATATCTTCGGGCTCGAATCCCAAGGAGTTCATCTCTCCAATAAACATGTTCAGTACGACTTCCGCGCCCTGCCTGTACGTTTTATCCGGTCTCAAAACTGTCTCCTGTCATCTCAGCCATTCTTTAAGTTCCTCTCCCATAACCACACTGGCTATGTCCATTTTGCTGCGCAGGGCTTTGACGATCTGTTCGTCAATGGTCCCCTCTGCGATCAGATCGATGTATGTAACGTGTTCCGTCTGCCCGATGCGGTGCGCCCGGTCCTCGGACTGCATCCGCACGGCCAGGTCAAAGCTGTTTGCAAAGTAAATGACGGTTGTTGCAGCGGTGAGGGTGATCCCGTAACCGCCCGTCTGTGGATTGCCGATAAAGAACCGGGCGTCCCCATTTTGAAAGCGTTCGATGGCATCCACGCGATCATCGTCGGAGGTGTCGCCAAAGTAGGTGACCGTGGACCGTGGGCCATATTTCTTGATCAGTGCGGCCGCGATACGTTTTATATCGTACCTGAACCTTGACCAGATGATTGCCTTGCCGCTGGTCTCCTCGAGACAGTTCATGAGTTCGTCAAGGCGGTTGTCCGTGATCTCGATCATTTCGCCGCTATCGGACTTGGTATGCCCCGACAGCACCTGCTGCATTCGTAAAAGCTGGGTCATGACGTTCGTCGCGGTCATGAACTCCTGATCTTCGATATGGGCGAGGGCATATTTCTTTAAATCGTCGTAGATTCGGGCCTGATCCCCCGACAGAGATACATTTCTTTGGATGTAGATTTTGCTGGGCAGGTCGAGGCACTCGTCCTTCATCACCCGACTGGAGAAGTGCTTCAGCATATTGGAAAGCTCGTCAAGGTTTCGGTAACCCACGATCTGGTTAAACGAATGTGCGCCCATGGTGCGCTTGTTCATGATTGCGTAGCGGTACTGGAACTGGAAGAAGTTGTCGCCGGATTGCCCGAGCAACTCCTTGTCCATGAACCGGCATTGCGCCCAGAGGTCCATGGGCGACTGCGTAACAGGAAATCCCGTCAGGATGCGGCGGTACTTTGCCAGATAGCTCATCTTGAGAAGAGCCTTGGTCCGCGATGCTTTTGGAGACTTGATCGCAGTTGACTCGTCTACCGCCAAGAGCGCTTGAGACGCCCCCAAGACACGGCTGAGAAACTTCTGGCCCTTGGCCGTGCTCAGAGCCTCAACGTTCATCATGAGCATCCGGAAGCCTGTTGCCGGCGCCATAAAGCTGAGAAGCTCCTGCTTCAGAGCCTTGGTGGGGTTCGGCCGCCAAAGAGACAGAAGAGCGCCTTCGCGGACGCGGTCAGGCATATGAGCCGGAATCTCCAGATTGCCCCAGTTTCGGTAAACACCCTTCGGAGCGACGACGATAAATGTGTCAATTTCGCCTCGTTCATATAAGATTGAAGCGGTGTCGATGCAGACCTTCGACTTCCCCGTTCCCATCTCCATGAAGAAGGCCCAGTTGACCTTGTCCCAAGAAGCTTTGAGAACGTCATCCTGGTGCTGGTACGGTGTTGTTTTGTAATCGTATTCCATTAAATGAGTATATATCCCAACTTTCCCTATTGCAACCCGTAAAAGCATGGACTATGGTGCCCAAGTTCAGAAAGCGAGAGTTACATGTCGAATGTCTACGTCACCCAAGAGAACCCCCGCGTTAATATTGTTTCCGCTGCGAAATGGGGTGATCTCGAACCGCTTACAAATCCTTTTGATCAGATTCACATAAATCCTTCGCGGATTGTTGCGCAGATTCGCCGCAAGCTGCGTGAGTTTACGGATGATGATTGGCTTTTGGCCATGGGCGACCCGGCGATCATCGGGGTGGCTTTTGCAATTGCATCTGAACAGAACCACGGCCGCGTTAGCCTGTTGAAGTGGGATAAAATGGAGAAATCCTATTACCCCGTGAAGATATCGTTGCGCGGTGGTGGCATTGAGAACTTAACCCCTGACGAGGAGATACGTTATGAGTGAAGAAGATTTGTGGAACACTATTGAAGCAGACGCGGAAGCGTTTAAAGACCTTACCACTGAAGCGGGCACTGAGTTGGCTGCACTAATCAGGCAACTCGGGGTTGTTCAATCCAGCGTATGGGAAACGGAAGAAAAGCTCAAAGGCTTGAAGCAGCAGCGAGACCGTTATCTACATGACCTGATTCCAGCTAAAATGCAGGAAACGGGTCTGGACGAGGTGAAGGTTGACGGTAACAAAGTGAGCCTGGCGACCTTTGTCAGCGGAACGATGCCCAAAGACCCCCTTGAGCGAGATCGGGCGTTGTCTCATTTACGAGAGATAGGCGCGTCTGACTTTATCAAGAACGAGGTCAGTGTTTCGTTTCCCGTGTCTGAGGACAACCGCGCTCGTGCCATGCAAGCGGATCTTGAGGATAAGGGTTTTGACACTGCCGCAAAGACTTGGGTCGAACCGCAAACTCTCAAGAAATTGATACGGGAGCGGGTTGAAGCGGGTCAGGAAATCGATCTTGAAATATTCAACGCACACATTGGAACAATTGCAAAAATCAGAGGAGAATGAACCGTGGCTAAATTACCAGTAGGACTAGAAGAAGCGTTTGAGGCCGATATCGGTGTCGGGTTTGAAGAAGTAACGTCGTCGGACCTCCAGATACCTTTTGTGAGGATCATACAGGCGCTGTCGCCGCAGCTGAAAAAGAACGACGCGGCTTTTATTGCCGGAGCTTCTCAGGGTGACATCTTCAACACTGTGACCAACAAGGTCTGGGGTGCCGAAGACGGGGTGCTTGTTTTGCCCGTCTTCTTCGCGATGAAGTTCCTTGAGTTCGTGCCGCGCAATCAGGGCGGCGGGTTCCTGGGCGAGTTTTCTGCGGACTCAAACGAGGTTCGTACCGCTGTTCGTGACAAGGATTCCGGGATGGAGTTGTTGACGAACGGCAATGAGCTTGTGCGCTCCGCCCAGCATTACATCAAGATCGTTCATGAGGACGGCAATCTGGAGAACGCCATCGTGGACATGAAGAAGACGCAGCTGAAGAAAAGTCGCCTGTGGCTGTCCATGATGATGATGCAGAAGCACAACGGGAAGACGTTGCCTTCGTTTGCTAACACCTATCGCCTGAAGTCGGTGGAGGACGGCAACGACAAGGGTTCGTGGGGGTCGTGGAGCATTTCGCTCGAAGGCCGTGTTTCTTCGCTTGAGGCCTACAACGACGCAAAAGAACTTCACGGCAGCATCAGCCGTGGCGAGTTGCAGCTTGCTCCTCCTGCGCAGGATACGGAAGTTATTACCGATCAATCCTCTGAAGACATCCCGTTCTGAGTGACAGGGGCCTCCTGAACGTTTAGGAGGCCCCGTTTTATCTTATGGATAACTCAGCACAGAGATTCCTTGAACTTTTTACCGGGTCTCAGGGCGCTCACGGACAGACAGATGTATTAGGCCGGCAGCGGAACGGCAAGCAACAGGCAAAGTATGAGATTGTCCGTGCTCCGTTGACCGTGGACCTTGTTCAGGAACATCTGGACGGGAAGCTTGGTGTTGGCTCAATACCTATCGACGAGACCAACAAGTGCCGGTTTGGTGCGCTGGACATTGACGATTACAACTTGGATCTTCCGGTGCTGTTCGCGAAGGTCAAACGCTTCAAACTTCCTTTGGTGTTGTGCCGATCGAAGTCGGGTGGCGCGCATTTATATCTATTTTTATCGGAGAAGGTTGCTGCTTCAGAGGTACGCGACCGGTTGGCCGAATTTGCATCTGTTTTAGGCTGGGGCAACTGCGAGGTATTCCCCAAGCAGGAAGAGTTGCTGGCGGAACGCGGCGATGTGGGGAACTTTATCAACCTCCCGTATCAGAACGCGAAATACACCACCCGATATGCCTTACAGAAAAACGGTGATTCGCTGGACTTGGAAAAGTTTCTTGATCTGGCGGAGAGTCTTCAAATTACAGCCAAGCAGTTGGCGGCGGTTGAGTTAGGTGGAGACAACGCCCTCCTGCCGGACGGCCCTCCCTGCCTTCAAAAACTCACGGAGTTTGGTATTCCGGAGGGCGGCCGGAACATGACACTCCTGAACGTGGGCGTTTACTACAAGCAGGCTGTTCCAAACGACTGGAAGGAGCTTCTTGAGAAGCACAATCAGGACTACTGCAACCCGCCGCTTCCGGCCCGTGAGGTGGTTCTCATACAGGAGCAGCTGGAAAAGAAGGAGTACTTCTACACCTGCAAGCAGGAGCCCCTCCATGGACATTGTAACAAGGCGCTATGCCGGTCGCGCAAGTTCGGGGTGGGGGATGCCAACTCTCATGTGCCGGTGGGCGGCCTTACAGTTGTAGAGTCCGAGCCCCCGGTATGGTTTGTTGACGTTGACGGAGCGCGACTGGAGCTTTCGACCAAGCAGTTGCAGATGCAGGTCGAGTTTCAGAGGGCTTGTATGGAACAGATGTACACGATGCCGGCGCGGATGAAGGAGTCGGATTGGCGCGATCTGGTGGACGGTCTGCTCAGTGATGCGACGAGGATCCCTGTCCCGGAGGAGCTTACCCAGAAAGGCTTGTTCACGGAGTTGCTGGAGAACTTCTGCACGTCTCGAATTCAGGCCCACAGTCCGGAGGAACTCCTCACGGGGAAACCCTGGACAGATGAGGGCTTGACGTACTTCAAACTCAGTTCGTTGCAGGACTACCTCAAGCGCAACAATTTTACGCAATACACCCGAGGACAGATCACCGAGCGCCTCAAGGAAATGAACAGTGGAACGGATTCCGACAAGACATACCGGTTCCGCGACAACAACGACAACTGGAAGTCGGTTCGTGTATGGTGTGTTCCCGAGATGCATCGCGGGGAAGTGGACCTGCCCGAGGTGACTTTTGAGCCGGAGGATCCGCCGTTTTGATAGGAGACGTTAAATGCTTGAAGTTATAAGCCTTGGGGCAGGTGTACAATCAACCGTCATGGCGTTGATGGCCGCGAAGGGGGAACTCACCCCCATGCCTGATTGCGCGATATTTGCTGACACGATGTTTGAGCCAGAGGGTGTGTATACACATCTTGATTGGTTGGAGACGCAACTTCCATATCCAGTGTATCGAGTAACGGGGGGCGATTTACGGCAAGAAACTTTGGACGGGGGCTCAAAGTCGTTGGGTAATTTTCAGCCAATACCCTTCTACACGATACAAGACGGAAAACCCGGACTTGGGCGGCGGGAATGCACAAGTCATTACAAAATAAAACCTGTTCGCGCAAAGATGCGTCAGATGCTGGGCCTCAAGAAAGGCGAGCGCAGTAAGGGTGTGGTCTCTCATTCTTGGATTGGAATCAGCACTGATGAAGCAATGCGAATAAAGCCCACGAGGGATGCGTGGGTTGATAACGTTTGGCCTTTAATCGACGCCGACATGTCGCGGCAAGATTGCTTGCGGTGGTTCGAGAGCCGTTATCCATTGAGGGCGTTAGCAAAATCAGCGTGTGTGGCCTGTCCGTTCCATAACAATTCTGAATGGAGAGACATGAAAATGAACGACCCTAAATCTTGGCAGGAAGCCGTTGATTTTGACAAGCGGATTCGGATAGGGCGCAAGAAAGACAAGGAAGAGTCTCCAACGCAGCAGTTTGTTCACCCGTCTCGCAAACCACTAGATGAAGTGGACTTCCGCAATCTAGAAGACTTTGGACAACTGAATATGTTTAACGGGGAATGCGAAGGAATGTGCGGTGTCTAATATCACCGATCAGCATGAAACCATCCTTGGGCCGCCCGGCACAGGCAAGACCCAGACCAATTCCAATAAGATCAGGGACTGCCTAGAGCAAGGCATATCGCCAGATCGCATTGCTTGCGTCTCTTTCACCCGCAAGGCTGCTCAGGAAAGCCGCCAGCGGGTCTGCAAGGACTGGGGTATTGACGAGCGGGACATGCCCTACTTCCAGACACTGCACTCCATGGCTTTTCGGGCCGGGGGGTACAGCACGGACGAAGTTATTGGTGCCAAGGACATGGATGAGGTCGGCGATGCCGTCGGGATACCGTTTGGCAAAAAGAACAGATCAGACATTGAATCGGACTTTGACACATTGGGCGTGGCCAAGGGCGACTTCTACATGAGCCAGTACCACCTGTGCCGCAGCAAGGGCTTAACCTTGGAAGAGATGCACCGTCAGTTGGCCGACTATCAGGTTGACTGGTGCGAACTCAAGCGCCTTATTTCTGCATATGAGGACTACAAGAGCGTCCGCAAGAAGATCGATTTTACCGACATGATAGATAACTTTATCAAGTCGAATGATGGACCGAACATTGAGGCCCTGTTTGTGGACGAGGCCCAGGACTTGTCTACCCTTCAGTGGTCCATGGTCAATGTTCTTCGGGAAAAGCCCCGCATACAGGTATTCACGGGCGACGATGATCAGGCCATCATGGGTTTTCAGGGGGCTGACGTGGAGGCTTTCCTCAACGCAACGGAGAAAAAGACGGTTCTTGAGCAATCCTACAGGCTTCCCCGCTCCGTCTGGCAGGAGGCGCAGAACATCGTCTGCCGGATAGAGGGCCGCGCTCCAAAGACTTGGCGCCCAAAGGACGAGGAAGGCTTGGTCCAGTTTCACCAGAACATCTGGGATGTGCCTCTTGATGCCGGAGAGTGGTGTATTATGGCCCGGACCAACCGGATTGCCTCGCAGTATGCGCAGGTTCTTCGGGAAGAAGGGTGGGTCTACAGCCGCAACGGTCACCCCAGCATTCCCGCTAAAACATACGAGGCGCTGGATGATTGGGAGAAATGGTCCAGGGGAGAGCCGCTGACGCCCTCGAAGCTTCGAAACGTGTACACCTTCATGAATATGGGAGAAGGCTACTCCAGAGGCTTTGGACCGCGTTCCAGCGCCCTTACGGGGCTGGAGGCGGAGGCCGAGATCAGTATGTCGGAAGCGACCGACAAAATGGGGCTTCTTCTGGACGGTTCTGTTCGCTGGCATCGGGCGTTAGGCAAGATTGATCTGGAGACCAAGAACTACGTCCTCAATGCGCTGAAGCGGAAGGATAACGTCCGCAATCCAAGAATTAAGGTCAGCACCATACACTCCATGAAGGGGGGCGAGGCCGATAATATCCTCGTGGTGCCCGATCTGTCCTACGCGGCCCACAAGGAATACCAGACGAACCCCGCCACCGAGCATCGGGTTTTCTACGTTGCGGTCACACGGGCGAAACAGGCACTTCACATAATGCTGCCGCAGACCAGCAGGAGCTATAACCTATGAAACCGGTTGAGATACTTGAGACGGCTGCGGGTCTTGTGGGTGGGGACAGAGCAGAGCAGCATGGCGATTTCAAGATGATGCACAAGCGGGTCGCGGACCTTTGGTCAACATATCTGAGGACCGATATACGGGCAGACGAAGTTGCTTTCTGCATGGTTTTGATTAAACTGGCTCGTGCCGAAATAGGCAGCCACAACCCGGATGACGGGGTGGACGCTGCTGCCTACGCGGCTTTATGGGCCGCCTTATCAGAAGATAGAAATGCGTGAGGACCTTTTTGACGAAACCGTATGGTTTCCGCCTGATCATTTGCCTGACCTGTCAGGCGAGAAGGTTATCGCGGTCGATGTTGAAACAAGAGATCCTCACCTGAGAGACTTGGGGCCAGGGTGGGTTAGAAACGACGGAAACCTCATAGGTATTTCCGTTGCCGCCTCTGAGTGGAGTGCCTACCTGCCAATTGCCCACGAAGGTGGGGGGAACATGGCGAAGGACCTCGTACTCAGGTGGCTCCAAGACCAACTTAACCACGGCATGTCCGTGGTGTTTCATAACGCGCAGTATGATCTGGGGTGGCTTCTAAGTGAAGGCATAACTGTCAAGGGTAAGATACTTGACACCATGGTCGCTGCACCGTTGGTGGATGAAAACAGGTTCAGCTACTCGCTTAACGCCTTGGGGTACACGTACCTTGGACAGGGGAAAGCGGAGGACGATCTCCGGAGAGCGGCCAGCCAGCACGGCGTCGATGCCAAGGCTGAGATGTGGAAGCTGCCGGCGGCAAGGGTGGCGGCCTATGCCGAGAGAGACGCAACGCTTACGCTTCGGCTGTGGCACGTCCTCCATAAGAAGCTGATAGAGGAGGATTGCGAGAAAATCCTTGATCTGGAGTTGTCTCTGCTGCCGATGGTGTTCGAGATGAAGCGGCGCGGGGTCCGGGTGGATGTCGATAAGGCCCAGCAAACCAAGGAGTTTTTGCTGGCCAAGGAAAACAAGCTTCTTAAAGAAATACATGACGAGACGAAGGTTCACCTACAGCCGTGGAACGCTAAAAGTCTGGCCATGGTTTTTGATGAGTTGGGATTGAGTTATGAACGAACAGCCAAGTCGGAAGCCCCGAGTTTCACAAAGCATTTTCTCAAGGGACACGAACACCCCGTTGCCCGCAAGATTCTGGAGATCCGGGAGTACAACAAAGCAAATACGACATTCGTTGATACGATTCTTAATCATCAGCACAACGGCCGCATCCATTGTCAGTTTAACCAGCTGCGCTCCGATGAAGGTGGGACTGTGTCGGGCCGATTTTCCTCTAGTAATCCGAATTTGCAGCAAGTTCCCGCTAGGCATCCGGAAATAAAGTCACTTATCCGGGGGCTGTTTATTCCGGAAGAAGGGTGCCGTTGGGGCAGCTTTGACTACAGCGCCCAGGAACCTCGGTGGATGATGCATTACGCTTCTCTTACTCCGGCGACCAAGGACAATGAGAAGGTGAAAGGACTTGTGGAGCAGTATCAGGCGGACGATCTGGACTTCCACCAGCAAGTGGCGGACATGGCGGGGGTTGAGCGGAATCTCGCGAAGACCATTAATCTAGGAATTATGTATGGAATGGGCATTGGTAAGCTGGCCAAGACCCTTGGCGACATCCCCTTTGAGGAGGCGCGAACGGTACGCGACGAATACGACGAGAAGGTTCCGTTTATTCGTGCGTTGGCTTCCGCTGTGATGGACGCTGCGGGGCGCCGTTCCGAAGTCCGTACCCTGCTTGGAAGAAAGTGCCGGTTCCCCATGCGCGAATTGAAGGGCTATTCCAAGGAATACAAAACACCTATCCACGCCGACAAACTGGAAGAGCGTTGGGTCGATGTCCTGAACACGCCTGTTGAGCTCAGGGACAAGAACTGGGCCAGCATGAACCCGGAGAGACATCAGGTTGCATTCGTCTACAAGGCACTTAACCGGCTAATTCAAGCCTCGGCCGCCGATCAGACCAAGCAGGCGATGAAGGACTGCATGGACCATGGACACTGGCCCATGCTCACGGTTCATGACGAGCTATGCTTTTCGATAGAGAGCGATGAACAGGTGGCCGAGATCAAGGGATTGATGGAGAATTGCGCACCGGGCTTGACCATACCGTCGAGGGTAGACGTAGGGTTGGGCGAGAACTGGGGTTCAGCTAAGTAGGTCCGTCCAAGTTTTTCCGTCAAAGACACGGGCTGATTTACGGTTCTCTTTATCAATCGTATAGCTGCAATGCACCCAGCCAGAGTCTGGAATGCCCTCCTTGTAGAACTCCAGTATCAGCTGGTCGAACTCGCAGTTCTCCATGACCCAGAGCGCAACGTCCTTGTTCGCAATACCCGGAACCTCAAAGTCTACCGCCTCCCCTTTGACATGCTGGGAGCCGTCAGACGATCCAATCGCCCGGTTCAATTCCAGACCTCGAAACCCGCTGTTTGGCGCAAACGGTATCCCGTAGTGCTCGCGCACAGGCTCGAGGATCTGGTCACAGACCAAGATCAGGTTTTCTATCTCCGAGGGCCCTGGTTCATTGGCAATGCCCCGCCGTTCAGCCGTA
>TARA_R110002073_G_scaffold25714_3_pt1 | contig 10926 bp, 7 predicted proteins | sample TARA_R110002073 | Tara Oceans TARA_R110002073 (sample SAMEA4397174) | marine metagenome | biome: Polar Biome; feature: [DCM] deep chlorophyll maximum layer (ENVO:01000326); material: water (ENVO:00002006), including particulate matter (ENVO:01000060) such as... | depth 40 m
CATAACTAAGCACTTGAGCCAGAGTACCGTTGGGGTCCCGGCCAATCGGCACCATTAACAAAATGGGCAGCATTTGAACCAATTGGACCGGTAACATTAGGTTCTGGGCTTCCTTTAGGTTGTTGCAAACTGAGCCGAGGCCCACAAGAATTGCCGCGTAGAGTAGGTAGCCAAGTAAAAAATAGACAAAAAACGAACCCAGAAACCAGGGGTCAATTGCGACACTGGTTACATCAAATGGCAGTTCAATACCGAGTAGTTGGGGTAAGAAGACAAAAAATGCAATGGCCATGAGTAACCAGGAACCGATTATGGTTAATCCGGTCAGGGCGATGCCGAGAATTTTTCCGCCCATCAGAGCAAGGGGTGAGATGGATGAAAGTAGCACCTCAATCAATTTGTTGGATTTTTCTTCAATGGTGTTGGTCAAGAGCATTTGTGTGTTGATCAGCACCGAGATCCACAGTAGGTAGACGAACACCACCGGTGCCCACTGTCGAACCACGTCGGTGGAATCAACCGTTTCTTCTTCACCGCCATCGCCAATTTGGCGGGCCTCAAAGTCCGGTGGGGTGTTGATCCATTCAGCGATTGCGGGATCGATGTTTTTACTGATCAAGCGCTCTGATCTGACGACCTTAGTGACACTGCGATTAAACCAACTAAGCAGTTCCCGGTCCGTTAGATTGTTAGAGACAAATCGAAAGCCCTCGCTATTTTCTCGTGGTGTGGCACCAATGACAAAATAGGCAAATAGTTTGTTGTCCTGGACTGCCTGGTTTAGCACATCTGGACTACGACTATTGGCGTTTTCAAAGCGGAAAAAGTTTGTGGAAATCCGGGGTGAGAGGCTGGCTCGATCAACCGGGGATAAACCTAGCCACCAGTTTGAAATTTCACTGCGATGGGTGTTGAAAAAACTTCTAACTTCAAGGGGAAGGGACTCCGGCAGGATTGCTGTCTGGTCCATCATGCTTTTAGCAATATCCGTGAAGTCAGGATCTTCCAAATCCTCAAGGGACGGTTTGATTTTATCGAGCGGCGTGTGTCGGTCGTCGAGAATAGGTGCTTTTAGATAGTGGATCGCATCGTTCAAACTCAGTTCGTATTGAACGGCCTTGAGTAGCCAGCCTGAATTGTCGATAACCGTAAAGCTCTGGACGGTTCGTGTAGAGGAAACCAGTACAGGCACAATGCCAATAATCACCAGCATAATTGGCATCATCAAAATGCTCAGCCAAAACCCTTTGGTTCGGATGTTTTCGAAAAACTCTCGCTGGGCGACCAGTAGGGCGCGATACATCAATCTGCCTCGCCAATCGCGCGGACAAAAATTTCATGCAGAGAAGGAGTGTTCACGGAAAATTTTCGTATAGTGGTTTGGCTCACCAACTGCTGGAGGATTTTTTGATGGTCCGCATCAGCTTCCAGGGAGAGTTCCGCCGCTTTGCCCATGTCGTTGATGCGTGTGACACCGGGTAAGTTCTGTAAAACCTGGCTGCCGTCGCCTTCATACTCTAGATAGATGGTTTCGCTGGCGGCCTGTTTTACTTCAGTAAGGCTACCGTTTAAGACTTTTTTACCCTTGTTCATAAGCAGGATGTAGTCACAGATTTGCTCCGCCTGCTCCATGATATGGGTAGAAAAAATGACGGTTTTACCGCTGCGCTTAAGCTCAAGAATAATGTCCCGTACCACTTCGACATTAATCGGGTCGAGGCCTGAAAAGGGTTCGTCGAGGATCACAAGGTCGGGACCGTGGAGCAGGGTGGCGATAATTTGGACTTTCTGCCCCATGCCTTTAGACAGGGAATCGCAACGGTGGTCCATGACCTGACCTAATCCGAACCGTTCCAATAGTTTTGCCGCCTGATCGTTGGCCTGCTTTCTTGGCATGCCCTTGAGTCGACCAAAATAGGCGATCAACTCCCGGGTTTTCATTTTCTTGTAGAGACCTTTTTCTTCCGGTAAATAGCCCAGACGATCCTTCGACGCCATGGCCTCTTCACAATCAAACAACCGGATGGAGCCGCTATCGGGAAACAGGATGCTCATGACCATTCGGATGGTGGTGGTCTTGCCTGCACCATTGGGCCCTAGGAAACCATATATGCTGCCACGAGGCACGCTGACGGATAGTCGGTTCACCGCCAATTTGTCGCCGAAGGACTTGGTTACATCTTGAATCTCAAGTCCCATCGACATACAAAAAACTACCGCTTTATTAGGGTTTTTAAGTCGGAGTCTGGGTCAGCGAGAACGGCGGGGTCCACTTCCTTGCCGTACAGCTGTTTGCAGACCATAAATTCTCGGGGCGAGTTGACGGCGTCTGCGGCAACCACTGTATTGCCTTTGAGATAGAACACAGCAAAGGCGTTAGCGCTTTTATCACCCCGCAGGATTTGTGTATCACCGTCAGCAGAAAACCCAACCATCTGTAATTTAAGTTCGTATTGATCGGACCAGAACCACGGCACAGAAGCATAAATCTTTTCTCCGCCGAGCATATTGTCGACCGCAACTCGAGCCTGTTCCATTGCATTGGGAACGGATTCCAAACGCAACCGACGGTTTAACAGGGGATTGGGATGATTGCTGCAGTCTCCGATGGCATAGATGTCTGGATCAGAGGTCTGGCAATGTTCGTCCACAACGATGCCATTATCGCAGGCCAGGCCAGCTTCCTGAGCGAGTTCGATGTTTGGGATAATCCCGATACCAACAATAACAAGATCCGCGGGAATTTCTTTGTCACCGCACATAACGCTAGTGACCTTGCCGTTTTCGCCTTTGAAGCCACTCACCGTTGTGTTGGTAAGAATATTTAAGCCGCGGCTCTCATGGAGCTGATGGTAATAGGCGCTCATTTCTGGCGTTGTGACCCGTTGCAAAATACGGTCTTCCATTTCTAGTACTGAGACTGTATTCCCGGCGGTAACGGCAACCGAGGCAACCTCAAGACCAATATAGCCTCCGCCGACAATCACGATATTGATATTCTCGGCCATGGCGTTTCGTATGCCATCCACGTCCGCAATGGTTCGCAGGTAGTGGAGACCTTCCAGATCACTGCCTTCAATGTTGAGGATTCTTGGACGACTGCCGGTTGCGATCATCAATTTTTCATAATTGATAGTGTCGCCGGTAGTTGTGGTTACCGTATGTTTTTCGGGGTCTATCGCTTCGACCCGGGTGTTTAGTCTCAGATCAACATTTTTGTCTGTGTAGAATTTCTCTGGGCGGACAAATACTTTTTCGAGGGGCAGTTCACCGGAGAGATACTGTTTTGACAAGGGCGGACGTTGATAGGGCGGATATGCTTCGTCGCCGAGGATAATAACTTCGCCTTCATAACCTTCCTGTCGAAAGCTAGCTGCTGCCTGTCCGGCACCTTGACCGCCGCCGATGATAACCATTCCACCCATGTGTGATTCTCTGTCGTGATAAAGAGTCGGTATTCTACACAAATAGGCAGGGAGACAGGTACCGGCGTCTTATTAGAAGTGTGAGACACTTCAGATTGATTGGTGGTTTGGTTTTTTACTATGCGAATTCTGCTTCTGTCGCCCTATGATGCAATGAGTCATCAATACTGGCATCAGCGACTCATTGCTGATCTGCAGGCGCGCTATTCAGCGGAAGTTGAGTTGGTTACCCTGCCGCCCAGGTACTTTAGCTGGCGAGTGAGAGGTAACAGCCTCACCCTGTCCCAGGATAAACGGGTCCAATTAAATTATGACCTGGTGATTGCCACCTCGATGACAGACCTGTCAGCCCTTAAGGGCATGGCGCCCAATCTGGCGACCATACCTTCGGTTTTGTATTTCCACGAAAACCAGTTTGCCTATCCAGATGCCAATCAAACCCATCAGGTGGAGCGGCAGATCACCAGCATCTATAGCGCATTGGCAGCATCTGCGCTGGTGTTTAATTCAGAATTTAATCTCAATTCGTTTCTCCTGGGGGCGGCAGCGCTGCTCGGCAAAATGCCCGACGGTGTGCCGGGGGATATTGAAGCGCAACTACGCCAAAAAAGCCGGGTTATCAGCGTGCCGATACAGGTGCCTGACACACTTAAGGGGCAAGCGCCCCAACTTGAGAGGGGTCTAAGTCTGGTTTGGAATCATCGTTGGGAATACGACAAGGGTCTTGATGAACTAGTTGGCTTGCTGAGTCTGATCAAGGCGGAAATTCCCGTTTTTACCTGCCACTTAATCGGCCAGAGTTTTCGGACCATTCCGCCTCAACTTGAGCGGGCGAAATCCCTACTCGGTGACTCGTTGGGAAAATTTGGTTTTATTTCAGATCGTCAGGAATACCTGGCTCTACTTGCAACAGCAGACATCGTGCTCTCGACCGCCCGCCAGGAGTTTCAAGGTATTGCGATACTTGAAGCCATGGCGCTCGGCTGTACGCCGGTGGTACCCGATAGTCTCGCCTACACGGAGTTTGTTCCGGCAGAAAATCGATATGGATCCTCGGAGGCTGCCCTTGAGATGGTGCGCAATTTTGACCGGTCAACCACAAAGCCCCCGCTATTGCCAGCTGACGTATCGCCTCACCAGGTTAGTTTGCGGTGGCAGCAACTGCTGGACGAACTGTTATAATATTGGCTTTTCCGCTAGTGGTTTTTATCTGTGCCTCAGTTTTACAAATTTGATTATGTGATTCGCAATGCCAATGGCGATATGGTGGATTCTTCTGCAAATGGCGAGGCGCTGTCCTTTGTGCAGGGAGATGGAAGCATGATCCCAGGGTTGGAAAAAGCCCTTAAAGGTCATTTTCCAGGCGACGAATTTTCCGTCGTGATTGAGCCGGAAGATGCCTACGGTTGGCCACAAAAACAACTGATCCGAACCATCGCAAAAGACATGGTTCAAAGTGATGCTGAGGAAATTGAAGTCGGCATGATATTTCAGATGGGGTCAGGTGCCGATGGGCAGGTGGTTCGCGTGACGGAAGTCCTCGACGATGCCCTGGTCATCGACGGCAATCATCCCCTGGCCGGTCTAACCTTTAATTTTGATATTGCCGTGCTCGAGGCGAGAGAGGCAATGCCCGGCGACGGCGACACTGAACTAGATTAAAGCGCTAGATTAAAGAACTAGATTTAAGCGCAAAACACAAACCCAAAATTCCAATCAGGCACTACACTTTCACTTAAGTATTTTGAGTTTGGTGTTCCGCCATGAATTGCCGGTTTTGTGAAACGACCCGATTGCTGCTTTCGATCTTAAGCCTGGTGGCAATCGTCGGCATTATCGGTTTTGACCTGATGGGCTGGCTTTAGCGTTCGAATCAAGCCGCGACAATTATCCGAATGGCGTCCAGTCTCACCTCAGCACCGCTGATGCTTTCTTTTAATCGAACTTGCCGGTGTCGAAGGTGTTCGATTTCATCCTCCCGAATATTGCTATTGACCTTTTGCAACGCCACCATGCGCTGAATCTCCTGATGCAGCTCACGGTCCATTTCTTCAATTGCGGTCTCCTTCATGGTGTCGAGACGAACCTTTGATAGGTCTTTGGCCCTGGCTAACATACTTTTGATCGCATCCAGTTGGCTCTCAAGTACCTGCTTAAAGGTATGGGGCGGAATTTTAAGCAAATACTCGGTCATCGGCTCGTAGGGAAGTTTGCTTTCAATATCGTTCAGGGTGGGCGCAATCAGATTACGGATGATTCTTGGGGGTAAATACTTATCCACCATCAGGGCGCGCTCGGCAACACAATCTACGATCGAAATGGATTCCAACAATAGGGTGCCGGGTTTCAGGGAGGGGTGTTTGACGGCAATCATTGTGCTGTTGCCGGCAAAATCCGAGGCAATGGCATCTAGGGCTTGAACCACTAAAGGGCTCTCCCAGGTGAGAAACTGCACGTCCTCCCGTGTCAGGGCGGTGTCCCGGTGATAGGTGTAGCGAATCCCTTCTTCCGGTAACTCCGGGTAGTAATAATGCCCCATGGTTTCAGCACTGACAGAATCGTTCCGGGCCATGCCTTCCGTTGGCTTTAGGTGCCAGACGTGATGGGCCAGTTCCTCGGACTCCAGACCAAAATGATCAAATGAGGCTTCCATATAGTCGACGATGGCCGGGTTCCGGTCCGAGGCATCAATCAGGTCGATGATTGAATTTGATTGTTCCTCGTTAAAAGAATGCAGTTCGAGTAATCGGTCCCGTCCGGCCTGGATATTTTCCAGGGCGGCCAGATTATCTTTTGCCAGGGTCTCAATGGAGGCTTCAATATCTGCCGGCGGAAAATCCTCGGCCGCAAATAGATTTTGCGCCACGGGGTTGGGGGCGCGGAATAGGTTCATGCCCTCGTGGTAGAGGCGGAATAGGCTCTCGGACTGGGTGCCTTCAAGGTAGGGAATATGTAGCTGCACATCCCGTCGCTGGCCAATTCGATCGAGTCGGCCAATGCGTTGTTCAAGCAAGTCCGGGCTTAACGGCAGATCAAATAAAATCAGGTCGCTAGCAAACTGAAAGTTTCGACCCTCACTGCCAATCTCTGAGCACAGCATTAATTGCGCGCCACCATCGGTGTCAGCAAAATAGTTAGCGGCCCGGTCCCGGGCAATCAAATCCATGCCTTCATGGAACAGTGTGGTGCGATTTGGAATTTTGCTGTTTAGCTTTTTTTCGAGGTTGATGGCAGTTGTGCGGCTTCGGCAGATCAATAGGAACTTGTCATCCAGCCGTTGTTCCAGCAGTTCCGCTAGCCAATCGACCCGCGGATCAACATCTAGCCAGTCCTCAATTTGTTCCTCGGGATATAGGATGTCGCCGTAGGCAGCGGGGCAACTCAGGGGTACCGGTAATGGCACCCGGTCCGCAAAACCTTTAATGCCGCTTCGAACGTTTCTGAACAGTACTCGACCCGTACCGTGTCGATCTAGCAGTGCGCTGATTAATTCTTCGTCGCTCCCTTCCTGTTTCACCAGGTCCTGGATAATTTTCCGCGCTTCGGGTTTATTTTCTTCACCTTCGAGCAACGCCGTGGCGGCTTCGGCTACCGCGGCAAAACTGGTTTCTTCCGCTAGATACACATCGAAGTCATTAAATCGGTTTGGATCAAGCAACCGAAGTCGCGCAAAGTGTCCAGCTTTGCCGAGCTGTTCCGGGGTTGCAGTCAGCAGTAGCAAACCTTTGGATATCTGCGACAATTGCTCAACCACGCGGTATTCCGGGCTGGGGTTGTCGGGCTCAAAACGAAGGTGGTGGGCTTCATCAACAATCACCAGGTCCCAATCTGCTTCCAGGGCTTCTGCAAGTCTGTCCTCGTTTTCCGTAAACAGGTTGAGACTACAGATCATCAGTTGCTGCGCCTCAAAGGGGTTGTATCGATCCATCATTAGATCAATGTCTTCATCGTCGTCGTTGGGTGCGGACTCGCTCATATCGCTGACAATATCCATGCAGCGCTCATCGTCCAAAATGGTGAATTGCAAATTGAAGTGGCGAATCATTTCTACAAACCACTGAAAAGTGAGGGCTTCTGGGACAATAATTAAAACGCGTTCTGCTCGTCCGGTTTGCAGTTGTTGGTGCAGAATTAGACCAGCTTCGATGGTTTTACCCAGACCCACCTCGTCAGCGAGTAACACTCTTGGAGCAAATCGACTGGCGACCTCGCTGGCGATATATAACTGGTGAGGTATTAATCCTATTCGAGGTCCAGCCATGCCACGAATTGGAGATGTGGAGATTCGGGCCAGATTCGCGCGGGACAGGACCCTTAGATGGAAGCTGGCATTACTATCAAATTGTGAGGTGAACAGTCGGTCCTCTGGTTTGCTAAAACGAACATTCGGGTCTAGCTCGGTTTCAATCACCGACGTGCTCGTACCGTCATACATGCCGTGGTAGACAAAAATTCCATCCCGGTCATTAATTGACGTGATCGTGATGTTAATGCCGTCCTGGGTTGCAATCTCGTCGCCCGGGGAGAATTTTACCCGGGAGAGGGGTGCCTGGCTGACGGCATAGGTGCGATCCTCTGCGACCAAATCAAAATAGATGGAGACGCGACGGTCTTCAATGCGGATGACACGGCCCATCGCGAGCTCTGGTTCGGCATTACTGACCCATTTTTGTCCGATCTTGAATGGTTGCATGAAGATTCCGCTATTGATTGAAGGCAAGTAAACTTGCGATGCGTTAAAATCGCCGCCACTAACCCGATGTACCCAATTGAGACAACACCATGAACGAACAAACTGAGATCGAATTGCAGGCTGCTGCGTTTCGACGACTCGTCGCACACCTGGATGAAAACAAACAGGTGCAGAATATTGATCTGATGAATCTCGCCGGATTTTGTCGCAACTGCCTAAGCAAGTGGTATCTGGCGGCGGCAGAGGATAAAGGAATCGAGATGGATTATGAAGAGGCACGGCAGATCGTCTACGGTATGCCTTACGCCGATTGGAAAGCCAAATACCAGACTGAACGATAAGTTGTCAGTCCTAAATCTCAGTAGCCTTACCCTGACCTACGGTACGGATGTCATATTTGATGCCGCTGATCTCACGATCCAGGCCGGTGACAGAATCTGTTTGAGTGGCCGTAATGGTTGCGGAAAATCAACCCTGATGAACGTCATGCTCGGCAACGTGGCGCCAGACACCGGCACGGTATGGCGACAAAGTGGTTTGCGATTTGCTGCCCTTGAACAAAGTTTGCCGGCGCGTACCGATCAAACCATTTTTGCTGCGGTGGCCGGTGCATTTGCTGAAGTAGGCCAATTGCTAGGGGACTATGAGGTTGCGGTGGCTAAAGAGGATATTTCCCTAAAAGAATTGGATCGATTGCAACACGCCATTGAAGCCGTTGATGGCTGGTCGCTTAAACATCGTATTGATTCGGTATTGGACCGGCTTGAAATGGATCCCCTGCAAAATGTTCAAAACCTCTCGGGTGGCTGGCTCAAGCGAGTCGCCATCGCCCGGTCCCTGGTGCTGGCGCCGGATGTCTGGTTTTTGGACGAACCCACCAATCACCTGGATATTCCAACCATCCAATGGCTTGAAGGGGTGATGAAAGATTTTGCCGGTACGCTCATTTTTGTCAGCCACGACCGGGAATTGATGCAGGCGGTTGCAACCTCTGTGGTAGGAATAGACCGTGGCCGTGTGACTCGCTGGGATTGTGATTATCAAACGTTCCTGGAGAGGCGCGACCATGAACGGGAGGTTGAAGCCGAACAGAACAAACTTTTTGATCAGAAATTAGCTCAGGAAGAAGCCTGGATTCGTGAAGGCATTAAAGCCCGGCGGACCAGAAACGAAGGTCGAGTGCGCTCCCTGATCAAATTACGCCAGGAAAGATCCCAGCGACGGGGTCAACGAAACCTGCAGTTGGAGATTGGTGCAGCATCCAAGTCAGGCAAGTTGGTGGTTGAGGCAACGGGGATAAGTAAATCCTATGCCGGCGAAAAGGTCGTCAGTGACTTTGATTTGATCATCCAGCGGGGTGATCGAATTGGTCTGGTTGGCCCCAATGGTGCGGGAAAATCAACGCTGATTCGAATGTTGTTGGGTGAAGAAGTGCCAGATAATGGCGAGGTTAAGCTGGGTACTAAGCTAGACATTGCCTATTTTGATCAGACGCGAGAACAACTTAATCCAGAGCAGTCGGTCTCGGACTATATTTCTAACGGCCGTGAATATATTGAAATTGGCGGCAAGTCCCTGCACGTGGTCAGCTATCTCGGCAACTTTATGTTTAGCGGCGATCAAGCCCGGGCTCCGATCAGGACCTTATCCGGTGGAGAGCAAAACAGACTGTTGCTGGCGCGATTATTTGCGGAGCCGGCGAACTTTCTCATTCTTGACGAGCCCACCAATGATCTTGATGTTGAGACCCTCGAGTTACTCGAGGAGCGGCTGGGTGACTTTGAAGGTACGGTACTCATCGTTTCCCACGACCGAAACTTCCTCGACAATGTTGTAACCAGTTTGCTGGTGTTTGAAGGCGATGGTTTTATCCAGGAGTTTGTCGGCGGTTACAGTGACTGGTACCGCAATTCAAATGGGTTTACCGCAAGTGCTGGGGGAAAGGGCACTGAGGAGAAAGTTAAGCCGAATGGCCTCGCGGATCAGAGCGGCAGCTATGAGGAGAACAAGCGTCGTAAGTCCGAGCGACAGAAATTCGAGCGGGAATTGGCCAAGTTACCTGATCGTGTTGAAGAACGTGAGGGCAAAATTGAAGCGCTCCAGGCTAAGATAGCGGCTGCTGGTTTTTTTGAGCAAACAGAAGCTGAGCAACAAAAAGTTTTTGCTAACCTAAAGGCAATTGAGTCAGAGGTGGAAACGCTTATGGCTCGCTGGGAAGAGTTAGAACAACTTCTGTAAGCCGGGCTAGAGCCAGGCTAACCATAAAGGGGACACTATGATTGATCTGTATTACTGGCCGACACCCAATGGGTGGAAAGTCTCCATCATGCTCGAAGAGTGCGGCATGCCTTACAATTTGATGCCCGTTGATATTGGCGGCGGCGACCAGTTCAGCGCTGAGTTTTTACGCATTAGCCCAAACAATCGCATGCCTGCAATTGTGGACCATGAGCCGATGGGTGGCGGTGAGCCCCTGGCGATATTTGAATCCGGCGCAATTCTTGAGTATCTCGCCGATAAGTCTGGTCAGTTTTTGCCAACAGATCCAAGAGGGCGCTATGAAGTTCTACAATGGGTTCATTGGCAGATGGCAAATCTCGGGCCGATGATGGGCAATGCGAACCATTTTAAGAACTACGGCAAAAACATTGCTGATGATCCCAGGCAGTTGGAATACGGTACCAAACGATTTGTCGGGGAGGTTGATCGATTGTCCGGGGTGATGGATGCCCAGCTATCGGCCAATGAATACCTTGCCGGTGCAAACTACTCGATTGCCGATATGATCACCTGGCCCTGGGCGTTTCT
>TARA_R110002073_G_scaffold2363_2_pt1 | contig 10921 bp, 17 predicted proteins | sample TARA_R110002073 | Tara Oceans TARA_R110002073 (sample SAMEA4397174) | marine metagenome | biome: Polar Biome; feature: [DCM] deep chlorophyll maximum layer (ENVO:01000326); material: water (ENVO:00002006), including particulate matter (ENVO:01000060) such as... | depth 40 m
GGAGTTCGTCATCTCTGGCTACACACCCGAAGAATGGGAGGCATTATGGGTGGATGACGAGCGTTACCCTTAATTTGCTTATATATTACCCTTATGTTATAATAGATACTTGATCACGACACATGGGACTGATCACCCCACCATTAACTGGCTGAATGTTCAGCCACACCCACTACGGAGTAAGTTAATAATGTTGACTAAATACAACCCGCATCAAATCGCAAAAGAAGAATGTACCTTTCTAGGCTCACACGGTAACGTACTGTATTTTGAGCATCCATATGGTGGTGACGAAGTACCAGTCATCGCCATGACGACAATCCAAGGTGAGAGAATCGCCTATCACACCACATTCTACGATCCCTTCAACGATGTCGATACCAATATGGTCATGGAGGAGGGCGAAGAAGCCTACCTACTGCACACCAGCGACCTCACTGACGAAGAAGGTGACTACGAATGAAATTACTAGATCGCAGTGGTGCAAATACCAAACTAGCCAAGACAAACGACGGGTCTGAGTACCTTGTAGCAGGTTTGTCTATGTATCCCGACGACGTGCTATGTGCATTCCGTAAACGTGCTGAGTGTGACAAGACGTGTATTGTATTCAGTGGCATGGCACGAGTCTTTCCCAAGGTCAATGAGTCACGCCAACGCAAGTCGGCATGGTTTCACGAAGACCGCCCAGCATTCCTAACACAACTACGCAAGGAACTACGCCTCCACGAGAAGAATTGTATTAAGAAGGGCGTCAAACCCGCTGTACGTCTTAACGTGTTCACCGATGTACAGTGGGAGAAGTTAGGTATACCGCAGGAGTTCCCTGATACTTTCTTCTACGACTACACCAAGGTAGCAAGTAGGCTTCACAAGCTACCACCAAACTATAAGCTGATGTTCTCTTATAGTGGTGCTAAGGCTTTCAGGCCTTTCCTACTCAAGGCTTGGACGCAGGACATACCTATATCAGTAGTATTCAAGAACAAGTTACCCCGATTCTTTATGGGTCGTAGGGTGATTGACGGGGACAAGTCTGACTTGGACAATGTAGCAGCAGGTCAAGTAATAGTCGGACTTATAGAAAAAGTGACGGGTAATGAGGCTAGTCCCAGCTTCGTTGTAGACCCTGACTTAATCACATCAATCAATTAGGAGTTAGTTATCATGGTACAAATTCAAGGTTCAGGTATGTTTTACACACCTACGTCTAAAGAAGACTTGCACAGGATTCTCGACGGTTACTCAGGGTCAGAGAAGGCCATAGCTTATCAAGTAGCTATGTTCACTATGAATTACTGTGCTCATCTCACCAGAAACAACGAAGAGGTAGAATCAAATGACTGAATTAGACAGTGCGCTATATAGCGACTATAATGATCAACTACAACGTGGCTCACTAGAGGATCGTTATAGGATCTATGTACATTTACTACAAGGCACGGGTGTTACACCAAAAACTTTCGACGAATGGCTATCTAGCTAACTTTAACTTAATAGGAATCATCATCATGTTTAAAAAATTAATTGCTTTATTCTCTAACCCTTACCGTTATGGCTACAAAGATGAGACAGGCACTTACATCTCACAGCGTAGTGCCGTCCTATCATACATCCGAGACAACCACGGGTGTACTCGTGAGGATGTACACAAGGCTCTCAAGATCCGCAAGGCTTCCGCAACTGGTCGTATTGCCGAGCTACGTGACTCAGGTGCTGTCGTGCATTGTGGCGAGAAGTATGTTCGTGCCACACGTACCACTAACGCTAAGCTAACGGTGTCATCACAATATGTTTGATGTTCCCTACCGTATCATCTTAATATGGGCGGTCGGCTATCTAGCCTTCCGTCTAGCTTTTCCACTAGACAACGCAGGAGTGTTCTTATGAGTACAGGTTTATTATACTTTCGCACGTTAAAAGCCTATATGGAGGCAGTACAACAGTGCATCCGTTTAGGTGTGTACTTCGAGGGTACAGAGGCAAAACAAGATACGTATTCCTATTGCTTAGAAATCACTGGAGTAAAAGACAATGACTAACACAGCACAGAATGGTAAAGGCTCAGGGCGTAGGCCTACTGACGCCGCCAAGTACAACAGCAACTTCGACCGCATCTTTTGTAAGAAAGGCACTCAACCAGAATTAACAGAGGAAAGTACAGTGGAACTACTCGATGCTTATTCAGAGGGCCATAACTGGCGACCAGCTTGTGGTGGCATGGAGAAGCCATTCGAGTGGCGTGACAAGGAGTACCTATACATGTACAACACCAAGACAGGCGAACATGCCTATTACAACTCAACGGATGACGTCTTTATGGACGAAGTGGAGTTTACCTAATGTACTTAGTATCATATGGCAGTAACACAGGCTACTACGAGCAAGAGTTCCAGAGCTACGAAGAAGCCGCAAAGTTTGTAGAGGATCACGAGGAGGAGTACAATGGTATGGGCATTGAATGTCTTGACGACGGTAGCAACCTTTACTGGTCTAACGAGATGAGGGATTATATTGCCAAATAAAATAGTAATACCTGATGCTGCCATACGAGAGTACAATGAGAAGTATGGCAAGTATCTGCCCAAGTCAGCGAAGCGGTACGAATTACCGCTGGTCGTAGACGAAGATGCAATGTACATAGCAGCAATGCAATCATGCCCCCACACGAGGAAGAGACATGACAACCCTAGAGAAACAAGTAGCCCTAGAATACCGCATGGTACAAAGTGGTGTTGAGCGTTACAACAAACAGAAAGATGATCTAATAACAAAAGGTTTAAGTGCTAAGACTGTACATGGTCGCACTATAATCTCAGGTGTAGTACAAGCGGTTAGTGATTCAATCACTGACTACATGCAAACAGAAACAAGCAACAGAGCTATCGCAAAGAAGCTCATTGTAGGTATGAATCCAGACACGTTAGCATTCTTAGCGTTGATTACGATCATAGATACGGTTGCCTCCTATCACACTCTCATCAAAGTCTCACGGTTAGTCGGTACACAAATAGAGACTCAAAAACGCTTAGAACTTTGGCTCCAAGAAGAAGGTAACGTGGCTAAGAACATGATCAAAGCTGCTAATAAGAAATCTGATAAAGGTTTTGACCACAAACGTCACGGTCTTAACCACAAAATCAAGTCAGATGGCTTAGACATTCCTTTTTGGACTAATGAGCAGCGTATTCACGTAGGTTTGAAGCTAATTGACTTAGTTATTAAGAACACAGGCGTTGTAAAGCTAGAAAATCGTAGGTTTAAGCGTCGTCAAGTCAATTATCTAGTACCAACTGCCACAACACTTGATTGGATACGAGCATTTAACGAGAAACATGAGTGCGCGTTGCCGAGATTCTCCCCTTGTGTCATAGAACCAAAAGATTGGGAGGGTTTTTATGGTGGTGGCTACTATTCAGAACATATTTATAGATTACCGTTAGTGAGGGTTCACCGATGAGCGCAGCAACTACAGCTTACATAGCTGACCTAGAAGAAAGAGACTTAAGTATAGAACTTAAATGTGTTAACGCTTTACAGCAAACACCTTGGCATGTAAACGCTTTTGTCTTAGAGGTTTTGTCTAATGTGTGGGAAAGTGGTCATTCTTGGGCAGATTTACCACCAAGAGACAACTTACCTCTACCAAAGTACCCGTTTAAATGCGAACCAGCGTTCCTAGCACCTGAACAGCGGGACGAATTCCTTAGGTTTAAGTCAGAACGTAACAAAATTCACACTTTTAACAACAAATCTATGTCTAGGCGCATTCAAGTAGAGCGTACTATTCAGATAGCAGAGGAATATGCAACGGCTGACAACATGTGGTACGTGTGGCAGTTAGATTTTAGGGGCAGAAAGTACCCAGTGGAGTCGTTTTTATCCCCACAAAATGCCGATTACTCTAAAGCGTTGCTAGAGTTTAGTAACCCAGCCACTATCACGACTTCACAAGACGCCCAATGGCTCGCTATACATGGTGCTAACGTCTTTGGAGTAGATAAGGTTAGCTTAGAAGATCGTGAGATGTGGGCGTACATGAACGCTGACAACGCTATCGCTGTATATGAAGACCCGTTAGAGAATAAGTGGTGGTTAGAGGCTGATAAGCCTTGGCAGGCACTAGCATGGTGCAAAGAGTGGGCTGAGTACAGTGTCGCCAGAGCCAATGGGGAGCCGTATGAGACACGTCTGCCTTGTGCTAGCGATGGGACATGTAACGGCTTACAACACCTCTCAGCGATACTGAGGGACTATGAGGGCGGTCGCAGCGTTAACCTAACCCCAAGTGACAAGCCTCAGGATATATACAGTGACGTAGCTGTACGTACAACTGAGCTGCTACAGCAGGATGGCTCAGAGTTGGCGCACCAGCTCCTCTCAATAGGCATATGCCGTAAGATATGCAAACGCCCAGTTATGATTGTGCCTTACTCAGGGACGTTACAGGCCTGCTCACAGTACATAACAGAGTCGTTGACTGATAAGTGTACAGGTGACAACCCTTGGGATGATGACTTCTTTACACCTGCTCGTTTATTGTCCAAGTATGTGTGGCAAGCTATATCAGAAGTCATAGAGTCGGCAGGTACGGTGATGTCGTACATCCAATCTATTGCTAAGCTATATGCTCAGAACAACAAACCTTTCCAATGGGTTACGCCTACCAACTTGTTAGTTGTACAGGATTATCCAGAGAGGAAGGGCAGACAGATCAAGACGCACATCAGTGGCTCTACACACAAGCTTAACTGGAAAGAGAGCCAAGAGGGTACGATTGATGTACGTAAGACTGTAAGCGGCAGCAGCCCTAACGTGACACACTCACTCGATGCTGCGGCATTGACGTTGACTGTTAACACCTGCGTCGATCTAGGTATGAAAGACTTTGCTATGGTGCATGACTCATACGGGACACACAGTCCTAACATGCCAGCACTTAATTCTGTACTTAGAGAAGAGTTCGTTAAGATGTACCAAGACTTTGACATTCTGTTTAACTTGTATCAGGGTGCAATTGTTGATTTACCGCAGGACTGTTTGATCCCTGCACCACCAGAGAAAGGAGGGTTGAAGCTAGAGGAGGTGCTACTAAGTGATTACTTTTTCTCCTAGTTTTCTAAAGTCCCCATATAGCCAGACCCCCGTTCACATTAACTATAGTAACTATTAGGAAACAAAAGATATGGCTAAAAATATATTAGTATTAGAAGGCAACGCATTATGGGCAAAGGTGTTTGAGCCTGATACTAAGTTCAACCCATTGGGTGACTACAGTATCAACATCCAGATGCCAGTAGCTGACGCTGCTGCAATGAGTGAGCAACTAGAAGGTATAGTTCAAGCTAAGTTCAATGAGGCGATTAAAGCTGATCCACGCCTCAAGAATACGCTGTCCACTACAGATGTATGTCAACCAGTGTTTGATCGTGAGACAGGTGATGACACAGGTTTAGTAGAGTTTAAGTTCAAGCTTAAAGCTAAGGTACAGAAACGTGACGGTACTTACTACGAGCAGCAACCTGCTGTGCTAGATGCTAAGAAGACTCCACTTAGTAAGGATGTACTCATAGGTAATGGGTCTAAGGTGAAGGTAGCCTTTGAACCAATCCCTTATGTAATGAGCAGCACTAAGAAAGCTGGTGTATCTTTACGTCTCAAAGCAGTACAGGTAATTGACTTAGTAGAGTATGGTAGCAGTGCATCAAGTGTCTTCGATGAAGAAGATGGCTATGTAGTACCTGATACCCCAGTAGCTTCCTCAGCAGCTCCCCAAGAGGAGTTTGCAGATGCCTCTGACTTCTAGGTCTACTTTAGAAGAACGAGTCCAGCTCAACCTCAAGGCGCGTGGGATAGATTACGAGTATGAACCTTGTAAGCTACCCTACGTGGTCGAGCGTAACTACATCCCTGATCTAAAGATTGAGGACATTTACATCGAGGTCAAAGGTTACTTCCGACAAGATGCTCAACGTAAGATGAGAAGCATGAAGGAACAACACCCTGAGCTGGACATACGTTTTCTATTCCAACGTAACAACAGCACAGTACAAGGTGCTAAGAAAAGAAAAGACGGCACTAAGATGACGTGTGCTGAGTGGGCAGAACGCCATAACTTTATATATGCAGAGGAGATTATCCCAGATGAGTGGTTCAACAGGTTATAGAATTGAAGTTGCAATAATTGATAACAGTAGTGATGCGGATGGCGCAACAGCTACAATCACGAGACGTGGTGATAATCTAGCTCATGTTGATTTAGAAGAGGCGTTCACCGCTGCTATTAGAGCAGTAGGCTTTCAATCAGAAGTAGGTATTGATTGATGCCTGATCAGGAGAGTGAGTTCTTAATGCACACTCCATGTGAGAAGTGTGGCTCATCAGATGCAAACAGTTTGTACACTGATGGTCACACCTTTTGCTTTGCGTGTAATACATATGGGCAATCCCAAGAGGAAGCTAAGGTGATCGAGATTCAACCTAAAGAATTTTTAACAGGTACACACGAAGTGTTAGTTAAGCGTCGTCTCAATGAGAAGACAGTTAAGTTATGGGATTATCAAACAGGAACCTTCAATGGTCAGACAACGCAGATTGCAAATCACAAGACCAAAGACGGCAAAACTGTTGCACAGAAGATCAGAACAGCAGGTAAAAACTTCTCAGTTAGAGGAAGTATCAAAGAAGCAGGACTCTACGGACAGTGGCTATGGCGAGACGGTGGTAAGAATGTCACCATCGTTGAGGGCGAACTAGACGCTCTCTCTATGTCACAGGCCTTCGACAACAAGTGGCCTGTAGTTTCTTTAAAGACAGGCGCTGCTGGTGCTAAGAAGGACATTAAGCAAGCCCTAGAGTGGTTAGAACAGTTCGAGTCAGTAGTCTTAATGTTTGATAACGATGAGGTAGGCCAACAAGCAGCGTTAGAATGTGCGGCTCTCCTATCACCACGTAAAGCCAAGATCGCTAAGCTACCTCTCAAAGATGCTAGTGACATGATTATGGCTGGACGTAACGCAGAGCTATTGGACTGCTTCTGGGCTGCTAAAAGTTTCCAGCCAGACGGTATCATCAACGGTGCTGACTTATGGGAAGTAATATCATCAACCAAAGAAGTACAAAGTGTTCCTTATCCGTATGCAGGTCTTAACGAAAAGATAGGCGGCTGTAGGTTAGGCGAGATTGTGACAATATGTGCGGGGTCAGGCTTAGGTAAGAGCCAGCTTACTCGTGAGTTTGCTTACCATCTGATGGACTCAGGCGCTACTATTGGCTACATAGCGTTGGAGGAGTCAGCTAAGCGCACTGGTGAGGGGTTGATGTCCATCCACCTAAACAAACTTGTGCATCTTAACTACATCCCTGAGGAGGAATTAAAAGAATCTTTTGATGCTACCTTAGGTACAGACAAGTGTTATATGTATGACCATTGGGGTTCCACTGAGTCAGAGAATCTACTTAATAGAATACGTTACCTTGCAAGAGGTTGTGGTTGCCAGTACATAATCCTTGACCACATTAGTATTGTCGTTAGTGGCATGGAGGGTGGTGATGAGCGTAGAACTATTGACACCTTAATGACTAAGCTACGCTGTCTCACAGAAGAGCTAGACATTGGTATGATTGTAGTCTCTCACTTGAAGCGACCTAGCGGTGACAAGGGACATGAAGAAGGCATGATGACTTCCCTATCGCAACTCAGAGGTAGTGCCTCTATAGGTCAGTTATCTGATATTGTTATTGGGTTAGAAAGAAACCAACAAGACGAAGAAACGTCTAACACAACAACACTACGGATACTAAAGAACAGATGGTCTGGGGCGACTGGAGTAGCTGGGCAATTGACTTACTCTACAGAAACAGGTAGAATGTCTGAGAACGAATCGACACTACATGACGACATACCCTTCTAACAGGAATTACATTATGAATGATTTACAAGTAAGACAAGAATATCATGAGATGCTAAAACTATTATCTGATCTAGGCTTAGGTTCTATATCGTTTGACTTCTTTAAAATAGTTTGGGCAGAAGAAATGCTAGACAGTGCAGATCGCAATACAAAACATTAATCACTCCAACGAGAGGATGCTATGCTCATTTTTGATTTAGAAACAGATGGTTTATTAGATGACGTAACTACGGTTCATTGTATGGTTACGCAAGACACAGAGACGGGCGATGTATGTACATATGACCCAACACAGATTGAGCTAGGGATAGAAGTTTTAGAGAACTTTGAACATATAGGTGGTCACAATGTTATGGCTTACGATCTACCAGTACTGCGTAAGCTTTACGGCTTCCAACACAAAGGTAAGGTATACGACACGTTAGTAGCCTCACGTTTGATCTGGCCTAACATGAAAGAGAAAGACATGTTGAAGCGTACTGTCGATAACAAGCTTATAGGGTCACACTCCCTTAAGGCTTGGGGTCAGCGTCTACACTTTAACAAAGGTGCTTACGGAGAGCAGGATGCAGCTTGGGATGCTTACACACCTGAGATGCTTGACTACTGTGTGCAAGATGTAGCACTCAACGTCAAGTTGTTCGAGTTAATACAATCGAAGCAGTACCCTGAAGAACCTATGGAGCTTGAGCATGAGATGAATAGGTTACTCATCAAGCAACAGATAGAAGGTTTTCCTTTTGATGTACCAAAAGCACAGAAGCTCTACACTCTCTTATCAACACGTAAGTTAGAAATAGAAACAGAGCTTGTCGAAACTCTTGAGCCTACCATCATAGAACTTAAGACTAAGACTAAAACTATACCGTTTAACCCTGCGTCACGTCAGCAGATTGCGGATAGATTACAAAGACGAGGCTGGGTTCCTAAGGAATTCACACCCTCTGGTGAACCGAAAGTTGATGAAAAAATCTTGTCAGGTATTGACTTACCTGAAGCTGGATTGTTAACTGAGTTCTTAATGCTAAACAAACGACTGGGGCAATTAGGTAATGGCAAACAAGCGTGGCTTAAACTGGAAAGGAGTGGGCGCATTCATGGTAGGGTCAACCATATGGGCGCTGTCACTTCTCGTTGTACACACAGCGACCCTAATGTTGCTCAAGTCCCCTCCGCAGGGGCGGCCTTCGGAAAGGAGTGTAGAGAACTCTTCCACGCACCCAGTGGTTACACCCTACTTGGCGCAGATGCAAGCGGATTAGAGTTAAGGTGCTTAGCTCACTACATGAACCGCTTTGATGGTGGTCGTTACGGTAAAGAAATACTGGAAGGTGATATACACACAGCCAACCAACTAGCAGCAGGGTTAGCCACTAGACCCCAAGCCAAGACATTTATCTACGGCTTCCTATACGGAGCAGGTAACGAGAAGATAGGCCAGATCATTGGTAAAGGTGCGAAGGAAGGAGGTCAGATTAAGAAACGCTTTCTGGCTAAGACCCCTGCGTTAAAGAAACTAACAGAAGCTTTGAACACTAGATTAGATAATCAGCGGGGTGAAAAGTTCATCAACGGGTTGGATGGTAGGCGAATACCTATACGCCACCCACACGCTGCCCTCAACACGCTACTACAGTCAGCAGGAGCTATTATATGCAAGCGTTGGTATGTTTCTGTAGAGCAGATGATTAGAGCTAAGGGCTACACTCAGGAGCAGGTATCCATTGTAGCGTTTGTCCACGATGAGGTTCAGATTCTAGTTAAGAAAGGGCTTGAGGATGCTATAGGTGCAATCACTAAAGAGGCCATTAAAGAAACAGAGCTTCACTTCGACTTCAAATGCGCTCTCGACTCTGAGTTCCAAGTCGGAGCAAGTTGGGCAGACACTCACTGATGTCAACCGCTTAGGGGATCTAGCGGAGCACTATGCTATTACTTGGTTATGGGACGAAGGTTTTGAAGTATTCCATAACTCAGGCTGTACAGGTGCTGTTGACATAGTGGCAATAAAAGATGGGGAGGTTTACTTGTTTGATGTCAAGATGAATAGTGAGCCGAGTAGGGTTAACAATTCTAAAGCCCGCTCAAAACTACAGAAAGAGTTAGGTGTGCAGTACATACTGTTCGACCCTCATACTCGTAAACTTCGTTTAACAAAACATAGGAAATAATTATGGAAACAAGCACATTAAACATGATATTAGGGTTAGGATTTGGTTTTGTTTCGTTTGCTTTTGGCTTTAAGTGGGTAGTCGAGTCACTCATACACTGGAAGATGACTAACCAAGTTAGTACAATGGTAACTATGGATGCAGAAGAGTTCGAGAAATTCATGGAGGGGCAAGAAGATGAAGAAAAATAGGACGTTATTAGTTGACGGTGACATTGTAGCCTACAAAGCTGCAACCATTGCCGAGACACCAATCAATTGGGGCGAGGGTACATGGACACTCCACGCTCACGAGAAGGATGTCATAGGGTCGATGGAAGAGTTCATGTCTAAGATCATAGAAGAGTCAGGGTGTGATAAAGTTATCACCTGCCTCTCAGGGTCTAACCTTTATCGAAAAGACGTAGCGCCTTATTACAAGATGAACAGAGTCAACACCCGTAAGCCTATGCTACTAAAGTTTGCTAAAGATTATCTAGCAGAAAAGTATAACGGCATGGTTGAGGACAACTTAGAAGCAGATGACTTACTAGGAATCCTCGGTAGTAGAAGTTTTGATACTGTTATCTGGTCACTTGATAAAGACTTACTAACTATTCCAGCTTTCCATTTGATTGAGGGTAGAGTTGTTGATGTAGGTTTAGAAGAGGCCGACTACAACTTCTTTTATCAGACGTTGGTAGGTGACTCTACAGATAACTATAAAGGCTGCCCTACTATAGGAGCTAAGAAGGCTGCACAGTTGCTTAATGAGAAAGGCTCATCATGGCAGACAGTGTTAGACGCTTTTGAATCTAAAGGTTTAGGTGAAGAAGTAGCTATAGAAAATGCAAGGCTG
>TARA_R110002073_G_scaffold20355_12_pt1 | contig 10914 bp, 9 predicted proteins | sample TARA_R110002073 | Tara Oceans TARA_R110002073 (sample SAMEA4397174) | marine metagenome | biome: Polar Biome; feature: [DCM] deep chlorophyll maximum layer (ENVO:01000326); material: water (ENVO:00002006), including particulate matter (ENVO:01000060) such as... | depth 40 m
GTCACCCAGTGGTATTCGCCAGGCAATATCCGCTCGCTGCAAATCGATAGCCGTGAGGCTACCCCAGGGCGGCGCTGAAGCGGGCAAGCCCTGGGGGTCTGTCAGCTTCTGAAAACCGGCATTCACATACGCGGTACCGGCATTATCGGGAGCACCAGCGGCACCGGCTGCAGACTCCTCGTCCGCCGTGTACACGTACCACAGCACACCGGCCCGGGCGTACCAGGGTAAATTCCCGAACGCGGGCATGCGGCCGCGGCCATGGCTGACAATCCGGTAACTTTCCAGCGGGGAAAACCTGTCCGCGAGGCCCAGCAAGCCCGGCACGGACACGCCGTCACCGCGCCTGTCCGCACCGTGACACCCCGCGCACAGCATCAGGTAACCGAGCTGCGGACTCATGCCTAAATCCTGCGGCACGGCCGTCAACTGCAGCAGATACGGCACTTCATTGCTGTTGATATACAGGCGCTGCGTCGCCGCATCGTAGGCCGCACCGCCCCATTCAGCACCGCCATCCATACCGGGGTACAACACCATTCCACGGGTACTGGGGGCAATGAATGGATTCCCGTAATCGAGATCGGCCACCCGGCGCTCGACGGCTGCCGCCATCGCGGCGTTTCTGTTGGTCGGTATGAATTGCTGCGTGGCAAATGGCGGCGGCACCAGCGGCAGCGGCTGACTCTGTGCTGCCTGCTCGCCCGGCACTGGCACACCCACCACCGGTACCTCGTGCATCGGGAACAGCGGCTCCCCTGTCTCCCGGTGAAAGACAAACAGATGTCCGGTTTTTGTTGCCTGCGCCACCGCCGGGATGGTTTCGCCGTGGCGCTGGAGTTCAATGAGATTGGGCGGCGCCGGCAAATCCCTGTCCCACATATCGTGACGCACAAACTGGTAGTGCCAGACGCGCTCACCCGTTTCTGCATTCAACGCAAGCAGCGAATTGGCAAACAGGTTGTCGCCGTGGCGATCATCACCGTAAAAATCAAAGGTCGGTGATCCGGTTGGCACAAACGCCAGTCCGCGCTCATGATCAACTGCGATTCCGGCCCATGAATTGGCACCACCCGCTCTGTCCCAGGCGCCCTCGGGCCAGGTGTCGGCACCGTACTCACCGGGCCTGGGTATGGTGTGAAACACCCAGCGCAAACTACCACTGATAATATCAAACGCCCTGATATGCCCGGGGGCCGCACCTTTGAACTCGTTGACACGCGACCCGATAATCAACAGATTCTGGTAGACACTTCCCGGCGTCGTCGCGATCACGGCGGCATCCGCGAACTGCGGTGCCAGCCCCTCGTGCAGATCCACTTTGCCGTTGTCCCCAAATGAGGCGACCGGGCGACCGGTGCGCGCGTTCAGGGCGTAGAGGTAGGAGCCAGCGGTAAATAGTATGCGCTGTGGTACAGCGACCTTCGCCAGCGACTCGGCGGACCCGGCGGCCTCCCAGTACACCACCCCGCGATTGGGATTGGGCAACAGCCCCAGTTCAGCCGCCGGGTCGAACCGCCACAGCTCCCTGCCCGAGGCGGCATCGAGTGCAAACACCGCAAGCCGTGGTGAAGTGCAGTACAACACGGCCTTCACTACAATGGGGCTGCACTGCATCTGGGTCGAACCGTCGGCTCCCGCACCGCCGGCATCGTAGCGCCAGACCTCCTGCAACTGGCTGACATTGGTGGCGTCTATCTGCGCCAGCGGCGAGGCGTGTTGAAAGCCAGGGTCGCCCAGATAGGATCGCCACTCCTGTGCGGGCGATGTATCGGGCCTTTCAGCCTGCTCATACACTAGCGTATCGCCGGGCTCGCCACAGCCAGAGAGACTGAGGCCCGATAGGCACAGAAACGCTGACGTCCAGCGCCACAAAAGATCACGATAGCGCTTGTTGATGCCAGCCTCCCTGGACTGCAATCTCCTCGGCAAGGCTGTTCCATTGTTGGATGGCGGTCTCACTTTATTTTATTTCCAGTTGACATTTATTCGTAACTGCATCAGCTTGCTCTCATAAGAATTCCGTCAGGCGTAAGTTCGCATGATAGAAGAGAACAAAAAAGGAGAATAATAATGTTAGTAATGAATAGCTTTACAAAATATCTGGCTCCCTTTGTTTTTGTCACCAGCGCCTTTGTCACCGGTTGTATGCGCGTCGAGATCGATGACCCTGTGGACGGCGAGTTTATCGAGGAACCTACCGTAACAGTCAGCGGTAACGTCTTCAGTACCACCCCGGACGATTTCCCGCTCGATGTGGAAGACCTGGCGCTTGAAATTAACGGCTCGCCGGTACCGATTGCGCCGGATGGCAGCTACAGCACAAATATCCTGCTCGACCCGATCGCCGTATTCAATGCCATCGAAGCCGATATCCTTGAGCTGTCAACGGGTTTTGTGGACAGCTACCGAACGGTTGTCATCGCCGGGGATTCCATTCCCGAGGGCGAGTACTCGCCCGAGGCGATCGCACTGCAGATCAATGCCTCCGGCCTGGATTCGCTCGAGCCGGTGATCGCAGACCTGGTGGATCTCGATCTGCCGTCACTGCTGCCAACGGGTACCGTGGTGGCGAACAATATCTGTGTTATCAACGGGCCGTTTGGCTCCTGCCTGGGGCGGGCGACGATAACGATCAGAAACCCGGCGCCCAGTATTTCGAGTTTTGCGCTGGACGTGGGCTCCCAACAGGACAGCATACGGTCCAATATCTCACTGAACGGCTTTAACCTGAACGTCTACATCGATGGCGGTTCCTGGGTACTGGTGCCGAACTGCAACCTGAACCTTATGGCGAGCAGCCTTACACTGTCAGGCAACTATGCGCTGGAACCTGATGCCACCACGCCGACACGGGTCGATGTCTCGCAAGTGGGCGGCATTTCCACACAGGTGGTCAATTTTGACCAGACCTTCACCAGCGGCGCCTGCAACACATTTCTTGTCGGCGACATCATTCAGCTTATCGTCGGCGATGTCGAGCCCCTGGTCGTGAATGGGCTCAAGAACTTCCTCAATGCCACCGATGGCAACAACAATACGCCGATCGCTGCGGCGATCGAAACAGCACTGGCCGGGGTGGATGTTTCAGGCTCTATCGGCCAGGCACTGAACGCGCAGCTCGAGGCACCGTTCTTCCAGGTCAAGGAGACCACAGGCGGTATCACGATGGGCTCGGATGCCCGCTTTATAACCAACTTTGGAACCGGCCCGGGGCAGTGCAACCCACCGGCGGGCGCGCCCGACCTGACCGCCTCCTACCACGTCGCCCAGCCCTTCCCGAGCTTCGGCAGCAACACGCCCGGCGGCTCGCCTTACGAGATCGGCATGGGAATCTCCAGTTCCGGGTTCAACCAGTTGCTGCGCTCGATGGTCGAGTGTGGGCTGCTGGTTGCAACAATCTCCGAGCTTGATCTGTTTGGCACCGGGACTCCGATACCGCTGACGTCCGGGCTGCTCGCGAATTTCATACCCGAGCTCGGAGGGCTTGCACCCAACTCTCCGGCGCGCATCGCCATCAAGCCCATCATGGCGCCGCTGATCACGGGGGCTGCTGGCCCCGGCGGCGAGCTCGCCCTGCTCAAGATCGCACAGCTGCACCTGAATGTGCTGGTTGATGTCACTACTGAATCCGGCGTGGTGGTCCTCGATGCTGCAGAGATGATGCTCGACGCCGATGTCGGAATCGATCTCACTGTCGATGAGGGCAGTGGTTCGCTGGTATTTGAGCTGGCAGAGCCGAGCCCCTTCAATATCACGGTGAAGTCGGTAGAGAACCCGATCGGGGCAGACCTGTCCAGCGTGGAAGCGTTACTGCCGCAAATCGTGGGCTCATTTCTGCCATCACTGGCAGGAGGACTTGGCAGTTTCCCGCTGCCGTCTTTCCTCGGGCTCAGCCTGAACGTGGTTGAAGTTGCACGCAACGGTGAGATGCTGACCATCTATGCCAATCTCGACTGACATTCTCGCGCCGGTGGTGGCGCTGCTGCTGCTGACGAGCGTCGTCTGGGTATGGATGTATCTCACCCGCATCCCGGCCATCAACAAGGCCGGGATGAAAATGGACCAGAATCTCCCGAACGGCCAACAGATGTCAGCGCTGCCGCCCCGGGTGCGCTGGAAGGCGGACAACTACAATCACCTGCTACAGCAGCCGGTGATGTTTTACGCCGTGGCCCTCACGCTGGCGCTGCTCGGTGCCGGTGAAGGAGTGAATGTCACACTGGCGTGGTGCTATGTCGGCCTGCGGGTCGTGCACACTCTGCACCAGACACTGTGGAACAAGATCGAGGTCCGTTTCGTATTGTTCGCGCTCTCGTCGCTGGTGTTGTTCACGCTGGTCGTGCGCGCGGCACTGCTGATCTGGTAACCGCCTCGAGCGCTAGCTGACCAGGCTTCTGCCGCCGTCTACCTTGATCAGCTGCCCCGTAATGAACGGCGCATCACAGGCCAGAAACGCAACCGTACGCGCGATATCCATCGGCTCACCCAGCCGTTTTAGTGGTGTCTGTTGCACGGTGTGCTCGCGCATCGTCTGGTCGTAGCTGTCGTCACCCTCGGGCCACAGTATGGCACCCGGGGCCACGCCGTTGACCCGAATCTCCGGCCCCAACTCCACCGCCAGGCTGCGCGTCAGCGCGGCCAGTGCGGCCTTTGTCGCGCCATAGACACTGAAGCCTCGCAGTGGCAGATCCATGTGCACGTCGAGAATATTGACAATGCTGGCGCTGCCAGAGCGCAACCCCGGCAACAATCCCTGAACCAGGAAATAAGGGCCGCGCAGATTGGCGCCCACCAGCGTATCGAACTGCGCGGGTGTGCTGCTGTCGATGGGGGAGGAAAAATAGCTTGAGGCATTGTTTACCAGTAGTTCAATCGACGGGTAGCACGCGAGCAGTTCGCGCGACATTGCGTTGATCTGCGTCTCATCCTGCAAATCAGCCCGGAACAGACGGCAGGAGCCTGGCCGCACACTGCAAAGCTCATCGGCGAGCGACTGCGCACTCTCGGCGGAGCTGTGGTAGTGCAGCGCGATATCAAACCCGAGGCCGTGCAAATGGCAGGCAATCGCACGACCGATACGTTTGGCACCACCGGTAACCAATGCAACCTTTGTCACGCCTCGCCCTTCGATCACTAATCGTAATAGGCGGGCGCTTTTTTCAGCGTGTCCGCCAGCGCCTTGTCATGCCCTATCCACAGTGTAGCGCCCGTCTCCGCGAGCAGCGCATCCATCTTGTCCATGGATTGCAGTGTCTGTTCGGCATTGTAGTTAAACGTCGGGACACGGCGCAGTTCCCGGTTGGCGCGGGTGTGGTAGAGGTCGCCCGACAACATTACTGGCCCGGTGTTCTCCAGCATCACCAGCAGGCTCTGGTGGCCGGGCGTATGCCCGGGAGTCGAAATCAGTCGCACGCTGCCATCGCCGAAAACATCGTAGTCACCCTCGATGAGCTTCACGTTGGCGGATTTCAGTCCCGCAAACAACGTGGGATCGACAAACTCATGCCCCTCCTCAAAGGCCGTATCCCACTCTGCCTGCTGCATGATCACAGTATTCTCGGCCAGTTGGTTCGCCGCCCCCGCGTGATCGAAGTGCAGGTGGGAATAGGCCGCGTACGTAATGTCGGCGGGGCTGAGACCCATATCCGCCAGCTGATCGATAATCCAGCGCTCGTAGCGCATGACCGGCCCCGGAGCGTCCTCTGGCGGCTCGTTACCCACCACTGTGGCGGGCAATCCGCCGTCCCAGAACAGCCTCCCAGCGTCGTGCTCAATTACATAACAGGGGATAAACAACTCTCGCACATCCGATTCTTCCGGCTTGATATTGAACATCTCCAGGCTGTCGAGATGAGCAGAGCCGCAATCGAAGACATACAGTTTCGGATTCGCGGTGGCGTGCAGGGAGAACAGTAAAAAACCTAGCGCGATGTATTTCATAACAATACCCGGGTTGCTGAAGAGGCGTTGCACGAGGTTAGCATAGGTGTACTGATCACCTGAATCTTTTACACGCACCCCGTTTGACGGCTGTGTTTAGCGCAGGCGGCGCCGGGGCCGCTGGACGGCCGCAAGCGACGCGCCTTACAATGCCAGCCACAATACACGACGCCTTGCTTACGGTGGCGTGGCCGCTAGAAACCCGAGGAGTGTAGAGTGTCAATATTTGATAATTTCAGACTGGACGGCAAAGTTGCCGTGATAACCGGAGCGGGCAAAGGCATCGGTGCCTCCATCGCCAGGGCGTTTGCCGAGGCCGGTGCCGATGTGGTGATCGGCGCGCGGACGATGTCCGACCTCGAGAGTGTGGCGGCACAGATAGAGGCGCTTGGACAGCGTGCACTGTGTGTGCAGACCGACGTGCTGGACTTCAGCCAGTTGCAACAGCTCGCCGATCGCACCATGGAAGAATTCGGGCGCATTGATATTCTGGTGAACAATGCCGGCGGCTTCCCGCCCAAGCCGGTGTCACAGACCACTGCACGCGAGTTCGAGGGCGCCTTTCGCTTCAATGTCAGCACCGCCTTTGAGCTCTCTCGCATCTGTGCACCGCTGATGGTCGAATCCACAGGGGGCGGCGCAATTCTCAACATCTCCTCGATTGCCGGGCACAAGCCAACGCCCTGCTTCGCGGCCTACGGCACCGCCAAAGGCGCACTGTCCCTGTTAACCCAGGAGCTGGCGCAGGAGTTCGCACCCAAGGTCCGCGTGAACGCGATCGCTGTCGGCTCTACCAAAACCGACGCGCTCAACACTGTTCTCACCCCCGAAGTGGAACAGGTGATGGTAGACCTGACACCGATGGGCCGCCTGGGGGAGGTGGAGGATATCGCACTGGGCGCCCTGTATTTATGCACACCCGCTGCCAGCTATGTCACCGGTGAAATCCTCGGCGTCAACGGCGGGCTGGAACGCCTGAATATGCAGATGCCGCGGGCCTGGGGCGGGATGGGTTAAGACGAGCCAACGCTGAGCGAGGACATTCGGGCCTGTTGCGGCCGGGAGGACTTTCACGGGCGTGAACACCCGCGCCCACCCAGCCGCCGGGCCTCAGCCCGGGCTCAGGAAAACTGACTGATAATATCGTCAGAATAGCGTTTCACACTGTCGATTTTTTTATCCAGCTCATCCGTTTCACCGTGGTAAAACGGCCAGGGCATGGTCAAAATGTGAGTGACGCCGGCATCTTCGAGACGCTTGTAGCCGTCGTAATTCCAGGCGTCTGAAGGGGTGGCCATCACCTCAAAGGGCAAATGATCGCGCCCAAACTCCTTGCGCCATGCCTTGATACGGTTGATACACTCGATTATCTCATCACTGGTCTGCAGATCGGTGACCCAACCATCGCCCAGTCGCGCCGCGCGCCGCATGGCGGGATCCGAAATACCACCGATCCAGATCGGTATGTACTCGCTTGGCGCGGGGTTCATTTCCAGCGGGGCAAACTGGTAGTGCTCGCCCTGGTACTCAACCAGTTCACCGGTCCACAGCAGGCGCAGGATTTCCAGCATTTCATCCATCCGCTTGCCGCGAGTCCTGAAATCCGCACCCATCAGTGCAAATTCGTCACCTGACCAACCCACACCGATCGCCGGTGTCACCCGGTTATTGGAGACAACCGCAGCCGTGCTGATCGCCTTTGCCACCAGGAAGGGGTTGCGCAATGGCAGCACAAATATATTGTTGGTAAAGCGCAGCTTCTCTGTAATTGTGGCCAGCGCACCTATCATCACCCAGGGGTCGGGCCAGTCGGTAAACGGTGGCCAGCGGCGGCTGCCATCCTGGGTATACGGGTAGGGCGTCTCAATGGTCTGCGGGTTGGCCACATGGTCCGAGAACGACATGGAGTGCCAGCCGTGCGTGTCCGCCACGGGCGCCAATTGCGTGAGGTGCGCCACGCTGCTGAATGAGGTGGATAGTACGAATTTCATGGAAGGTATACTCTTGTGGACAATGCCCGCGGGGGACGGGTTATTTTGAGATATTAATCAGCTCGCTGGGCTCGACATACAGATGGCTCAAACACTCGCCCTCTTCTTCATTCCACTGGTCGATATCGCCCATATTACAGTGCTTGGCGTCTATCACCTTGACGTGTGAAATTTCCTTGCACCCGATACCGGCGAACTGCACATCGGTGAACTTGTAGTTCGTCGGCTTGATGGAGGCAAACGAGATAGACTTGCTGTCGTAGATAACACCGTCCCGGTTCAGCACCGACAGTCGGGGCACCAGCGTGCTTATCCTGTAACCCAGGTTGTTCTGCAGGCGGAACTGCAACTTGCAGGCCTTCTCCATATCCCATATCTGCGTTACCGTGAGTACCGCGCTAACGGAAGGATCACCTTCCTGACGCTCGACAAACTCCCAGGTCTGGTCGTCTTTCAGCAGCACCGGGCGCCCATCCAGCGTCACCGCCCTGATGTCTGTGTCGGCTGCCGCATGCACAGTCGCTCCAAGAGAGACCACGAGAATCAGTGCGAGCGAGGTTGCCTGTTTCTTTATCAATGCCACCATACCAGTGTCTACTTTGTGTTCGTCACGTGAACTACTGAGTGTTAGTAGAGAGTATCGTCACTGCATAGCGGACGCAATACCCGTCTGCATCCCTTTGACTACGGTCACACTGTGATGACGACCGATCCGTATAAGTTGGCATCACCGTAGGGGTTGGTTGCGATTTGCGATGAACCGCCCCCTCGGCGAAACCCCGGCCCTAGCCGGGCTTCACCGATTCATAGTGGTCACAAAATTGTATCAGCCGATGTGCTCTGTCAGGATTGTCCTGTTGATACACTGACGCTTCAATTTTGAGAAAATCTACGATCAGGCTTGCAAAACCCTCATCCAGCTTCTGAATAATCGTGCCCAGACTTTCCAGTGTCCTGTCATTCCATAGATCACGCTTCTCCGCTGTGACCTCATGTTCGTCTGGACACTCTATACCGAACATTTTCCTCAGCCACCTCCTGTCCGAGCGATACAACTCAAAAAGCATTTGCTTTCGTCGGTTGTCGAGTTCAAATTTCTGGCCTTGTAGCTCAAAGAGGTGATCCAGATCACGAGGCGCCCTGTCTGCGCCAATCTTTCCATTAACCCAGAAGGGCCTGCATCGATTGATATAAGAAATTATGCGAACTGACTCTTCACTAATGCCTTCATTAATCGTCACTTCGGCCGGTGGAATCCAATCCAGTTCTGGCACTGCTTTTTTCAAAAAGAAAGCACACAACCCATCGGAAGATTCTACAGCCTCTTCAAAGCTATACACTCTCATAGATGACAAACCGAAAACATTGATATATTTCTTTAAGATCACACAGAACTTATAGTTCTTTTTTGATTCACTTTCATAAGGATTCTCCAAGTCAAAGCCTCCTTTGACCTTCTGCTGGATGTCACTGGTTATAAACGATATCGGCTCACGCACGCAGAACACAACACGAAAGGACAGAGGGGCTTCAGAAAGGCGCTCCAGATCATTTTTAAGGCGGCTTATATTTTTGGGAGTGAGCGCAGACAAGCCTTCACCAGATAAAATGACAGTAGTGCTACCCGAGTTCAGCGCGCTCTTTAACTGCGCCAGAAAGGCCGAGTTTTGATCTTCCAGTTTTTCCGGGCTATCAATCCCTTCCCTCAGGTTCATGTGGTAATCCAAGGGAGCATCACTATAGAGACTGAGCAGTGGTGAGGAATGGTTATAGGTCTGCCGATTCTTGTACGCAAACTGAGGATAATGGTAGCCCAACAAAGCCAGCTTTGCCCTGTGTTCACCGAGGGTTCTTTGTATCGTAGTTGTTCCTGTCTTGTGTAATCCGATGTGAAGGATAACTAACGTCATTTTTTGTCTCGCACTTCCTGCCAATGCTATGCGTTATCCTTGCAAAAACTTGAGGCAGTCCCCGGTTGATTGAGCAGCAATCGCCAATCCTTTGCTTAGCACCCGTGTAGTTGTTACGTTGCCATGAGCGTTAGCCGAGTGTCAAAGAAACCGGAAGTAACATTGCATTCGTACTTGTGTGGTAAAAACCGCGTTGCCAGTACTTATGCTGGGCCCAGGAACAGGGGGGGATCACAGCGGCCAGCGTACTTGATGCGCTCAGCGCAAGGGTCAGTGTTGCGGAGCCGACTCAATGCAGTCGCACCTCCGGAGCCGCCATTATTTTCTGTTGCGCATCTTAAAATTATGCCAGAATCGTTCGACGCTTTTACTTTTTTGAACTGGGAACACTGGAGACACTATGCCAATCAACAAACCCATGCTTAAGGCGCTAGCAGAAGCCGGTATCAGCCTAGACATTAAGAACGGCTTGAATCAAAGAGCCATTATCGAACTTGCCGAGATCTGCGCCGAGAACGGCGGCACCTTCAGCATCAGTAGCAAGCTATTGAATCGAGTATCCGCTACCAAGCTTGCAGAGCTAGGAACCAAAAACATCGTCATTGTTTATGATGAAGAGATGCCGGTAAAAGCGTAGGCCGAGAGCAAACCGTCACGTTATTCAAGCCCAGAACAGTGGCTTACTGCACCAAACTAAACGCACTTGAGTATTGTGCAAGTGCGTGGATGACGGGTCCACCGTAGACCTGCCACACCGACGCGGCCCACGACCCTTTAGCATGCTAACGAGCACAAGACCTCCTGACCATTCCATTGAGGCGGTTCAGTCGCTGCGGGTGCCCCATGTGATGCAGGAGACTTGGCGCCGACTCGTTGTGCTTTTGGTTTTATAGATACACACAACCTGCATCTTTAAACCCCTTCGTTCAACCATCCGATTGCAATAGTTTGTCACTGTACGATGCGTAAGCATTTCTTTGAGCCACCGCAGAAAAGCTGGTTCTCAAGACATCACTCCGCCATCTCACCTCTGTGACTTACCCCGGAAAGCGATCAAATGTAGGCATATC
>TARA_R110002073_G_C9496221_1_pt1 | contig 10912 bp, 6 predicted proteins | sample TARA_R110002073 | Tara Oceans TARA_R110002073 (sample SAMEA4397174) | marine metagenome | biome: Polar Biome; feature: [DCM] deep chlorophyll maximum layer (ENVO:01000326); material: water (ENVO:00002006), including particulate matter (ENVO:01000060) such as... | depth 40 m
GCCGAAACTGCATCGCTGGCGCTTCAACATGAAGACCGGCGCCTGCAGCGAGGGCCATCTCGACGATAGAATCCTCGAATTCGGCAGTTTCAACCAGGAGCGTGCCGGCACCAGGACGCGCTATGCCTACTCCACCACGACAGAGCCGGGCTGGTTCCTCTTCACCGGTGCCGTCAAGCATGACTACGAGACCGGCCAGTCGCAAAGCCTCGCCTTCGGTAAAGGGCGTTATGGCAGCGAAGCGCCCTTCGCGCCGCGCATCGGCGCGGTCGACGAGGATGATGGCTATCTCGTCTCCTTCATCACCGACATGGTGGAAGACCGTTCGGAATGCGTGCTGATCGACAGCAAGAATTTCGAAGCCGGCCCGGTCTGCCGCATAATCCTGCCGCACCGGATATCCAGCGGCACCCACGCCGCCTGGGCCGATGGTCCACGCCTGCGCGCCGCGCAAGCAGCCTGACATACAAAGCGCCGGCCCTGTTCTGACTGTCGCTCCTCCAGAAAATGGACTCTACGACCGCTCATCCGCGTCCCTCAGACCGGGGAAATTAACACTGAAAATAGGATGGTTTTGGCGACAAGTGGAGACCGAGTTCGTGTCCGCTGGAGTGGCTTGCGCGTTGCTGGAAGTCGCATCAACGTGCTGTCAGACGAACCGACGCGGAGCTTTGAAATCGAATACCGACCTAAAGTCAGGCGAATTGGCTTGAGTGAAATATTGAAATATTCCCGCTGGCTGCTTCGAGTGATGCGCAGGGACAGACGCAGGGTTTCCGGTCGCCAACCACTTCCCCCGTTAGCGCCAGCTAGAAGGGCTCGACGTCGAGCTTGATGGTGAACCCGTGCTCGATGAGGTCATCGGGTTCTATGCCATGCCTGGCAATAAAGCTGCGCCAGTCCTCGCTATTGCGGTACCAGGCGCCCGGACCACCGATCAGGTTCTCGACCGTTGTCATTGGTGGCCGGTCCTTCGGGACCAGGCGCGCGCCGGTGATGCGGAAGCCGGCCTGGCTCATCGCGGTTTCCGCATAGCGATAGGAATGCGTGAAACGCAGCAACTCGTCGATGGGCAAATCGGGATAGCGACGACGCAGCCATTGCAGCTGAACTGCGGCTACACCATTGGTAATATTGCTCATGGTGACCGTGGTCAGGCGTGGGTCGGCAAATTCGATCCCGAGCGACTGCATTGTCCGGGCATTCATATAGAGTGCCAGCGGGATACCGGGCCTCGTCGAATTTTCGCCCAACAGATTGCGACGCGCCGTTCCGACCCAGGTCAGGCCATCAAGGTCCAGCTCGGACACGACCATCGTCAGATCGAGCGTCCCGTCCTCATTCTGACTGAGCGCGCGGCGCGCCCTGCCGACTTCGAGCTGTCCGAGATAGACCTCGACCGTCGCGTCACGATTTCCCCCGGGGAAACTCGTCACCCCGTCAGAAAAACGAAAGCCCAGCGGGTCCGGTGTGCCGATTGCCATGTCGGTGTAAAAGTCCGCACCGATGGGCGTCCTGGCGCGCCGCCGCTCCCGTTCGATCGCCTGAACCAATTGCTCGAAGGAGGTCGCATTGGGCGGCGCGCGCAACACCTCACGCGCAATCGGGTCATCCATCAGTGCCGCGAAGCGCTGCGGTGATTCCGTGGCCAGGCGCGCGACATCGGCGCGCTGCCGCATATCGGCGATCTGGGTATAGGTACGCGCGGGCAGATCATCGGCCCAGGATGGCCGGCCGAGATAGCGCTGACGCAAACGCTCTCCGAGGTCATAGGCGGTGCGCTCGGCATCGGTCAGGCCGCGGCCTCTCCGCAGCACGCCCGGTCGCGTGAACGCCGCATCGAGCCGTCGCGCCTCCTCGATGGCATTGAGAATATCGTCCTGCACACTGCGCTCAAGCCGGTCAAACAAGTTTGGCGTGAGGTCATTGGCAATGCGGGCATGTCCGCGCGCAACCGAGCGGGTCAGGCTGGTCAGGCGCCAGGCGTCGACGAAACTGTCTGCTGCGCCGGCAAAGCCCAGTGTGACCTTGGTGACGCCGACGAACCAGCGCATATCCGCGGTGCGGTTGGCATAGTCATACCGGCCAGCCCCGAGCACCGCGGTAGCGCCGCGGGCGAAGGCCCGCTCCTCTTCGGAGCGCCAGATGGCGACCGATTCATTGGCGGTCGTGATCCCAAAATCGGTCGCATCAATCGCGAAGGCGAGCCAGGCGGCGCTGACCGTGCCAAAGGCCGCCGCACCCAGCCCGCCTCCAATTGCCGCGGCCAGCGCCAGGCGATCAGTATCGGCTGAAGACAATTCCTGTTGCGCCCGGATTGCACTGGCGAGTGTCGTGTGACCTCGAAGATAGGCCCGCGCGATGCGGTCCGGTTCCCAGCCACCGGCGCTCGAGGCGCGCATCAAGCGCGGTGCGGCCTGGCGTTCCGCAGCGCCGAAGCCAGTCGCGGTCAGATCCAACAGGTCGGACACATTGCATGCATCCACCGCCTGCGCGCTCTGCAGCGCCAGACGGAGGGCGGCGAGATAGGCCTCACCGGCCTGGCGGGTCGCGCGCCGGCGCCATGCGTGCAGCGCCGCATCGTCGAGCCCGTATTGACGCTTGAGAGCCGGATCATCGTCATAGCTGCGCCAGAAGGGGATGGTTTCGCCATCCGGCGCGGTCACCTCAAATTCCGAGAAGGGCTGGCTGGATTGATAAATGGTTTGTTCCAGCTGGATGCGTAATCCGTCGATTGCATCGCCAGCCAGACGCTCATCGCGCCATGCAGCTTGTTGTTCCAGCATGAGGTCGACGAAAGCATCGCGCAGGATGAGCATGGCGGCGTGATCACCCGCCGTGACGCCGACTTCGAACCAGGTCGGCCGGTAGAGGTCCGCCAGCGTCACACCGGTCAGCTCACGGCTGAGCGCGCCCAGCGTGTCGGTCGGGTTGAGGACAACGAGGTTTGAGAAGCTGTCGACCTGGGTCTGGGTCAGACGGTCGAGGCGCTCCTGCAGCGTGAGGTCATCGCCTGCATCGCCGACCGCCGACAAATCGAACTCGACCTCGGCGCACTCGAAGGACTGTATCAGCGCCGCGGGCCAGGTGAGATTTCGGTCCGTGTGTTCGGCTCTCCGCGCCCGCGCGATCATGGCGACCGAGGTCGCGATCGCCGCCTGGGCCAGTCGCGGCCTGGGCTCATACACGCCGGGCTCGGCGATGCTGGCGCGCAGCGTCTCACCCTCGCGCACTGGAATCGGCCAGCCCGGTCCGCTGTCCTCCTCCCCCTGCAGCTGCAGGCGCAGCGGAATGGTTCGATAGACGATGCGTTCTTCCTCATCGCCGGTTTGCGGGTTGAAGCGGGTCACGCTCTCCCGGTTCGCCGGGATTCGGCGAACATTGTCGCCAGGCGCGCCGGGGGTTTCCGCGCCGATGGCCGAGCGTGGAAACAAGACCGGTTCCGCGCCGCGAAACAGGACGACCTCGATGGTCTCGACTTTGAGATCGCGGTCCGGAGCGAGCTCCACAACGAATGTTTCGGGCGCCAGCAGGACGTCCGTCGCTTCGGTTTCGCTGTCGTTCAGTCGCCGGGCAAAGTCGATACGGCCAGAAAAATCACCAAACTGAAGCACCCAACTGGCCTCGGCGCCATTCACCGTCAGCGTCTTGGTCCCCGGCAATGAAGTCGCGTCGATATCGGCGCGGACCAGGATCGCATCCATGCCGCGCAGCCGCTCGAAGGTTTGCGGGTCGACCTCGGCGCGCAGCCTGTCCCAACCGATCTCCGCCCGTCTCGTGAAATCGGTTGCGAAGGCGTGCTGCTTCATCTCGACAGCGTAACTCAACCCTGGCCCGTCACCGCCCAGGGTCACCGGCTCGCCGAGCTCCGTCGGAAGGTCAGTCCCAATGACCAGCAGAGTGCGATTTGTGGAGGGTGTGACGGTGATATCGCCAGGCTGCTGTCCGTCCGGATGCGGGAAGCGCACCAGACCGTATTCCAGACGCTGCATCTGGCGCGAGAGCGGGATAACCGCATGGATGCGCGGGGCCAACCGGGTCCAGATTTCACGCTGGCTGGATTCGACCTGCCCGGTATTGTCACTGGTATAGCGGAGATCACCCTGGCGCCCGGAATAGGGTTGGTCAAAATAGCGCGGCGCATTCCACCGCTGCGTCCAGCCACCAACCAGTGAAGTCGGTCCAATATCGAGCGCGACTTCGACGACGCGTTGGGTCTGCCGCACCGGCCGGGCCAGGTTGAGTTCCAGCTCGGCACCCGCGACACTGAAGCTCACCGCCTGATCCGCCGTCTCGATCACATCACCTGCGGCCGTACCGACATAGCGCCTCCCGCCGGGCATCTCGCCCTCGAACCGGATACGCAGTATGCCGCCGCCCCGCTCAAACCGGGTCGATCGCAGGACGAAGGCCTCGCCAGAATCCCGAGCCTGGAACCGGACAATTGCGCTGGCTTCATCCTCGGCGATAATCGCGCGTCCCTCGATCGCCTGCAGCGCACTGTCATAGCTGGTCACATGCCAGACCCCGGCCAGCGCAACCGCGTCCACCTCATAGGAGTCGGGCGAAAAGCTTGGACGATCTGCGACGGCAGGACCGTCATCCGACCCCAGTTCGCGATCGCCCAACGCGGCAATGACTCTCGTGTCAGCGCTGCCAGATCCCGATGGGTCCACGCCCGCGATCGGGTCGTCTGGCGATTGCGACAGAACGAGCACCGCGGTCACGGCGACCACGGCGAAACCCGCGGCCGTGAATTCCCGACCACCCCATCGGGTCGGATTCAGCCTGCGGATAAAGGCAGAAAGCGGATTGCTCACCGGTCACCCTCCGGCTGGATGGTCAGGACGTCACTTCGATAGACATGAGGGTCCTCGGTGCGACTCACCTCGAGGCGCCTGCCATTGCTCACCTCGATCGCATAGCGCTCACGACCGGGCGGCTCGTCATAATGAGCTTCGATAAAGAAGGGGTAGCCGGGAAAAACGGTCTCGACCGGCTCGTAAACATCATCAGACAATGTGTCCGAATCGCCGCCGATCCAGACCACGGCCCGGAGCCGCGGGGCGCGATCCGGTGCACTCGGTCCGCACTGTTCGGCAGTTGGCATCCAGACTGACGGCAGGAGGTAATCCACCATTGTCGAAGCGGCATCGATGGCGGGTTGAGGCGGGTAGAGAACTTGCGGCAAGGCGGCGTCCGGATCAGGCGCATTCCAAGCATATTGCCCGCCCTGCCACCGGACCAGCCCCCAGCGGTCTCTCAACTCGACATGCCGCCAGTCATAACGGCCGCCCGTGTCCGACCGCCAAAGCCGGTCGCTCTCGCGGCTGCCGGTCATGGCAATGCGAGACCGGACAGTCGCACCGCCTGGCTCACCGATATAAACCTGGTTGGGCGATATCCATACGGACCTGGGCGCCCCGCCTGGGGCCCCGCCACTTCCGTGGACCACCGACGCCGCCAGATCAAAATCTGACGCGGCAGTCCCGGCCAAGGTGATTTCGGCCCAGGTGTTCGAAGCGTCTTCCACAATCCGCGCGTCCGCCTCGATCCGCGGTGCCGCCACCTCGAAACCGACGGTGCTGAGCGTCTGGGCGTCAGCAAAGGTTGATGTCCGGTCGGCGCGCGACACCGGCATCGTCCCGCGCATCAGAGCGAGCTCGTAACGCCCGGGCGGAAGATTCAACGCGATATCTGCCGCGAGCCCATCCTCCGACCATCCGATCCAGGCGTCACGGCGATCCGAGGGCGAGGCCGGCGGCCCGGCTCGAACCTCCGCCGCGATTGCCGCCCGGTTTTCTGCAGTGATTTCGTTGAGCACCTCCTGGTAATCCGCAGATTCAATAACCGCCGTCGGAATAGTGGGGTCATTGAGCGGGCTATAGGGTTGCCCCAGCACCGGCGCGTAAAAGTCCGGTTCGGCACGACCGATCAAGGGCGAGTAGGCACTGTAGGTGATCTGGTCAGGGATGACCGCGACACAGCCATAGGCGAAATCATGCCGGCGTCGCAGTGAGAGCCAGAGCGACAACCCGACCAACTCGACAGTCTCCGGTGGCTCAAGCGCGAGACTGGCCGTGTCGCCGACGGCATAGGCTTGCCGGTCGAGCGCCAGCCCAACCTGCCCGAACCCGATCACGGGCCGGTCATCGGGGGGGTAACGCCAGGGTTCGACATCGCCCGTCAACACGAATTCAACACGATCAACCAGCACAAAATCGGTCATATCCGGTGATCGACTGGCCGGATTTCGGTAGACAAGCCGCGCCTCATACCGTCCCGGCATCATCACGTCCGGCAAGGCCTGATCGACAAACAGCTCTCCATCCGCCGCGAACGAGCCCAGCGCGCAATCGGGCCAACCCCTGCACGATGCCACGGGCCTCGTCTCCATCGCCAGCTGGCGCGATTCGCCATCACCCATTCTGAGAAGCTGGAAAATCAGATCAAGCGGTGCGGGCGATTGTGCGAGCTGGGGGGGCAAGGCAAGCCGGATTGAGGGTTTGGCGCTGACTGGGTATTCGGCTCCGCCGCCTGGCAGATCAGGCAATGCCAGAATACCGGTCATGTCCGGCATCTCGACGCTGATCAGAACCCGATCGACAATGCGCGCATCGGAACCGATGAGACGAAGCTCATACTGGCCAAGCGCCAGAGCCTGGTCTTGCTCCGGCACGTAAACATAAGTCTGCGGCGTCGGGCCGCCCGGTTGCGAGGCTGTGCGCGTGCCCAAATCCTGATCTGTCGACAGCGGCGGCTGAAAAAACAGATTCTCATAACCGCTGCTCCACAGATACTGGCCATCAGGGTCCGTGCTGCCCCCGAGATGCCGCCGCGGCACCCGATGGAGTTCGGCACGCAGCCCGCCATACTCGTCGAGGAGGGCGGGCAAGTCGTTGAGCTGGAATCTGATCGCATCCCAAGGCCGCAGCGTTGTGCCCGCGGGTAGCGTCAAGGCACCGGGGCTGGGCCTGACGTCGCGCTCGATCCAGAACGACGCATCGGCCACCGAGTTGAGGCCAGGCTCCGGCAGGATCGCGAACCGGATCTGAAGCCGCGGCACGACCTCGTCTGGATGGTAGAAATCCGCGGTATTGAACTGGCAACTGCCGCTACGACCCGCCGGTATCCTACTCCCGCAGACACGTGGGTCCGGACTGGGGCTGATGAAGAATACGCTGTAGACAGCCTCGGCCGGCTCGGACGGCGTCGTCCAGGACACCGATACGGTGTCGCCGAAACGGTAGACCTCCTGATCCGGCACCGCCGCAGCCTGTGCCCACGACCCAGCCGACGACAGGCACCAAACAACCAGGAAAAAGACAGATACGCGCATCACAGCGATCTACTCCCTCCCCAAGACAATTCCCGTCCACGCCTCGTGAAGAAGAACAATTCACGGTGGCGCTGTCAAACCGAGGCAAAACTGCCAGCGACATCGCCAAGCTCCTTGCGATCTGAAACCACAACGACACCGGCAGCGATCCTTAACCTCAAACCCACCACGGGGCCGCCAACACGCTCGCGGGGATCGGCATCACGACCGAACGCTTCAAACTGATTTGCCCAAGGATCATGTGCTACCCACACGAGCCGGTCATCAAGCGCTTTGCGACCGCCCCCTAGTGAACTGGGTCGATGAACAAGGAAACCAATGCCTCCATCGGAAGCCGAGCAACCGAACAGCACCAGGTCTCACTCATCGCCCATCCCATCGCGCTTCGGCTCAAGGTTGCCACCTTTGAGCTCATGAGAACCGATGCGACTGCAATATCCCCACAACCGCGCTAGGCGCACCTGCCCGCCAATCCCGAATTGTGTCTGAACGCCGCCGCTTTGAAGGCGGCGGCGTTCAGTCGCGGTTCAACTGATCTGTTTTCAGATGATATTCTCTGCAAAGCATGCTCAATTGTGAGCAACCGGCCCGTTCCATAAATGTCGGGCCAGGGGTATCGGGGATTTGAATGATCAGGCTGTCCGTACTCTTCATTGCACTGATCGCCTTCGGCGGCGGCGCGGCGGCACAGGATGTATCCATCTTGCCGAGTTCCGGCGATGCGTCGCTTTCCGCCGGCTTCACGCCGGATCCTTATCGTGTCCGGCTTCGGACCGGCGGCTTGATCGATGCCAGCCAGACGCGCGGCCCGGGCTGCAGCGGCTTCATCGCCGAGGCCCCCGATTTCGACCTTTTCTACAATGCGGGCGCCTTGCCATTGATCATCTCGGTCAATGCCGACGTCGATACAACGCTGGTCATCAATGCGCCGGACGGGAGCTGGCATTGCGATGATGACAGTGGCGATGGCCTCAATCCGTCTATCCGCTTTACCGGTCCGCAATCGGGCCTTTATGACATCTGGATCGGGACCTATGCCGACGCCTCTCGCGAAGAGGCGACGCTTTCGATTTCCGAACTTTTCAGCGAGTAAAATCGCACATCAGGGGAGAATATTCATGACCTATAAATGGGCGGTTGGCGCCGCAGCAATCATGTTGCTGGGAGGCGCCGCACAGGCACAGGATGTCAATGCGGCACCGGCCTATGGATCGGTTGTATTGTCGGCCGGATTTGCACAGGATCCGACATCGGTCGGGATCCAGGCTGGCGGCGCCATATATGGCGGCAATGTCGACAATGCCTGTTCCGGTTTCATCTCCTTCCAGCCGTCTCTCAATCTGCAATATAATGCGGGCGGCTATCCGCTCTACATCTCGGCGGCATCGGATGCCGACACGACGCTGATGGTGAACGCGCCGGACGGTAGCTGGCACTGCAATGACGACGCACCGGGCCAGGGCCTCAATCCAGGTGTCGAATTCTCCGCACCCCAATCGGGCATTTATAATGTCTGGGTCGGGACATTGTCGGCCGGCAATGGCTATGAGCCATCCATGCTGCACATTTCCGAAGTCGGGTTTTCCAGCGAAAACGCCTATTCGCGAGCGCCGAACCCGGCACTTCAGCCCAATTCCGGCACGCTCACACTGCGCGCTGGTTTCGGCGATGATCCACGTCGCGTTGAAGTTCGCGCCGGTGGCGATCTCGACGGAAATCGCGGCACTGGCGATTACTGCTGGGGCCAGATCAGCGAGGCGCCCGACGTCTGGCTGAACTATTCCGCCAATAACCAATATGATCTCTACCTGTCGATGGAATCGGATTCCGACACGACGCTGATCGTCCAGGGGCCTGACGGCAACTGGATGTGCGATGATGACACGGCCGAAGACCTCAATCCGGGCATCCATCTGACCGATCCCGTCGCTGGTCGCTATGCGATCTGGGCTGGCCGCTATTCCGGTGGCACCCTGGCCGATGCAACCCTGTTCGTGTCCGAGCTTGGTTTCCGCGGCGACGTTGATGTGCCGGCCGTGCTCGATATCAGCCTGCCGTCAAATTACGGCTCGGTCTCGCTGGATGCCGGCTTCATTCCGGATCCCTATAATGTCCCGCTGCAAGCTGGCGGCGATGTTGATGCCTTTGATGCAGTCGGCCAGGATTGCCGCGGCTTTGTGACCACGGCGCCGGATTTCAACCTGACCTATCAGGCCGGCGGCCTCGACCTTTACCTCTCCGCGAGCTCGAACGGCGATACGACACTGGTCGTCAATGCGCCGGACGGCAGCTGGTCGTGCGATGATGACAGTGCCGGCAATCTCAATCCGGGCATTCGCTTCGATGCGCCGCAATCGGGCCGTTATGACATCTGGGTCGGCACTTATGGTGAAGTCGAGCCTGAAGACGCCGTCCTGCACATTTCCGAACTCGCTTTCGGCGATGAATACCAGGCTGGCGAAATGCTCGACTTCTCGCTGGAGGCCAATTACGGCTCCGTCGCACTGGTGGGCGGTTTCTCGCCGGATCCACATGTGGTTGATCTCGTCGCCGGCGGTCCGCTTGCCGCGGAATCCAGCGCCGACTCGATGTGCCGCGGATATGTCACCGCCGCGCCGGATTATGAGCTGACCTTCACACCGGGCTCGCTCGACCTCTACATCTCGGCGCTTTCGGACGCAGACACGACGCTGGTCATCAATGATCCCAACGGCAATTGGATCTGCAATGACGACAATAACGGCTTCAATCCCGGCATTCGGTTCGAAGGCCCTGCCGCGGGGACTTATGACATCTGGGTTGGCACGTATCGCGAAGGCGATGGCGCTCCGGCACGGTTGGAAATCTCCGAGCTCGGCTTCGCCGACTGACGCTTGAGACTGATGCCTGCAGTGCATGAACAGTAGAACGGGCGGCTCTCACAAGGGGCCGCCCGTTTTCTGTCCGGGCGAAGCTGCGGACCGGGCCGGCCGGGGCTTTCATCGGTGCGGATGTTATACTATATCATCTGCAATCTGGACGGATGAAACGACAATGGCGTTGATGCCCAAGCTCAATCTTGAAAACGGCACACTTGACCTGACCGGCGTCAGCCTGTCGGCGGTCTGCGTCGCGCATTGCCTGTTGTTTCCGGTCCTGCTTGCGGCGGCGCCGCTCTTGACGCCTGGCCTTGCCGAGGCGCTTGGCGCCAGCCATGCCTGGCATTTCGGCCTGCTGGCGATTGCGGCTCCGGTCTCGCTAGTGGCGCTGGGCTGGAGTGTGCGGGCCAGTCATGCGCGCTGGCCAGTGCTGGCGATGGGCGTTTTCGGCCTGACATTGATGGCGATTGGTGCCCTGCATCTGTCGAGCCAGCTGGTCGAAACCCTTATCACCCTGTCCGGCGTGACCGTGCTGGCCACAGCGCATCTGATCAATTGGCGCGCCCAGGCGCGGGCCGGGCATGATCACGAGAGCGATTGCGGCCTGTGCGAGCATGAGCATTCGGCCTGATTCAGACTCCCTCGCGCTGTTGCAATCCCCTGTGATCCGCGTATAAACCCCGCTCTCTTATCACCAGTCTACCGGGCCAAATCG
>TARA_R110002073_G_scaffold36582_18_pt1 | contig 10897 bp, 6 predicted proteins | sample TARA_R110002073 | Tara Oceans TARA_R110002073 (sample SAMEA4397174) | marine metagenome | biome: Polar Biome; feature: [DCM] deep chlorophyll maximum layer (ENVO:01000326); material: water (ENVO:00002006), including particulate matter (ENVO:01000060) such as... | depth 40 m
AGATTCGGGATTGTTGCTCGATGCGCTTCAGCAGCTAGGTTATCACGATGAATCCAAAAAATTCATTGATTGGTTGGGAAAACTCATGTCAGTCCATGACCACAAGCTCCGTATTATGTACTGCATTGACGGACAACAAGCTCCTGACGAACACTCGCTACCACACTTGGAAGGTTATCGGGGATCCCGTCCGGTGCGTGTCGGAAATGGCGCCACCGATCAAACACAGATCGATATCTATGGTCATATCATTGATGCGGTTGTGCTCTGTTTCGAGCGGATGCCACGTAAAATTAGCGACCAGCTGTGGGAAGATTTGAAACGCTTGGCGGATCATGCGGCGTCGGGATGGAAAGATCCCGATCATGGCCCTTGGGAAATGCGAGGCGAGGCAAAGCATTATCTGTACTCAAAACTCTATTGCTGGGTAGGACTTGATCGAGTCATCCGATTCGCAGAAGCCAATGGACTCAATGGCGAGATTGACCGGTGGAAACGTCAACGCGACGAGATCCGTGCCAAGATTCTCGAGTCGGGATACAATCCAAAAATAGGGGCGTTTACTCAAGTCTTTGGTGAGCAAAGGTTGGATGCCACCTCGTTGACGATTCCCCTTTGCGGATTTTTGCCGGCCCAAGATCCGCGAGTATTGTCGACGATGCGGCGAACCCAGCAGCGGCTGTCTGAAAATCGATTGGTCTATCGTTACCACAACGATGATTCATTGCCGGGAAAAGATGCCACCTTTACCCTTTGCGGTTTTTGGATGGTGATGAATCTTGCCATGGCGGGCGAGCACGATGAAGCGGTGCAGTGGTTCGAACACCTCTGTGGCTTTGCTAACGACCTAGGATTAATGTCCGAGCAGATTGATGCATCTAACGGTGATTTGCTAGGGAATTTTCCGCAGGGTTACACCCATCTTGGGTTGGTGCGAGCGGCGCTGCATCTGCAAGAATCCGAGCGAGATCAAGACGATGGAACCCGTCGATAGAATGCTTTTTCTCTGGAATTATAAAAGACGATCCCCAGTCGAACACGTCGACCGGGGATCTGGTTTTGAGATGGGGGGACCTGGTTCCACTTTCCCTTGCCACCCGTGGACCTTTGTCCGGCGTGCAGGCTCGCTAACGTTTGCCCGGGCGTGAGCTCAATTGGAACGACAACCCCTCGGGACCCGTGGCCGGGATCGTTGCGTAAATGGGTGACTTTTCCGGGTGGCTGTAAATTTCAGGCAGCTGGTTGATCAAGTTTGCATCGGCTGCCGAGGTGCCGGGTGGAACCGGCGAGCCATCGGGCATCGCGTACTTGCGGAACAGCACCAAGTAATTCCCGGGCACGACTCCGTTGACCTCGGGGGCGGATTGCAGTGTGAACGTCCCATCGGAGCTGCTCGTGGCATAGCCGCCGCGACCCTTGATGCCGCGTTGAGGCACAAGCGTTACCGAGACACCCTCGATGGGTTTGTTGTCCAGCATCACGGTTCCCGATGCTGCGACGACGTCATAAGTCGCGGTGCCATCACAGCCGCTGCTGGCGAGTGCCAAAACGAGAACGCTACAAAATAGTGGATTCAATCGATGCATTTTCTAATGTCCTAAGGACCTGATGAGAGGAATCAATACAAACGTGTGAAGGGAAGACACGGCTCCAGTGCGAGCCGTGTCGTTTGTGTCGAATGCTGCCTTCTTGTAGGGACGGTGCAATCCCAGCAGCATCTCCAGTCGTAGCGGTACGGCGTAAATCTTTCAGCCGCATTAGAACTCTTCGATGACTTCTCCGTCCCCGATGTATGCCAAGTGCTGCAGGATGGAAATTTCTGTCGATTCGCTGATGAACCGAACCGAACCGTCACCCATCGTGAATTGAGCACCGCCAGGATGCACGCTGCCAGAGGTCGACCAAGCACTCAAGCGACTTGCTTGGCGTGTTCGTTGAAAGGGCACCGCATCCCAGGCACAACACAGCAAGTTGTTGATCCCTAGACTGTAAGCCAAGTCGACACCGTTACCGACCCACTTGGTGTATCCCCATGTTTGCGGCACACCGTCATGCACGCCGCGAAGCGTTTCGCAAACCGCGACCGTGTTACTGGAACCATCAAGCAAATCACGCATACGAGACGAATCGTCCATGCCGAACATGCGACGCGTCAACAGATCCTCTTGACTCCATTTCGACGCGGTCGATGAAATTCGGCGAATGCTGAACTCGTAATTCGTGAACGCTCCCTCAAGCGAAGTGGTGCCTGGCGAGATCGAATAGCTCGTACTCGAAGTGGTCGCGTAATGAGTTGGATTGGGATCTGAAGGACACAGGAAGGACTGGACCGCGGTGCTGATGACGACGTCATTGGTGTTGCCGGGTTCGCCTGGTTTGGGGCCTGAAAGCGTACTCTGGGATGAGTCGCGAACGTAGGCGCCCGTGGACATGGAGGTATCCATTTGTTCGTACAAGTTTTGCTGTTCAATGTAGGGCAGAACGCCCATCCAACCACGGTGATTTCGGATCTTGGTTTGTCCGGGAATCGCGGTGCCCGAGGTAATCGAACCCGCCTGGGCGGCGGAATAAGGAAACTTGTTAAATGCGCTGTGGTAGTTATGTAAACCAAGCCCAATTTGTTTCATGTTGTTTGAACATGACATTCGCCGTGCCGCTTCGCGTGCTGCTTGAACCGCAGGTAAAAGCAAGCCGACCAAAACGCCAATAATGGCGATAACGACCAAAAGTTCAACGAGCGTAAAAGCTTGGCGACGTTGCGGAAACTGCATTACAAAGACCCTTCAAATAAGAAAATGGACCCAAGCCGAACAGGAGTATTCGGCTGACACTGATACCGCCTACAGAAGGTTGGGTTCGCAAACCCCGCGCCAATGTGAGCGGTGCCGCGGATCGACGGCATAACCGCCTGCTCTGCTCTGATCCGCACCCAATTTCCAAGGGGGAGTTGCCCTGCACAGCGGCGCAGTAGCGTATTGACGGTGCCCCTTCCTTTCTTTTGAACCCCTCCTTTGGTGCCGCTATGTGTCCGGTTGGATGACTCTGCTTTTTTTGCAAAAGCCTCAGCGTCGCTATCATCCGTGGCGAGGTTCCGTCTGATCGCTGCGGAATTTATTGGCACTGCGAGACTCGACTTGCAAGCAATTGCAGCACATGCAAGGCATCTGCGTCATGATCCGAGTCGGGGACGCGGGAGAACACACAGCCGGTTTTTTCGCCAGAGTCGCCGTAAAACGCGAAGTCTATACAGAATGGCATTGTCTATAGAAAGCGACGGATCGCGATGCATGCCACAAATTGATGCAGCGGCCCCCAGAGAGTCCGGCTTCGCTTACCACGTAACCGCTTCGCTTACTCTGCTATGCAGAGCATTTTGTTATTCAGGAAATTGCCGAGCTATGATTGTCGCAGCCCGACACCTCCGTTTTGAAGTTGCGTTTTTCTTTGCAGCGGACATTCTCTGCCCGCCGTGGCTACGTCAAAATGTCATTGACAACATGACCGTGAACATCAGTCAACCGAAAGTAGCGTCCTTGGAATCGGAAGGTCAATCTTTCGTGATCAATGCCCATTTGCTGCATGATCGTTGCATGCAAATCGTGCACGTGGACGGGGTTCTCGGTGATGTTGTAGCAAAACTCGTCCGTCGCACCGTAGGTCATCCCCGGCTTGATGCCGGCGCCGGCCATCCACAGCGAGAAGCATCGTGGATGGTGATCCCGTCCGTAGGTTTCTGCGTTCAGCGCCCCTTGGCAATACGACGTTCGTCCAAACTCACCGCCCCACACCACCAACGTGTCTTCGAATAATCCAAGTCGCTTTAGGTCGTTTACCAGAGCGGCAGTGGGTTGATCGGTATCGCGACATTGCCCAGGCAATTGTTTGGGCATCGTGAAATGTTGGTCCCATCCCATATGGAACAGTTGGATGAATCGCACGTCTCGTTCCGCCAATCGGCGTGCCAGCAAGCAGTTGTTGGCGTACGTGCCGCGTTTCATCACGTCAGGACCATAACTATCAAGCACGTGTTGCGGCTCATCCGAGAAATCGGTCAGCTCTGGAACCGAGGTCTGCATCCGATACGCCAATTCGTATTGTTGAATCCGAGTGTGAATTTCTGGGTCACCGAACTCGTCAAGCTTTTCTTCATTCAGCTTCGCCAAATCATCGAGCATCCGCCGCCGTGCCGTCGCGTCGAGTCCAGCGGGGTTGCTCAAGTACAGCACCGGGTCACCAATACTCATCAATTTGACGCCCGCGTAGGTCGACGGCAAAAATCCGCTTCCCCACAGTCGGTCGTAGAGTGGTTGGCAATTGGGACGCCCCGTGCCACGCGAGACCATGGCGATGAACGTAGGCAGATTGTCGTTCATCGAGCCCAACCCATAATGCATCCAGGAACCGATGCTTGGTCGTCCCGCCAATTGATGCCCCGTCTGGAAGAACGTGATCGCCGGGTCGTGGTTGATCGCTTCGGTTTGCATCGACCGGATCAGACACATGTCATCGGCGAGCGAACCGATGTGTGGGATCAGCTCGCTGCACATTTCGGTGCCCGCTTCGCCAAATTTCTCAAACTTCCAGCGAGCTCCGGCCAGCGGAAACTTACTTTGCCCCGCCGTCATCCCAGTAACCCGCTGATTCATGTCAACGAAATCACGCAGCTCTTTGCCCTCGTGTTCGCGGAGTAGCGGTTTCGGGTCGAACAGTTCTTGCTGAGACGGCGCACCGCTTTGGAACAAGTAGATGACCCGCTTGGCTTTGGGTGGGGCGTGATACTGCTTCAGCACACCGTTAGGGGCTGGGAAATCGGCTGCCGACGGCGTCGCTTCGGCACCCCAAGCTTCGCTGCCCAACATCGATGCGAGTGCCGCGGTGCCTACGCCCGAGGCGGTTCGCCCAAAGAAATGCCGACGTGTCAGCATCAATCGGCTTTCGTCGGCAACGTGGTTCGGCTTCTGATTCTCTGCAGGCATGGTCATCACGAGTCCACGTGGGGGTGGGGGAAGTGGGGTAAATGATTTTTCGAACGCTTGCGAGTTGGTTCTATCAATATTTAGGAACGTCGGAACCATCCACGCCATTCATGGCTTCAGCGTCCCCTACTCAACCGAAACAAATTGATCGAGGTTGAAAATTAAGTGTGCAACGGAGGTCCATGCCGCATGTTCAGTGCCGTCGAGACTTTCGTCGCGGGGTGACGCTCCCGTCGAGATCAGCTTGATCGCATCATCCGGTTTGGTCTTGAAGTGTTGACGAAAATAGGCGAGCGAATCGAGCAAGACTTTGCTCGAGCGGTCCGAAATCGGCTTCGCGATCGCCAGAGTATAGATCGCTTCGATTCGCTGGGGATCGGAAAGCTCGGGCGTCCGCAGCGCTCGCTCGGAAAGTTTTCGAGCCGCTTCGATGAAGGTTGGGTCATTCATCAACACCAACGCTTGCAGTGGCGTATTGGTGCGACGGACTCGGACGTTGCACACCTCGCGACCGCCTCCGTCAAAGATGATTTGACGCGGTGGATTGACCGCACGTTTCCAGTACGAGTACATGCTCTTGCGGTATAACGCGTTGCCGCCGCTGATGCGGTACTTGGTTCCAGCGCTGGCAGCCAACGATTCCCAAAGTCCGTCGGGTTGATACGGTTTGACCGAAGGACCACCCACTTGTTCATTAAGTAGTCCGCTGGCTTGTAACGCAATGTCGCGAATCACAAAGCCATCGGCGCGGTAACGGGGGCCATGTGCCAGCAGGCGATTTTTCGGATCGGCGGCGACGATGGCTTCGCTGCTGCGTGAGGATTGCCGATACGTTGCACTGGTGACGATCAGCCGATGCATCGCTTTGACATCCCATCCCGATTCGATGAACTCGACTGCCAACCAATCCAACAACTCGGGATGAGACGGTACCTCGCCTTGCAGCCCAAAATCTTCGGTGGTGGAAACCAGCCCTATTCCAAAATGGTCTTGCCAGATGCGGTTGACGGTCACGCGAGCGGTCAGCGGGTGCTCGCGAGAGACCAGCCACTTTGCTAATTCGAGCCGGTCGGCGGGCTGTGACGCGTCCGCCGACGACAACAGGGCAACGGGCACGCCACGCGATAACACTTCGCTCTTGTCGGGTGCATCGTACTGGCCTCGCATCAGCAAATAGGCGGGCAGCGGATCGCCGTCGCGTTCTTTCATCACCATCGTGGTCGCGATTTGGCCGCCCGCTTCCTGCAATGCCTTTTCCGCTTCGTTGAACCGTCTTTCGGCCTCGACCAACGTCGGGTCAATCGACTCGTAGTAATTGGACAGTGTCTTTTTGTCGTCCTTGGAGCGTGATTTTTCGGGTTTTCTCAGAATGGCCACAATGGTTTGATCCGAGATAAACGGTTCTTCATCTGTCGTTGCATTTTTGACCGCCGTCTGCAGACGCAATTTTCCAATCGAGTGATTGGGGAAATCTTGCGTAAATCGCAGTCGTAATTTGATCGTTGACTGTGGATCGGGCTTGATCGGGGTTTTGAGTTCGAGGATCAAGCGGACGTTTTCGGCTTGATTGCCGTGGATAGCCCATCCCGAACGCGTGTCGTCATCAAGCACATTGTCGGCACTGTAATTGGGTTGCTGGCGACTCGCCGATGCGGATGCAATTTCGACCGGGGTGTCCCCGACCGTCAACGTCACATCGGTCAGCACAAAGTTGCCGTTGGAGCTCGGAGCTAATTGATTCGGTTTGGTAAAGGAATCATCAACGAGTGCTTCGATTTGCAATACATCCAAATGGTTGGGGTCAGCGTTTGCTGCGGACGCTGTTGTGGGGTGAAACTCGATCTCGTACGTCACGCCGCTGGCAGATCCGGCGGGTGAGTACTGGACGGTGTTGTCGTCATTGACGCGAAGTGTGCCGTCACCGTGAAGTGTCGCGTTATGGACCGCGACGTCGCTCCAGTGCTGATAGGGCGATTCGGGCAAATGCTGCTCGCTTTCCGCGATCCATGCGTGCATGCGGTGGCTAAGCCCGTTGCGAGCGGCAATGCGTTCTTGCTCGGCATTGTGATAGGCAGTGATGAGTTCGTCGGGAACCGGTGGCAATGGTGAAACGACTTTCATCGTTGGCATCGCATCGACGCCTTTGCCGATCCCCCGTTCACCAATGTTGTTAAAGTAGCCGTAGAGTTGAAAGAATTCTTTTTGGCTTAACGGGTCGTATTTGTGGTCGTGACAACGCGCACAGCCAAACGTCAATCCCATCCAGACCGTCGAGGTGGTTTCCACGCGATCGATGACGTTTTCGACCAAAAATTCTGCGGCAAGGGCTCCCCCTTCGCTGTTTTGACGATGGTTCCGGTTGAACGTTGTTGCGAGTCGTTGCGACGCGGTGGCGTCGGGTAACATGTCGCCCGCCAACTGCTCAATCGTGAACTGATCGAAAGGCATGTTGTCGTAGAAGGCCTTGGTGACCCAGTCTCGCCATGGCCAATTCGTTCGGCCGTTGTCGTTCTGGTACCCGTCGGTGTCGGCATACCGCGCGGCGTCGAGCCAGCGAAGCGATTGCCGTTCGGCATACGCCATCGAATCAAGCAGGCGGTCGACGGCTTGGCGATACGTTTCGTCGGTCGGGTTTGCTTGCACCATCGCTTGAAGGTCTTCCGGCGGCAGCAGACCGGTCAATGTCAGTGAAGCACGTCGCAGCTGAGTCAGTGCATCTGCCTCAGGCGATGGAGGAAGTCCCGCTTCAATCAATCGTCGACCGACGAAGGCATCGATCGGGTTCGAGGACCAGCGCTCGATCGTGGCCGCATCCCAGCCCGCGTGCGATTCCGCCGACGTGATCACGTCGACGGGAACTTCGGGCCTTTGCGGGATTTCAAACGCCCAGTGGCCTTCGTAGGGTGCACCCTGCTTGATCCACAAATCGAGAATGCGTTTTTCTTCTGCCGACAGCGATCGATTGCTGTCCGGTGGCGGCATCTGGTCCCCTTCGTCGGTGCTGTGGATTCGTGCGTGCAATTCGCTCGATTCCAAGTCGCCGGGGACGACGGCAAAGTAACCGCCCAGGTCGGCAAACAAGTTTTCTTTGTTGTCGGCCCTGAAGTCAGAGTCCTGGTTTTCGGCATCTGGACCGTGGCAATGAAAGCACTTGTCCGACAAGATTGGGCTGACTTGGTCGCTGAAGTCAATTGTTTCTTCGCCATGCAAAACGCATAGCGTGCCACTGATCGTAGCGATCACAAACAAACAGACACGCAGTGGCGTATTCAGGAGGGGACTGCTCACGTTTCAATCCGAATGAAGAAGGGAATTGGCAGCGTCGATACGACGGGGCAGCCAATTCAAGTTGCAGCCAAGTCGGTATCACAGCCAAAGTCACTGTACGGTGGGGTCACATCCTTTGCGAATGTGACTCAGCGACTTGTTGATTTGCCCGCCGTCTCACTCCACCCGGTCTTTAATGAGACTGCTGATTTGATTAGCCGTTTTGGCGTTAGCCACGGTTTCGTCAAACATCCAACCGGGGGCTAGTGCCCATACGGCTAACTTTACAGCGGTGATGTTGGACTCAATCAGCAATCGCTTATAACGGAGCGAAGCTTGCGGTAGGGGGCACGAAGTTACGGTCTTCTTCGTTGCTGTCGACTTGTGGACAACACTGGGATTTTAATCAACGAGGCTCAATACTCCAAGACGCTTTCTAGCCACCTCCAGATGACGGTGGGGGCTCAGCAGGCAGTGATTGCAATATTTTGTCATGCTAAGGGGGTTCGGAAGCGAGCAGCCAGCGATCGATTTAGACACTTGCTATTGATGGCCAGCCTGCGGAGTTGTGATCCACAGGCTGGCGATTCATCGAGGAAAACTACTTTTTGTCCAAGTAGCGGTTGAAGATATTTTCCAGCAATTCTTGGCGTCCGCTGGCGTTCGCTGCGGCTTCGCCTTTTTCGAGCATCAGTTTTTCGAGCTCGCTGAAGGTCGTGTTGCCCGATTCGATTTTCTTGCCTAATTCGCCGTCCCAGCTGCTATATCGCTGGTCGACCAAGTTGCTCAGGGCACCCTCTTCGATGATGTTCGCTGCCACTTTCAAACCGCGAGCGAACGCGTCCATGCTGCCGATGTGGGCGTAAAAAAGGTCGATGGGTTCAAAGCTTTCGCGGCGGACTTTTGCGTCAAAGTTCACTCCGCCGGGCGCCAAGCCGTACTTCAGCAGCACCAACATCGTCTGAGTCGTCAGGTAGTAGTTAGTTGCAAATTGGTCGGTGTCCCAGCCCAGCAGCAAGTCGCCGGTGTTCGCATCGATCGAACCGAGTGCGCCTTGCATCCCAGCGTACTCGAGTTCGTGCATCATTTCGTGACCCGCCAAGGTCGCATGATTGGTTTCGATGTTCAGTTTGAAGTGATCGGTCAGATCGTAGGCACGCAGGAAATTCAAACAGGCGGCGGCGTCCGAGTCGTACTGGTGCTTGGTCGGCTCTTTGGGTTTGGGCTCGATCAAGAATTGGCCTTCAAAACCGATCTCTTTCGCATAGTCGACGGCCATGTGAAAGAAGCGAGCGAGATGATCAAGTTCGCGTTTCATGTCGGTGTTGTACAGGCACTGGTAGCCTTCGCGACCACCCCAGAACACATAGTTTTCGCCACCGAGTTCCTTGGTGACCTCCATCGCTTTTTTCACCTGAGCCGCAGCATAGGCGAATACTTCGACGTTACAGGTTGTTGCCGCACCGTGCATAAAACGGGGATTGCTGAACATGTTGGCGGTGCCCCACAGCAATTTGACACCCGTTCGCTGCTGTTCTTCGCCGAGCACTTTGGCGACGGCATCAAAGTTTGCGTTGGACTCTTTCAGCGTCGCGCCTTCGGGAGCCACGTCACGGTCGTGGAACGCATAAAACGGAGCATCTAGTTTTTCAAAGAACTCGAATGCCGCTCGAGCACGGTTGCATGCGTTTTCGACCGATTCGCTGCCGTCGTCCCAAGGCCGCTGCATTGTTCCGCCGCCAAAGGGATCGCTGCCCGTGCCACGAAATGTGTGCCAATACGTGACGGTGAAACGCAAGTGATCCTTCATCGTCTTGCCCGCGACCACCTCGTCAGGATTGTACCAGCGAAACGCGAGTGGGTTGTCCGAGTCGGGGCCTTCGTACTTGATCTTGGAAACTTCAGGAAATGCACTCACAGGTAGGCTCGCCTTGTTAAATCGAATGAATGGAGTATCGGATAGATTTCACACTTCACGCTCGGTGGATTGCTTGCCAGTATAGACGTTGCCACCTCGTTCGATGGCCGATTACATCCCTGCAAGTCCCGGGCTAAGGCGTATTTTCCCTTTCAAAGCTGCCTTGATCCAGTAGACTTTTTGCAATCGATCAGAGATATTTCACATGGTTTCAAGGCTAGGGTTTAGGAGGATTTAATGACGCGGCGATCCGTGGCACTACTGATCGAGACGTCCAACGGCTATTGCCGCGGGTTGTTGGACGGCATCATTGCGTACGCAAAACATCACGCAAATTGGTCTATTCACCTGACCGAACAAGAGCGTGGAGCTGCTCCGCCGGCATGGTTGCAATCATGGAAAGGGGACGGAATTATCGCCCGCATCGAAACTGACACGATTGGTCGTCGTCTGAGAAAATTTGGACTGCCGATCGTCGATCTCAGTGCGGCGCGGCACGTCAAAGGTATTCCCTGGGCCGATACCGATGACGAGGCGATCTCGCGTTTGGGGATACAACATTTCACCGAACGCGGTTTTACACAGCTTGCCTACTGTGGCGATCCTGGATTTGAATGGTCCAACCTCCGGCGTGACCACTTCAAACGTATGACCATCGCGGCGGGATGCTCCTATCACGAGCACCAGATGACGCCTCGCTATGATTCAAGCTTTAGCTGGGATGCCGAGAAGCGAG
>TARA_R110002073_G_scaffold100837_5_pt1 | contig 10886 bp, 8 predicted proteins | sample TARA_R110002073 | Tara Oceans TARA_R110002073 (sample SAMEA4397174) | marine metagenome | biome: Polar Biome; feature: [DCM] deep chlorophyll maximum layer (ENVO:01000326); material: water (ENVO:00002006), including particulate matter (ENVO:01000060) such as... | depth 40 m
GGTTCGGTACACCTCGAGTTTATCCTCGCCGGTAATCAGCAGGATAATGGTGTTGCAGGCGCGAATCGCGTTCAGTGTGAGCGTCATGCGTTCAGTGAACTTGCCCGTCACCGCGCTTTCCCTGGCTTGGATATGCGTGCATAGCCGGGCGTTGTTCTCGTCAAGCGCATACGCCAGGTTCCCTGCATGGGGAAAAAGCGATGCGGTATGGCCGTCGGCCCCCAGCCCCAGAATACAGAGGTCGAAGGGGCAATGGATGCGCCTGTATCTCGTTTCGCACTGCACTTCGCCTTCTGTGGCAGTGCCGGCCGCGGTTTTCATGCCGAAGAACGCGGCCTCGGACGCCCGGTTCTGCAGTAAATTGTCGACGATAGCCGTCTCATTGCTTCCGGGCTGACCGGGGTTTACCCAGCGCTCATCAACCAGGGCGATATCGACCTTCTTCCACGACAGCTCCTGACGCGAGAGCTGGCGATACAGGGGCAAGGGGGTGCTGCCTCCCGAAACGAAAACCGTTGCGTGGTCATGTGTTTCGACGCCACGCCGCAAGACGTTGGCGCAGTGTTTCGTGAGCGCCTCGAACAACTCTGCTCTCTGCGCGAAAAAGAACTCCTCAATCATCCGCGCAGACTTCTTCGATATCACCTGCGTTGTACCAGGCGCGGCAGTCCTCTGCGAGCAGTGCATCGGCTTCGTCGGGGCCCCAGGAGCCTGCGCGGTACAACTCCGGTGAGCTGGAGGAGGCTTGCCAGGCTTCAATGATGGGGTCAATCCAGGCCCATGCGGTAGAGACTTCCTTGCGGCTGATGAACAGGCTGGAGTTGTCGGCGGCAGCGTCCAGGATCAGCCGCTTATAGGCGCTACTGCGCAAATGTTTGTAGGTGTCGGAAAAGTTGAGGTTGAGGGCGGTGGGTTGCAACTGCATGTCCAACGTGTCCAAATTTTTCGACATGAGACTCAGCTGAATGGATTCTTCAGGCTGCAGGCGAATCACCAGGCGATTGGGGTCCATTTTCCCGGCGCCAGCGTTGAAGACGCGGTGCGGAACCTCTTTGAACTGAATCATGATTTCCGCAAAGCGGGACTTCATGCGTTTGCCGGTACGTAAATAGAAAGGTACCCGCGCCCAGCGCCAATTGTCGATATGAACGCGCAAGGCAACGAAGGTTTCGGTTGCGCTATTGGTTGATCCCAGCTCCTCAAGGTAGCCGGGCACCAGCTTGCCCTGATGGCCGCCCGCCACATATTGACCGCGCACCGTGTTTTTCATCACGTCGGCGCCGGTGATAGGGCGCAGGGCTTCCAGTACCTTGATCTTCTCCATTTGAATGTTTTCAGCATTCATGGTGTGTGGTGACTCCATCGCCACCAGACTCAAAAGCTGCAGCAGGTGGTTCTGCACCATGTCCCGCAGTGCCCCGGCCTCGTTGTAGAAGCCCGCTCTGCCTTCCAGGCCCACCGTCTCGGCAATGGTGATTTGCACATGGTCGATAGACTTTGCATCCCACAACTGCTCGAAAATCAAATTGGTAAAGCGCAGCGCCAACAGGTTCTGTACGGTTTCCTTTCCCAGGTAGTGGTCGATACGGTAAATGGATTTTTCTTCAAAATACGTGGCGATTTCGTTGTTGATGGCCTCGGCTGATGTTGCGTCGTAGCCCAGAGGTTTTTCCACCACCAGGCGGCTGTATTCTGAAATCAAGCCTTCTTCGCTCAGGTGCTTGCAGCAAGCACCAAATACGGCGGGTGGTGTGGCAAGGTAGAAGATGCGCGTGGCGTCCGGGAGGGTGTTCAGCGCACTTTTGAGTTCCTTCCACCCTGCGTCGCGGTTTGCAATGTCCAGCGTAACGGGGAACAGAAGCGCCTTGAACGCCGCCCATTTCGTGTCGTCAAATTCTTCGGCAACCAGAAACTCCTGCAGACTATCCTGGGCCGTTTCGAGATACCTCGCGGTCGCTTCTTCACTCCGCGTGGTGGTGAATATGCGCGTGCCCTCCGCCAGCTCCTCTGCGGTAAACGCTTTGTACAGCGCGGGTATCAGTTTGCGCAGGGCCAGGTCGCCTGAGCCGCCAAAAATCACGATATCGAACGGGTCTGTCATAACGGTACGGTCGTCTTCTACTGCTGAAACACACTAGCACCGTCTTCCGCGGCACTAACCTGGTTGCGAAACACCTGAAACATTTCTCGCCCCATCCCCTGGGTGGACTGTCCGTCGCCTGGTATCGCCGGGCGGGAATCGAAATCCGCTGCGTGTACATTCAGCGCTCCGGCCTCGGCATCCAGCTCAATGGTGTCGCCGTCCCGGAGTTTTGCGATCGGGCCCTGATCCAGTGCTTCCGGGGATAAATGTATCGCGGCGGGAATCTTGCCCGAAGCACCAGACATTCTGCCATCGGTTACGAGGGCAACCTTGAAGCCCCTGTCCTGCAATATACCCAGATATGGCACGAGTTTATGCAGTTCCGGCATGCCGTTGGCTTTGGGGCCCTGAAAGCGGACCACTGCGACAAAGTCCCGCTCGAGTTCCCCGGCTTCAAATTTTTCTTTGAGTTCGTCCTGGTGTGAGAGAACTACCGCAGGCGCGCGCAACTTCTGGTGTGATTTGTCTACCGCAGACACCTTGATGATGGAGCGCCCCAGGTTGCCGGTCAGCAATTTGAGTCCACCCTCCGGGCTGAAAGGTGTTTTTATACTGGCAAGCACCTGCGGGTCCGCCGACGCGGTAGCCCCCGGTTTCCACTCAAGCGGTTCATCGCGGCCGCCGGGGTTGAAGAAGGGTTCGCTGCAATAGGCTGTTAACCCCCCCTGGCCGAGAATCGTCTTGACGTCATCATGGAGGAGCCCGCCGCTTAATAACTCGCGCACGAGCAACGGCATGCCACCGGCGGCTTGAAAATGGTTAACATCCGCCTCGCCATTCGGGTAGATGCGACAGAGCAGGGGCACTACTGACGAGAGCTCCGACATGTCTTGCCAATTGATCAAGATGCCGGCAGCTCGCGCGATCGCAATGAGGTGAATGGCGTGGTTGGTGGAGCCGCCGGTTGCCAACAGCCCCACGATGGCATTGACCAGACTGCGCTCATTGACGATATCCGCCAGCGGTGTGAACGCGTCCCCCTGTTTAGTGATTTTGGCGAGCTGTTTTACTGCCGCCGCCGTTAGCGCGTCGCGCATCTCGGTGCCAGGGTTGATGAAGGAGCTTCCAGGCAGGTGTAGCCCCATGATTTCCATCAACATCTGGTTGCTGTTGGCGGTGCCGTAGAATGTGCATGTGCCGGGGCTGTGATAGGACTCGCTTTCGGCCTTGAGCAGTGCATCGCGGCCAACCTTGCCTTCAGCATACAGCTGGCGCACCCGGATTTTTTCTTTGTTGGGCAAGCCCGAGGGCATGGGTCCGGCAGGAATGAATACGGTGGGGAGGTGGCCAAAAGAGAGTGCGCCAATCAGCAGACCGGGTACAATTTTGTCGCACACCCCCAGGCACAGTACGCCGTCGAACATATCGTGGGAGAGTGCCACGCCGGTTGCCATGGCGATCACATCACGGCTGAACAACGACAGCTCCATGCCGTCGCGACCCTGGGTTACACCGTCGCACATGGCGGGGACCCCGCCCGCGAACTGGGCAACCGCGTTGGCGTCACGTGCGGCCCGTTTGATGATGTCCGGAAAATCAACGTAGGGTTGGTGCGCAGACAGCATCTCGTTGTAAGCGGAGACAATACCCAGGTTGGCGGCGCGGTCGGAGGCCAGCAGAGACTTGCCTTCGTCATTGCAGGCTGCCATGGCGTGGGCGATATTGCCGCAGGACAGCCGCTTGCGGCTCACTTCTTGCTGGCTCGCGGTGTCTACCTTGTCCAGGTAGCGCTTGCGGCTATCGCGGCTCCGTTCATGGATACGATCGGTGACAGACTCGATGGTTGAATGCAGCATAAAATACTCAAAACGCGAGAGGGGCGTAACAAGTATAGGCAGACAGGAGGGGCTATTGGCAAGCAATCGCCCATGAACCTTGCCTTCTCCGCACGGAATCCAGGCGCTGCGCTCATTGAAACGCAGCGGCGGTCACCGCCGGTGCCATGATGGCCCGCGAACGCGGAATGCTGCGGCGAGGCCTGCTCCGTGCGCCTGCGTCAGGATGCCAGTTCAGCGTGTGCGGCGGCAAAAGCACTCAGTGCGTGCTCAATATCGTCCGCACTCAGTGCTGCAGACATCTGTGTGCGAATGCGCGCCTTGCCTTTCGGTACTACCGGGAAGGAGAAGGCGACCACGTACACGCCGCGGGCCAGCATGGTATCGGCAAACTTCGCTGCCCTTGCTGCATCGTGCAGCATAACGGGCACGATGGGGTGCTCCCCCGGCAACAGCTCAAAGCCCAATGTTTCGAGCCCCTCCCGAAAGCGGGCAGTATTCTCGATCAGCTGGCGGCGCAGGCCCGGTTCGGATTCCACCAGCTCCAGTGCCTTGATTGCGCCGGCTACGACCGGTGGGGCTACCGTGTTGGAGAATAGATAGGGGCGTGAGCGCTGGCGCAGGAGGTCCACCACCTCTTGTCGCGCAGCCGTGTAGCCGCCGCTGGCGCCACCGAGGGCCTTGCCCAGGGTGCCAGTGATGATGTCCACGCGGTCCATGCAGCCGCGGTATTCGTGTGTGCCTTTGCCGTTGGCGCCGAGAAAGCCGGTAGCGTGACAGTCGTCGAAATGCACCAGCGCGCCGTAGCGCTCGGCAAGATCGCAGATTTCATCCAGGCGCGCGATATAGCCGTCCATGGAAAACACACCGTCGGTGGTGATCAACTTGAAACGGGCACCGGCGGCGTCTGCCGCCTGTAGCTGTGCTTCCAGGTCGCCCATGTCGTTGTTGCGGTAGCGGAAGCGCTGCGCCTTGCTCAGGCGTATGCCGTCGATGATACTGGCATGGTTGAGCTCATCGGAAATCACCGCATCCTCTGCGCCGAGGAGGGTTTCGAACAGGCCGCCATTGGCGTCGAAACAGGAGGGGTAGAGGATGGTGTCGTCCATACCGAGAAATTCAGACAGCCTCTGTTCCAGCTGTTTGTGCAGGGTTTGCGTGCCGCAGATGAACCGCACGGAAGCCATGCCATAGCCCCAATCGCGCAGGCCCTCGGCCGCGGCGGTATTCACGGCGGGATGCTGCGCCAGCCCCAGGTAGTTGTTGGCGCAGAGGTTCAGCACCTCCCGCTGTGCCACACCCACGTGCGCGCCCTGGGGCGTTGTGATGAGGCGCTCGTGTTTGGTCAGCCCCGCGGACTCGATATCGGCCAGCTGGCCGGCCAGGTGTTCCCGAAATGCGCTGTACATGTTGGTTCATTCCTCCCAGTTCAGTACGACTTTACTCGCTTCGCCGGAGCTCATTACATCGAAGCCGTGTTGAAACTCGCGGAAACTCATGCGGTGGGTAATCACGGGTGAAATATCCAGCCCGGACTCGATCATGACCGACATCTTGTACCAGGTTTCGTACATCTCCCGTCCGTAGATACCCTTCAGCGTGAGCATGTTGAAGATGACCGTGTTCCAGTCTATCGCTGTGTTTTCGCTGGGGATGCCCAGCATCGCGACCTTGCCCCCGTGGCACATATTGGCCAGCAGGTCGCGAAACGCCTGCGGGTTGCCGGACATTTCCAGCCCGACATCAAAGCCTTCGTCCATCCCCAGCGATCGCTGCACATCAGCGATGCTCTCCCGGGTAACGTTCACAGTGCGCGTGGCGCCAAGGGTCGCAGCCAGCTCCAGGCGTTTATCGATCACGTCGGTGATCACCACGTGGCGCGCACCGGCATGCTTGCACACAGCGGCTGCCATGGCACCGATAGGCCCGGCACCTGTGATGAGCACGTCTTCCCCGAGCAGGTCGAATTGCAATGCCGTATGAACGGCGTTGCCGAAAGGGTCGAAGAGGGCGGCGACATCGAGATCGATCCCTGCTGAATGCTCCCATACGTTGGACATGGGTAGCGCCATGTACTCGGCGAAGGCGCCGGAGCGATCCACCCCGATGCCGCTGGTTTTTGCGCACAGGTGACGGCGGCCGGCCATGCAGTTGCGACAGCGGCCACAGACCACGTGGCCTTCGCCGGAGACAATCTGGCCAGGGTGGAAGTCCACTACATTGGAGCCTACCTCAACAATCTCGCCGACGAACTCGTGGCCGACGATCATGGGAACTGGCACCGTTTTCTGCGCCCAGGCATCCCAGTGGAAAATGTGCATGTCCGTGCCGCAGATGGCAGTGCGTTTGACCTTGATCAGCACGTCATTGATGCCGAATGCCGGTTCCGGTACTTCCTCCAGCCAGAGGCCGGGACGTGCTTCTTTCTTGACCAGTGCTTGCATAACAGTATTTCACTATAGTGGAATTTATCCGGTATAGTAGATGGGTAATATCCCGGATACAAGAAATCCTTCTACTAAACTGGAAAATTGCATGTCCAAATCAGCGCTGGACCCCGCCAGCCAGGTCTTGTGTGAGCGGGTCACCGAACTGCGCCAGATTCACGGGTTTACACTCGATCAGCTGGCGGCTGCGTCCGGCGTCAGCCGCTCCATGTTGAGCCAGATTGAGCGTGGCCAGGCCAACCCAACGCTGGCGGTAACCTTCCGTATCGCCCAGGCCTTCGGACTCAGTATAGGCGAACTGGTGGATGACCCGCTGGCCAGTGGCCTGATTGAAGTGGTGAGGGCGGACGACCCCTCGAGCCTGTTCCGTGCCGATGACGAATGCCAGATTCGCACTCTGTCGCCCCTGCATATGGAAAAACACGTGGAATTCTACGAATTGCTCCTGCAGCCCGGTGCGAGCCTCGACAGCTCGCCGCATTACAGCGGTACGCGCGAACTGTTGACCCTGGCGGCGGGTACGGCACAGGTGGTGGCGGGAAACACTGAGTGCCAGCTGGCGGCCGGCGACTCGGCGCATTACCGGGCGGATGTAGAGCACAGTATTCAGTCGCTGGGTGACACACCGCTGCGGGGCTATCTGGTGGTGACCTACAAGTAACGGCGGATCGATGCGCGGCGGCCTTTTTCACCGGGCGTCTGCGTCCCGGCCTGCGCGGCCCGGCCTGCGCGGCCCGGCCTAACTACATAAACTCGGTGCGGGGGGCGTGGTCTGCGCAAGCGTGTTCGCATGCATTGCGCAGGCGCATCTGGTATATCAACTGCTCGAATAATTTAAGCAGGAGACGGATATGCAGGATCTCGATTTCACAGGGAAGATCGTTCTGGTTACCGGTGGCGGTGCCGGTATTGGCCGTGCCATTGTAGACGCTTTCGCGACACGAGGCGCACACTTGGTCGTTGCCGAGAAAGATGCCGACCGCTGTGCCGACCTGCAGGCGGCCCTGGATGCCAGTGCAACCGAGGCACTGGTGTCGCATACCGATGTCTGCGACCGGGCAGCTGTCGATGCGCTGATGGCCCAGGTGCAAGCGCGCTTTGGCGGCCTGGATGTGCTGGTGAACAACGTGGGTGATTTCCTCGGCATCATCAAACCGTTTGCGGCCTGTACCGATGAAGACCTTGAGCAGCTGTACGGCGTCAACCTGAAACATATTTTCACGGTCACCCGCGCTGCTATCCCACTGCTGCAGTCCCGCGGTCGCGGCGGCAGCATCATCAGCATCTCCTCGATCGAGGCGTTCCGCGGCATTCCCATGGTAACGACCTACTGTGCCTTCAAACACGCGATAACCGGCTTCACCCGCAGCCTGGCGCTGGAGCTCGGTCCGGATGGCATCCGCGTCAACGCCATTGCCCCGGAAACTACCGAGACTGCGCAGGTGAGGCCTTCGGAGCTGATTGCACCCGAGCATCAGGCGCATACCCGTCGCTGGATACCGCTGGAGCGTTTTGGTACACCGGAGGACGCTGCGGGTTGCGCGCTGTTTCTGGCTTCCGGGCTGTCGGCCTGGGTTACCGGCACGACAATTAACCTCGATGGCGGTGCACTCGCGGCGGCCGGCTGGTATCGTGACCCCAATGATCTGTGGACCAATGTCCCGGTCGTATCCGGCAACGGGTTCAACTTCTGACGGTTCGCCCCCGGGTGCGCCCAAACCTGAGAGAGGATTTTCGTGACTGAGCCAACATCGGGCGCTGTGCCGCGCGCCTATATTCTGTCATTCCAGTGTCCGGACCGACTCGGTGTTGTGGCGCGTTACTCCCAGCTCTTTCTGGAAGCGGGCGCCTTCATCACGGAGATTTCCAATTACAGTGACCCGGTAAGCGGCACCTTCCATTTGCGGTGTGTCTTCGATGATCGCGCGATGACGGTGCCTTTTGCAGAGTTTGCCCGGCGCTTTGCCCTGCTCGCCGACGACATGGGCATGCACTATCGGCTGCGACCGGCGGATGAGCTACCACGTGTGTTACTGGCGGTTTCCCGCTACGACCATTGCCTGGTAGCGCTGCTGACCAAGTGGCGCGCTGGTGCACTACCGGCCACGCTCGTTGGTGTGGTCAGCAACCATGAAGACTGCCGCGAACTGGTGGAATGGTACGGGCTGCCCTATCACTTCCTGCCGGTCAGCCCGGAACAGAAGGCGGTGCAGGAGTCGAAGTTGCTACAACTTTTCCGCGAACAGCAGGCTGATCTGCTGGTGCTGGCGCGCTATATGCAAATTCTCTCGGATGCGCTGTGTACTGAACTCGCAGGGCGGGCGATCAACATCCACCACTCCTTCCTGCCCGGTTTCAAGGGCGCCCGACCCTATCATCAGGCCTATGATCGTGGGGTAAAAGTCATCGGGGCGACGGCGCATTACGTCACGTCGGATCTCGATGAAGGCCCGATTATCGCCCAGGAAGTGAAGGCGATTGACCACCAGGTCTCGGTGGAGCAGATGATTCACCTGGGGCACGACACCGAGGCGACGGCGCTGTCGCATGCAGTACGGCTGCATTGCGAGGAGCGAGTGCAACTGAACGGGCAGCGCACGGTAATCCTCTAGGCGGTCTACCGGTCTCCCAGAGGCCCCACCGGCGGACCACGATTGAGGCTGCGTCGCAGCGGCGTGAGGGGCGGGCAGCTGTACCCGCAGTGCCCCGCCTGTGGTAATCTGCCAACTGACTTTTCGGAGGTAACGCATGAACGCGCACACGGTTCGCTCTATGGCCACGCTTGCGGTTGTATCCGCGCTGCTGGCAGGCTGTACCTGGGTCAAAATCCCGGATGACGCGCGTGCCTTGCCCCTGCTGGACGCTTCTGAAGTGGTGCAGTGCAAACGTCTTGGCAGCATTACCACGAACGTGGCGTGGAAGGTGGCGGGCATTGAGCGCGGCGAAAACAAGGTTCGGGTTGAACTCGATAACCTCGCTCGCGAACGTGCCCTGACGATGGGTGGAAATGCGGTTGTGCGTGAATCCATTCACGAAGGTACCGGCGACTACACGGCGTGGATGTGTCCCTGACCCGGCACATACACCGGTCCGGTAAGCCGCTATAGCGGTGTGACACCGGCTTTCCACTGCTCCGGCCCAGGCAGCGCAGGCAACTATGTACCTTCAGTATTTCGGCCTCAGTGAAACCCCCTTCTCCATCGCGGTAAACCCGCGCTATCTGTTCATGAGTCCACGGCACCGCGATGCGCTGGCGCACCTGCTCTACGGTGTGGGCAGTGGGGGGGGCTTTATTCTGCTCACCGGCGAGGTGGGTACCGGCAAGACCACAATCAACCGCTGCCTGCTGGAGCAACTGCCGCCCGATACCGATATCGCCATTGTGCTGAACCCGGCCTTGAATGCGCAGGAGTTGCTTGCCACCGTGTGCGATGAGTTGGGTATTGCCTATGACGGCAACCAGCCTTCGCTGAAAACCCTCACCGACAGCCTGCATAGCTACCTGCTGGAGAATCACGCCCAGGGGCGCAAGACGGTGCTTTTGATTGATGAGGCACAGCATCTTGATTTTGATGTGCTGGAGCAGATTCGGCTGCTGACCAACCTCGAAACGCACAGCGAGAAACTGCTGCAGATTGTGTTGATTGGCCAGCCTGAGCTCGCGCAGCTGCTGCAGCGGCCTGAACTGCGTCAGCTCAACCAGCGCATCACCGCGCGCTACACGCTGGCACCCCTGAATCAGGCGGAAACCGCAGCGTATATTCGTCATCGCTTGCAAATTGCCGGCCTGCCGGCTGGTCGCGAGCTGTTTCCGCCGGACGTGGTGCGCGGGATTCACCGCGCGACTCGCGGTATTCCCCGGTTGATCAATGTACTGTGCGATCGTGTTTTGCTGGGCACGTATGGTCGCAACCGGACACAGGCCGATCGGCAGGTGCTGGCGCAGGCAATTGCAGAGGTACTGGGGGAAGAGGGCCCGGCATCGCGTCGGCGTCAGCAGTTGCGTGTTGTAGCAGCGGCTGCGGGGATCATATTGCTGATCGCGGCGGTGTGGTGGCTGGCGCGAGTCGACCAGCCCGCGGTGCCAGAGGTTGCACCGGCACAGGCGCCGACACAGGCCCCCGCGCCTGCGGTTCACGCTGCGACTGATGTCGGCAAGGATGCTGCAGCATTGCCTGCCGCGCCGGCTGCGGCCGTGCTCTCGCCCACACCTTCCTGGGAGCTTGCGCCGGCGCAGGGCCTGCAAGCCCTCTGGCAGTTGCAGGCAGCGGGGCCGGCTCCACCGCTGGACCTTCTCTGTGACGACAGTGTGCGCTTTCCCCTGAGCTGTCACCGCGGTACCGCCGACACCTGGCAGGACGTGATCGCACTCAACCGGCCGGTGCTCCTGGACCTGATTACCGCGGATCGGTTTGCGGCTGCCGCAGTGTTCCTGGGGGAGGCTGCGGGCAACGCCCTGTTGTGGTCGGAAGCGGGGCTGCAGCGCGTGCCTTTCACGCGGCTGGCGCCGTACTGGCGGGG
>TARA_R110002073_G_scaffold92783_5_pt1 | contig 10873 bp, 12 predicted proteins | sample TARA_R110002073 | Tara Oceans TARA_R110002073 (sample SAMEA4397174) | marine metagenome | biome: Polar Biome; feature: [DCM] deep chlorophyll maximum layer (ENVO:01000326); material: water (ENVO:00002006), including particulate matter (ENVO:01000060) such as... | depth 40 m
CGTCTCGAACCGCCAGCGCCCCCCCACCTCGACCAGACGCACGCCGCGTGAGGCGTACTCCTCCGCCAGAGTGACGAGCAATTTCTGGATATTGGCTTCCAGCGGCAAGCGGCCGATCAGGGTTTCCTCATCGAGCGGCTCGGCGGCGGCGAACAGCAAGGCTTCGAGCAGCCGCAGATTCTCCCGCTCGGTATCGACCGCCAGTCTCAGGCCCAAGGCTTCAGAGGCCTCGCGATCACCGCTCGGTCCCTGATGCACGGCGCGCTCCCGCAGGCTCGCAATCGCGTCACTGATCGGGTCAGCAATCCGGGTATCCTCATCATCACTCATTGGCAGTCTCATCCCTGTCGCAGCCCCGCACAAAAAGCGGCGCATAGGGCTCGCGCTGCCGCAACTGCGCATGCCCGTCCCTGGTGATCTCCAGCGCCGCCAGAACCGAACTCGCGCGCACGGATATCCGCGGCGGCGGGTTGGCGCCCAGATCGGAATCGCCCGGCAGCAGGCTATCGAATGCGCGCCAGTCTTTCACCTGCGGCAGCAGTGTTTCCAGCCGCTCGCGCGCGGTCTCCAGACCGTAAACGCGTGGCGCTTCCGGGCGATAGACCGAACGTATCCGGGCCGAACGGCGCGTGCCATAGGCCGAGAGCAAATCGTGCAGATCGGTCTCGTAAATCACCGAGCGGGTCGAGCGCACGCCCTCGGGCGCGCCACGCATGAAGACGTCGCGGTTTTCCAGCGGCCGGGCGTGCAGCGCCTCGCCGGCGGCGCGCATCGCATCGAGCCGGCGCAGACGGAAAGCCAGCGCCTGGGCCAGCACCTCGACCGGCTCATCATCATCGCGCGGTGGTTTGGGCAGAAGAAGCTTGGATTTGAGAAAGGCCAGCCAGGCCGCCATCACCAGATAATCGGCCGCCAGATCAAGCCGTTTGCGGCTGGCCGCGGCCATGAAGCCGAGATATTGCTCCGCCAGTTCCAGGATCGAAATGCGGGCGAGATCGATTTTTTTCTTGCGGGCCAGGGCGAGCAGCAAGTGCAACGGACCTTCGAAACCGTCAAGGTCGACGACAAGCGCTTCTGTCTCGGCCTCCTCGGCCGCCTCGAAGCGCAGCTCTTCCTCGAACTCGTCCTTCACGTCACCCTCACCCTTGAGCCCTCAGCGTTTGGGGCCTCACCGTTTGGCCAGCTCCAGCAGCGCATTGAGCTCTGATTCGCCGGTATCGAAATCGAAATCCTCGATTACATCGCGCGCCTGCTCGGCCAGCACGGCCCTTTCGAGCGCCTTGCCGGCCAGTCGCGGCGCCGCCTCGGCGACCTGGCGCATTTCGCCGCGATCACCATTGCAGTGTAGCAGAATATCGCAGCCGGCGCGGATCGACGCCTCGCCGCGCTGGCGGAATGTTCCCGACAATGCCTTCATGGAGAGATCATCGGTCATCAGGAAACCGTCAAACCCGATCTCGCCGCGAATGATATTGCCGACCACGTCGCTGGACGTGGTGGCGGGATTTTCCGGATCGATATCGGCATAGACAATATGCGCCGTCATCGCCATCACCGCCCTGTTGAGCTTGCGGAAGGCCGCGAAATCCGTCTCGGACAACAAGCCATGCTCTTCGGTGACGCGCGGCAGCGCCAGATGGCTGTCGGCATCGGCACGGCCATGACCGGGAATGTGTTTGATCACCGGGGCGACGCCGCCGGCGATCAGCCCGTCCATCGCCGCCTGACCCAGCAGGGCGACAATGTCCGGCGTCTCGCCAAAGGAGCGGTCGCCGATAATGTCGTCAGCACCGGGAATGCGCAGATCGAGCACGGGCGCGCAATCGACATCGACGCCGACGCCGCGCAGCTCATGCGCCAGCAGTCGGTGATTGAGCCGGACCGCTTCAATCGCCGCTTCCGGCTCGCGTTCGAACAGATCGCCGAAGACTTGCGCCGGCGGTGCCTTGCGCCAGGTCGGCGGTTTGAGACGGGCGACACGGCCCCCCTCCTGATCAATCAGGATCGGCACATCGCGCCCCAGCGCATCGCGCAGGCTTCCGGTCAAACGGGTGAGCTGTTTCGGGCCATCAATATTGCGCGCAAACAGGATGAAACCCCAAGGGTCGGCATCGCGGAAAAACGCCTTCTCGACCGTCGTCAGCTTAGGGCCCGACAATCCATAAATCGCGGCGCTAATGCTCATCGGCGCGCGACCAGGCAATCCTGCCCGCTCTGTTGCAGCCGGGCGCAATAGGCCACGGCCGCATCGCGGTTGGCAAAGGCGGCAATACGCAAGCGGTGATAGACACCGCGATTGGGGATATCGACTTCAGCCACATCCGGCACCACGCCGGCGCCAATGCTGGAAAAACGGGTCTGGAACGCGACCCAGGCGGCCTCGGCATCAGCCCGGGATCGGAAGGACGCGATCTGTACCACCCAATCGCCGCTCGTATTGACCGCAATAGCGGACGCTGTCGGGGCCGGCACCGGATCGGGCTGGCGCACAGGCGCCGCGGGCGGCGTTTCCGGCTCGGCGCGTTGCGGCGATGGTTCCGGGCGGTCCGGTTCGGGACGGGCGGGGGCCTGGCGCGGTGTCACATCGGTCGTGGTGACGGCGTCCGGCTCGGGTTCAACGCCGGTCTGGTCGGCATTGACGGTTTCGATCCGCAGGGCGGGCCGGCTCTCATCGAGCGGCTCCTCCGGCCCGGGACGCGTGGTGACGGCCGCATCGGCATGATCCTCGCCGCTCAGCCGGTCATAGACTTCCATGTCGGTATCGGGCGTCTGGACCCCGCCGGGATCGAGCGGTCGTTCGCGATAGGGCTCGGTATTGGCCAGAAGCCGCGGCGCGCCATCGCGCCCGCTCTCGCGCAAACCCTGATTATAGGCGCTCCAGACCACGCCAAGAAACAACACGAAAACGGCAAAGGCTGCGGCCAGCAAAAGCGGGCCGCGGCGCGAATCCTCGTCGCGCGCGTCGAATGTCGCGAACTCGTCAGTCGGGGGGGCATAGGCCCCGAGGCGCGCGTCGTCGTCGTCCTGATCCGTCATTTTATCCCGGCGTCTGGCAGTGATCCCGCGCCGCGCGAATCGCACGGCACCGCATCACGATAACACTGTCTGTGCCATGCACTTACCGATCTCGCAGGCTGGCAGACCCGCTGCATCAGTAATATCCCTGCACGGTAAACAGACGGCGATGTTCCTCGACCGCAAAGCGGTCGGTCATGCCGGCGATATAATCGCAAACCGCACGCGCTGTCTGCGCCGATCCGGCCTCGCCCATATCCTTTTGAACATCGGGCGGCAGGACGCCGGGATCGCCGAGATAGAGATCGAACAGATCGCTCATCACCCGCTGGCCGTGGCTCATCATGCGGTTGACCTTGTAATGGCGATACATATTGGCAAACAAATGCCGCCTCAGGGCCGCGAGAATTTCGAGCATATCTGTTGAGAAGGCGACCACGGGTTGGTCGAGCTGACGCAAGGCAGCGGCACTCTCGGGCCGCGCTGCGTCCAACAGCCCGCTGGTCTCGACCAGCACATCGCTGACCATCACACCGATCAGTTTACGCACCGCTTCATGGATCAACACAGTGCGCTTGATCTTCGGCCAACGCGCCTGCACGCGTCGGAAAATGTCACCAACCAACGGCAAGTCGAGCAAGGGGTCGATCTCCAATATGCCGGAGCGCAGGCCGTCATCGAGATCGTGATTATTGTACGCAATGTCATCGGAAAGCGCCGCGATCTGCGCTTCAAGCCCGGCATGGGTGTGCAGCTCCAGCGCTTTCCAGTCGGAATAATCGGTGAAGGCCCAGGCGAGCTCGGATCCATCGCCGCCAGCCGTCATGAGCGGGCCATTATGCTTGACCACGCCTTCGAGCGTTTCCCAGGTCAAATTGAGCCCGTCGAATTCCGGATAGCGTACCTCCAGCTTGGTGACGACGCGCAGGGCTTGGGCATTATGATCGAAGCCACCGAATTTTTTCATCTTGTCAGCGAGCACACGCTCGCCGGCATGACCGAAAGGTGGATGGCCAAGGTCGTGGGCCAAGGCCAAGGTCTCGGCGAGATCCTCATCGCCGCCCAGCGCCCGCGCCAAGGTGCGGGCGATCTGTGCCACTTCCAGCGAATGCGTCAGCCGGGTGCGGTATTGATCACCCTCATGGGCGACGAAGACCTGGGTCTTCTCCTTCAGCCGCCGGAAGGCGCCGGAATGGATGATCCGGTCGCGGTCGCGCTGGAAGGCGTTGCGCATCGCGCTCTCGGGCTGGGCGAACTGCCGGCCGCGCGATTTCGACGGGTGGCAGGCATAAGGCGCGCGAAACCGGTCATTGGCCGCTATTTTCATGTCACCCGATCTTTCTTCATACCGTTCTGGTCTTTCATCACTGCGTGTGCGGGTCCATATAGAGCATCAAGCCCTGAAACTGAACGCCGGATATGGCCCAATCATGACAACACCTGTGACGCTCTCCGCCAATGCGGCGCAACAAATCAACACCATCATCGCCAGCCAGGCCGCAGCCAGCCTGTTGCGCATCGGCGTGGTCGGTGGCGGCTGTTCCGGTTTCTCCTACACATTCGACCTCGACACAGCGGTCAATGCCGACGACCTCGTGCTCGAGCGCGACGGCGCCAAAGTGGTGATTGACGAGGCCTCCCTGCCCTTCCTGGAAGGTTCGGAGATCGATTATGTTGACGAGTTGATCGGTGCCTCCTTCCAGATCCGAAATCCCAATGCGACGGCCGCCTGCGGCTGCGGCACGAGCTTTTCGATCTGATCCCTCGCCGTCGGGATCGCGCTGGCCTAGACTGCCAGCCTGTCCATGAAGGAGGGATGTAATGGCTTATGTTCAGGGTTATGTCGCGGCAGTGCCGAATGCCAATCGAAAGGCGTTCGATGCCATCAGCGAGACGATGGTGACCATGATGAAGGAATACGGCGCCCTGCAAGCCGTCGATTGCTGGGGTGTCGACGTGCCCGATGGCGAGATCACGTCATTCCCGCGAGCGGTCAACAAGCAGGACGACGAGACCGTCACTTTTTCCTGGGCTGTCTGGCCGGACAAGGCCACGTGCGACGCCGCGATGGAAAAGATGATGTCCGATCCGCGCATGCAGGCGGACGCAATGCCCTTCGATGGCAAACGTATGATTTTCGGCAGTTTTCAATCGCTTGGCGAGGTCTGACCGCGACATGACAATCCCGCATGGCGTCGGTGACGCTCTCGCCGCGCGCATCTCGACGCGTGCCTATCTCGACACCCCGGTCAGCGAAACGCAGGTGCGCGAGCTGCTCGCGCTCGCCGGCCGTTCGCCCTCGGGCGGCAATCTCCAGCCCTGGCAGGTGCATGTCGTGACTGGCACGGCGCGCCAGCGCGTCATCGACGCGGTCAAGGCGACCCAGGCGATCCATCCGATGGGTGAGCCGGAACTGGAATACCAGGTCTATCCCAAGCCGATCATTGATCCGTGGCGTGCAAGGCGCTTTGCCTGTGGTGAAGCAATGTATGGCGCGCTCGGCATACCCCGCGAGGACAAGATGGCGCGGCTGGTCCAGTTCGCGCACAATTTCGAATTCTTCGGCGCGCCGGTCGGCCTGTTCGTCTCGCTGCACAAATCCATGCAGCCGGGCCAATGGGCCGATTGCGGCATGTTCCTCCAGTCCTTCCTGCTCGCCGCCCACGAGGCCGGGCTCGCCACCTGTGCCCAGGAATTCTGGTCGGCCTTCCCCAAAGCCGTCAAATCCAGCGCCGGCATCCCCGACGACTACACCTTGTTCTGCGGCATCGCCCTGGGCCATGCCGATCCGGACGCGCCGATCAATGCGACCCGCACAGCGCGGGCGGATGTCGATGAGTTTGCGAGTTTCGAAGGTTTCTAGCGCCTACTCGGCCAGCACCGCCTCGAACGCCATACGCGCCTCACGCCCGGCGACAGACTCGAACACGTCGAGCATTTGCGGCGTGGTGGAGACACGAGCCTGCATGGCAGCCTGAAGGAAGCGCGCAAACGGCTCGCGTCCAATCAAGACCTCGGCCCGAGCCAGCGCCAGCGGCCCCTTGCGATAGGCTACGATATAGGGCGGCCGGTCATGCGTTTGCGGCGTCCAGACAGGCGGAAGATCGCTTGCCACATCCGCGACTTGCCGCTGATAGGCGGCGATGCGGTCGTCATAGACGGCCTCGCCCAGCGCATCCCGCATGGCGATGATGGCGATGTAGTCAGCAAAACTTTCATTGAGCCAGTTCTCGACCGTCATGGCATTGCCATGGCTCCAGTAATGGCTCAGCTCGTGGCAGATGAACTGTGTCAGGCTGGCGTCCGAAGCCTCTGCGATATCGGTCAGTGCGATCAGCGTTCCACGCGAGTAACCGCCCTCATCGCGGTCGGTCACAATAATGGACGCATCGGGCAAGGGCCCGGCTCCGGCTGCGAGATCATTGAGATAGACAGTGCAGTGCTCCAGCGCGCCGACCAGGGCGTCGAGATTGCCGCCGCCCGGAATGCGCGTGTCATAAATGACATAGCCGGGCGCCTCGATACGCCGGGCATCCGACATCAGGGTAAATGCCAAATCCAGCGCCGCTATGTCCTGGTCGATGTGAAACCCGCCGGCTGTCCGCGTGATGGACTGCATGGTGACGCCATCCCATTGGCCCGGCAGCCAGATGTCCAGATCAGCGGTGACAAGGGATGAGAAACGCTGGTCGAAGGGCATCCAGAAACTGTCAACGGTGAGCTCGACCTTGTTCAAATCGAGTGAATTGATCGGCGATTGCGGCTGGCCGGCAAAGAGCGCGCCGGCATAGCGCATCGTGATGTTCCGGTCGGCGCCATCCCGGCTGGGCGCGAGCGTCACAGTGTAGGCGCGCATCGGGCCGGTAAAACCCTCGTTCAGCACGCTGGTGACCGCGACGACGTCCGGCCCGGAGATCTGCGCCTCACCGAGCGCCGCGCTGAGCAAAAAGCTGACCTCGGTCAAGTCATCCTCATGCGCCGTGATGATCCAGTGGGCAGACAGGCTTCCGGACTGCGGGCTCAGACGGAGATCGCCATCATAGTGAAAGCGGGCCTCCTGAGCCGCCACTGGCGCACCCAGGCAGGCCGCAGCAGCGCAGGCGAAAAATATCGTTTTCAAGGCAGTCATCCGATCCCCCGAATGAAGTTTCGACAATTTGATGCTCCAACGTGGCTGATTGGATGCAAAGGCGATCGAATCACGGCCATTTGCCGCCTGTTTCAACGGCGTTGCGGGGCCTCCCCTCAGCATCAAACGCTGTGCAGTCCGGCGTCTGCCATGGCTTCTCTCACCGCCGAAACGGGTTAGACTGGGCGCTTCCCGCTCATCCAGCCTTGGATCCAACATGACCCTGACCCTCGCATCCTGGAACGTCAATTCCATCAAGGCGCGCCTGCCCAATGCGCTCGACTGGTTGCGCGAGGCCAAGCCGGACATTGTCTGCCTTCAGGAGATCAAGACGGTCGATGAGGGCTTTCCGCGCACCGAGATCGAGGATCTCGGCTATAACATCATCACCCATGGTCAGAAGAGTTATAACGGCGTCGCAGTCCTGTCGAAATTCCCGATCGAGGAATCCCTGCCCGGCCTGCCCGGCGACGATGAAGACGAGCAGGCGCGCTATCTCGAAGCGGTGATCTCGGCGCCGAATGGACCGATCCGCGTCGCCTCGATCTACCTGCCCAATGGCAATCCGGCGCCCGGCCCGAAATATGATTACAAACTGGCCTGGATGGACCGCCTCGCGCGTCATGCCGAGAGCCTGTTGAAGCTGGAGGAGCCGCTTATCCTGGCCGGCGATTACAATGTCATCCCGCGTGACAGCGATTGCTGGGATGCGGAGGTCTGGGAAATGGACGCGCTCGCCCTGCCCCAGAGCCGCGCCGCATTCGACCGTCTCAAATGGCTCGGTCTGACCGAGGCCTTCGAACAGCTCGACGGCCGCGCGCACCAATACACATTCTTCGATTACCAGGCTGGCCGCTGGAATAAGGGCCATGGCATCCGCATCGACCATCTCCTGTGCTCACCGCAGGCGGCCGACCGGCTGGAAAGCATCGAGATCCACAAGGCGACGCGCGGCGAGCCCAAGGCATCGGATCATATTCCGATCGTCGGGACGTTTTCGCTGTAGCCCGTCGCACGCCCTCAATCGACGCCTAGCCGGCTCCTTCGATCACCGATTTGGGACCGCCTTCGGGGACTTCCGAAAATGAGGGCAGATTGGGGTCAACCGGGTCCCAGGACGCGGCGCGGCTGGCATAGACCGACATTGTCGGGCGCGCGACCTCCAGGTCATCGAGACTGGAGGCGCGCGGAAAGACCATGCCCTGCAGGCCCGAATTGGTCGAATAGACCGCCGAGCCGCAATTGGGACAGAACCCCCGGCTGACGACATTGCCGCTATCGGCCGGGCGATCATAGAATTTGACGCGTCCCGTCGCGGTGAACCCCGCCTCAGGGATGACGAGATGGGTGCAATGACCCGTGCCGCTCGACTTGCGACAATCGACACAATGGCAATGCGCGGCCAATTGCGGTGCCACAGCACTTTCGTAGCGAACGGCACCGCACAGGCACCCGCCGGTAAATCCATCAGACATGCGTGTCTCCCTCATTGGCTGCTTTGCCAAAAACCGCTGGGGCGGCTCTGCTGAGAGCCGCCGGTTTGCGAGGCTTTAATAGCATGTTAATTGTTGATTGCAATTTACAAGTTACTAGAACTCAAAAGGGACGTGAAATCGCTTCGATGAAACCAACCACTTCCCGATCCGGCTGCCCGATTGCCTCGACGCTCGACCTTGTCGGGGATCGCTGGACGCTGGTCATCCTGCGCGACCTGATCAATGGCAAGCGGCGCTTCAGCGAGTTTCTCACCTCGCCCGAACGAATAACCACGAATGTGCTGACCGATCGCCTGGGTCAGATGGAGCGGGCAGGATTGATCACGCGGACCGCCTATCAGGCACGCCCGCCGCGCTTTGAGTATCGGTTGACTGCAAAGGGCGAAGGCCTGCTTCCCGTGATCCAGAGCATGTGCCGCTGGGCCGAGGTGAATCTGCCGGGCACGTGGCAAGCACCCGATGCCTTCATGGCCCTCAATCCCGGTGCGGTTCCGGCAGTGCCGCGTTCCGGCGAAAGTTAGCCGCCCTCGCCCAACTCCGGGGGTTTGACCAGGTTTTCGATGATGGAAATCACCCGTGTCAGATCTTCGATAATGGTCTTGATACGGGCTTCGTCGGCGAGGGGTTTGAACATCGAGCCGGCCTCGAACTGATTGCCGGTCTCGGCGGCGATCAACAGCTCACCCTGGCCGCTATGCTCGTCAAAGGCCGCGCGGACATTCTTGCCCTTCAAGGCGGTTTCCAGCGCCAGCAGCCGCTCCATGAAGGCCGGGTTGAGCATATAGCGCGCCAGCACCTGATCGGTGCCATAGACCTCGAAGGCCTTTTCAAACTTCGGGTCGACCAGACCGATGCGTTCCAGCTTCTTCGAGCCGAAGGAACGGCCCAGCGCGGCCAGCCCGTTGAACATGCCGGCATCGCGGGCAATGACGGTGACGCCCTCAACCTTGCGCGGGAAATTGATCCGGATCAGCACGCCGCGAAAGACGGTGACGTAATGCGATGATTTGCCATTGCTGCGGCGCTGCTCGAGATGGGCTTCGTAGAGCTCGAAATCGCAACCCAGCCGCTCGCCGGAGAAATGGTCCTCGAAGGCGCAGCGCGTATAGGACGGCAACAGGCCATAACCCTTGAAGGTATCAAACCGGGCTGGCGCCAGCGGCTTGAGCGCATAGCTGAGTTGGCAGGCCTCGGCGATCTTGCTGTTGAGCTCGCTCTTCACCGATTTGCGCAGCCGGCTGAGCCGGCGTCCGCCGATCAGCGTCCCGGCGACACCGCCGAAGAAGGCGCCGAACGGCAAGAAGATGATCTCGCCGCCGCGAGTGTAGAAATAGACGCCGACAGCGATCCCGAGCAGGGCGCCGCCGATCATCCAGACGAGAAATTGCGTCACACTGCTTTTGCGCTCCGCCTCAAGGCCGGCGAGCCATGGCTCCAGCGTCTCACGCCAGAGCCCCTGAAATTCCTCGTTCATACCGTCCCCCCCAAATTCCATCGCGGCAGGCCTACATCGCGGCGAGCCGCTCCAGTGCCTCAACCATTTTCACGCGCTGTGTCGCATAATCCGCCAGCTTCTCGCGCTGTTCGGCAACGAGGGCTTCGGGCGCATTGGCGATGAAACGCTCATTGCCGAGCTTGCCTTCCAGCCGTTTGATCTCGCCCTCGAGCTTGGCGATCTCCTTGCCGATACGGCCGCGCTCGGCATCGAAATCAATGACGCCGGCGAGCAGCAGGGCGAATGTCGCCTCGCCGACCACGGTCTGGGCTGAAGCTTGCGGGGCGTTGTCCGAGGCTGTCACGCTGGCGAGGCGCGCCATGCGCTTGATCAACGTGTCCTGACGCTGCAGCCGCGCACTGGTCTCGGCCGAGGCGCCAATCACCGCGACATCGAGCTGGGCCCCCGGCGGGATATTCATCTCGGCGCGCAGGCGGCGCAGATCGGTGACAAGACCGATCAACCAGTCCATCTCGGCCTGGGCGTCGGGATCGGTGAGCCCGTCCAGCTGCGGCCAGGCGGCTGTGATCAATTGCGTCTCGCGTGTGCCGGTCTGGGCCCACAGCTCCTCGGTGACAAAGGGCATGAAAGGGTGAAGCAGTTTGAGTGCCTGGTCGAGCACGAAGGCGGTCGTCGCCCGCGTCTCGGTCTTGGCGGTCTCGTCATCGCCCATGAAGAGCGGCTTGGCCAATTCCAGATGCCAGTCGCAGAACACATTCCACACGAAGCGATAGGCCG
>TARA_R110002073_G_scaffold129223_2_pt1 | contig 10870 bp, 12 predicted proteins | sample TARA_R110002073 | Tara Oceans TARA_R110002073 (sample SAMEA4397174) | marine metagenome | biome: Polar Biome; feature: [DCM] deep chlorophyll maximum layer (ENVO:01000326); material: water (ENVO:00002006), including particulate matter (ENVO:01000060) such as... | depth 40 m
TCTGTAGGAGCTGATAAAGACGGCGAAGCTCAGCTAAACCTTTCCGGAGCCTGCCCTCCTCTTACAGCAAACATAAAAGCAAGAGGCTTCACAGGAGCAGGAGGTTTCTTCGGTTGCAGTCTTAATCAAAAGGTAGGTCAGCTTTCGCTTGACTATACACGAACCGCCCTGAATAATGCTACGGCAACTGACCCTTCGTGTGATGCTTTAGATATTCACGCCTACGCAGAATGTAGAAAAGCAGTTCAAATAAACTCTAATGGAAGTTTCGTAGTTTCTTACACTTAATTTTTTTAATAAGATTTATTTTAATTTTTATTATATCTAATATATATTATATATAATGGATAATCAGACTATTATTGAATTAAGAGAACAAGATAGAAACGCTACTAATTATGAGATTGCATCTTGGGAGAATACACTCTCAACAGATATTAAACTTTATAATAATGATTCCTTAGAGTTAAAGGGTGTGTTTATTGACTCAGTTGCTCAAAATTCAGGAAGAGTAGTCGTTCAGCCTGACGACCCTACTGCACCTATAGGAAGCGACGCAAGAGAAAAAGCAACTATAGGAATATCTTTTTGTCAGTATTTTCATGACTGGGGAACATCTACAGCAGGAGCCACCGAATTAGATGATAGAAATTACGTTCCAGTAGCTCAAAAATATACATCAGGGAGGGATTATGTATTATGTGATAAAATAGGATTAGGAGGAGCAACTATAACCGAAGTATCTGAAATTTTACTATTTAATCAAGTTCCTCCAAGTGGGCTAAGTGGTGGGGGAGAAATAGCTGAAAATTATGAAGACCCTGTTAGATTCTTTTATAAATATTTAAATCAGGCTGGAAAACTAACTAAAATGAGTTTTGACTTAGATCAAACTTTATTAAAAACATGTGGATTTTCAGGAGTAGGACAAACAGGAACCGAAGGAGCTTTTAAACTTAATCAATCTATTTTAGATTCTAAAAAAGGAATAATTAAAGGCGGAACAATATCATTCCCTTTTTTAGCTATTAAAAATGGAATATCAGCAACAGAAACTATAGCTCCTGATGATACTACTATAGCCCCCTTCATGAATCAACGAGGAAAGAAGGTTTTAGAAAATCTTAATGGAGCGCAATTCATGCAATTAGAATTTATTAAATTAACAGGGACGACAACTGAAGACGTGCAGAACACAGATGGAGAATTATTCCAACCAAGAATTATAGAATTAAATTTTAAAATAGATGCGAGGGATTATGCTCCTGATGAATTAGCTAAAATATTATCTAAAAATTTTACGGAAACAGCTCCGGAATTATATATTGAAGATGAAAACGCTTTAGCTGATAATCCTCTTCTAACTACAACTCGTTCATTACAGGTTTTAGGCGATGCTGTTGTAGATAATACTCATCTCCCAGAAGGGCTTCAGCCTGTTCCTGCTGGAAATGCAAACACTCCGCCCTTCTTCTGCCGAGATGATGGACAAGCCATAGTTAATTACGTCGCTGATTGTCAAAATTACGTAGTAGGAACAAGTCAATTCGCCATAGAATTTAATCAAAACGTAGGAGCCGAAGGTATTTTTCAACTAACTCAAATGCATATTCCTCTCTACGACCATAGCGGAAATACGTTAGTTATAGCTAAAGATATAGGAACCACCGCCGGAGCAGGTGGGAAAAGAGTTAAATTTTTAGCGAATAAGAATGGAGGAGTTTTATTAACAGATGTTAGACCTGCGACTTTATGGCGAGATCAGATGAAATTTGACCTATCTAAATTACTTACAACTTTTAAACTTGAACCGAAACAAAGCTTCGGAGGATTAACAAATATTAGAACATGTAGTTTCTCCGCTGTTGATGGTGTGAATTCTACAGGAGCTTTAAAATCTATTGACGATACACTTAATAAAGATACTACTTTTGATAAGGTTGTTCCTTATACAGCTACAGGTTCCCCTATTAAAACCCCTTATCTTACGGAGATAAATGCAAGTGAATCTTTAGACGGAGATTCAGCTTTAGATAATGGATATTATTTAATAGAATTAACATCTAATTTTTATACTAATAAGATTTCAGGTGAAGACCAAAAAAGAAATATAATGGGAATAGTCAGCAGATTTTATCAACAGGATAGTTTTACTTCTTCTATAGATGGGGAAGGAACTTTTACTTACGTTCATAAAGGGGAGCCTATTACTATATCACGAATCGGCTGTAGAATACTTAACGCTCAACACCAATTAGCAACAAACTTAAAAGATAATAATACGATATTCTTACAATTAAATCGGCAATAATAAATTATATTTTTTAAAAAAATATATTAACATTATTATATATAATGTCTAATCAAGCAAACTTTCGGCAGAACAAACAACAAACTCAGCAATTAACTTCTTTAAGTAGTAGCATCTCAACAGCGAACACTTTACAAATAACCACTAACACTAAATTAGATTCCCTTATAGCTTCCTCAGGAGTTCTCCCTACGGCTCTAACTGGTTCAGGTAATTTAAAAGTAAGTATTCAAGAGTTAGGAAATGAAGGAAGCGAAAGATTAAATGTTGAAATCGGCGATGTTGCTCAATTCCCTACGGCTCTAACAGGGGCAGGTAATTTAAAAGTAAGTATTCAAGAAGAATTTAATTCAGGCATGGCTACATCTGCTAATCAAACCGCACAGACAGCTCATTTAAATACTATCGCTACTGCTCTTCCTGTAGCCCTGACAGGATCCGGAAATTTAAAAGTATGTATTCAAGAGTTAGGAAATGAAGGAAGCGAAAGATTAAATACGGAAGCGAATATCGCTAAACTTCCTACGGCTCTAACTGGTTCAGGTAATTTAAAAGTAAGTATTCAAGAAGAATCAAGTTCAGGATTAGCAACATCAGGGAACCAAGCATCAGCAATCGCTCATTTAAATACTCTTGCTACTGCTTCATCAGCACAAGCAACAGCATCAAACCAAACAGCACAGACAGCTCATTTAAATACTCTTGCTACTGCATCATCAGCACAAGCAACCTCAACTTTACAAAGCGAACTTAGTGGAAAATTAACAACGATAAACTCTAATACAACTAAAAGCAGAGTTGTTTCAAGATTAACATCTGTTCCTGCTATATCTGCTAATAGCGGAGGAACGAGTTATGATTTAGGAGCAGACTTCGGAACATATGCAACTTTGAAAATATCGGCTGATGTCGGAACATCTCAACCTCAAGACTTATATATTCAAATTTCGGCTGATGGTGTTAATTGGAATTGGAAAACTGGTATAGGATTCGTATCGGCTAATGGTGGAGGATTCATGGGATTCTTTATGAATACAACTATAGACCAGCCTCTAAGATACTGGCGAATCTTTAATAATGGTGGAGGAATGGCTTCCCCTGTATTGGATACTTTAATGAGTATTGTATCAGTTGAATAATAAAAGTCGTCGCAACAACAAGAATAAATATAATATTATTATAAAAAAAAAATATTATACTTATTATATATAATGAAGAATACTTTGATACGACTTATTAGCACCGACAACAAAGGAACCTTTGACTGCGACTTTCAGGACGATATTATTATAAAAGAAAATACTGAAATCGCTCTCCATTCCTTATCAGTTGAAAGGCAAATGAAAAGTATTATATTAGATGGGAGTAATTCAGTTGTAAGTTTTCAAGTGTCGGCTCCTGCTGGAACTCATCAAGTTTCTCTAAAACATGGAACTCTTAATCGTGATAATTTTGATGATACTCTACGAGACCTAACTGATAAGATGAATTCAGCTTTAAGATTTTTTAGAGGAACTGCTCAAGAAATCGCTGACGGCGATAATCCTAATACGAAAGAAACCGGAACTCAAATTAAAGTTAGTATTAATGAAAATAAAAATGTAGTAGTTAATTTTAAATATAGTGAATGTTTTACAATACTATCAACTCAAGTAGCCGATAATCTTTTACTTAATAACATGAACACAGCTTCTAATCAATTCAAAGCCGATAGTGCTACTCCTGCAACCTCTATAGATGATATTCAATCAAGTAATCTCGCATTCAAGTCTCCTATCTCTTTAGGGACGCATATCTCAAGATGTAGAATCAGAAATTTCGTGAATAGTGATGGAGATACATCAGGATTAATTATGGGAATCACAACAGACTATAATAAACTTCAGGCGAACTCATTAACTATAAATGATTTAGATTATGCTATAAGAGTTAAACAAAATACTTCAATCATAGAAGTCAAGAACGGAAAAACAAATCCATTCGGAGCCAATCCTTCAAATACAACACTAACAAACTTCACCCCTCAATCTGCGAACAACGATGTTCTTTCTTTTGAAGTTAGAGAAGACGTAGCAGGAGAAGGACAGAAGTTATTAATGCGACACTATGAAACAGGAGCCGGAGGAGGTTCTACTTTATTAAAAGCTGATATAACTCTACGAGATTCAAATAATAAAGATATTCCTTATTATTTCGTAGTGGCTCTATTGGGAGGAGTTAATTCTATTAGAATAGATCATCTCGGCTCATGTAGGAACGCATACTTCACAACTCCGACAGATTCAAAACATAACGGAGAACTTGGTCTTCCTGTTAATCTTCCATCTACTAACAATCAACCGAGCGATTATGCTTTAACTCTTCCTTCAACCCTCGCAGACTATTTAGGGTTTGATGACCCTGCTCCTTCTACGAATGCTCTTCAGGCTTCCTTCTCAGGTAATAGAGTATTTGAAGAACTGGTAGGAAGTGATAATTATATAGTAGAAATGTTAAACATTAATATAAATACTTATGACGCATTAGCTAAGGGTCGTAAGAATATATTATCCTATGTTCCTGTTAGTGAAACTATAGTAGATGATAAGACCGGTATAGTTCAGTATGAACCTAAAGAAAGATTGTTCCTTCCTCTCGCTAATGAATATGCAGAAACATTAAGAAACATTAGAGCGAGAATTATAACGAGCGACTTCTCTACATTAGGAACCGAAGGCTTATCATCATTAAATATAATCTTGAGGAGTTAATAAATCTAATATATGCTTTAAATCCCCTATTAAATCTAATATATGCTATATTTATGTTATATTATATAAAATAACACTTAAATATAACATAAAATTATAATTTTATGTTATATTTAGACCCTTTTAAGGTATTATATACTAAATGTAGCACTTTTTAGATTTAAAGATTAATAATATGCTTGTTTTTTCTTCTTTTTTTGTTTGTTTAACATTTTTCTTTTCCGATTATAGTTTTTCCGCTTTGTAGGAACTACGAATATTTCATCTTGTTTTTTCTTAGGGGGCTTCTTATCTTTACTCCCTAATATCTCATTCATCTTTTTAAAATCCATTTCGGTTAAATACATGTTATATATATTATATGTTTATAAAAAAAATAAAATATAATTATTATTATATATAATGGCTGAAGATGATTCTCTAATTAATAACCTTGAAGAAATACAAGATGACATTAGAAAGATTGAAAAACAATTTATAATAAAACAGGATTTAGATCAATTGAAAAGGAATGTTCATAAACTTCACGATAAGAGTTCAAAATTAAATTTAAAATCTTTAATATCAAAACCGAAGATATTACAATTAGTTAAAAAGAATTCAACACAGAAAAAACGTTCTAAAGAATTATACGTAGAACTTGATGCAGATAATAAATTTAAATTTAAATCAATAAAAGATAAAAAAAAGAAGGTTGTAGAAATTGAGGGTGAATAAAGACAAATAAAAAACTATGCGTTCATACTATAATATTTAAATAAAATGTTATAGTATAATATGCCGAAGAATATTGGATTTATATACAAGTTAGAACACAAGACGAGAACTGACACTCCGGTTTATATCGGTTCAACTACTCAAACTTTAGAAGATAGATTTGCTCATCATGGTTATTCATGTAATAATCCGAAACATGCTAAATATAATTTTTATGTTTATGAATTCATTAGAGATTATGGGAATATTGAAAAATGGAAAATTACTAAATTAAATGAATGTATATTTAACGAGAAAAAAGAATTACATTCTTTAGAAAGAATCTTTATGCAGAAATACATCTGCGACGGATTTAAGTTATTGAATAAATATGTTCCTACAAGAACACGTAAGGAATGGAAAGAAGATAATAAAGATAAAGTTGATAAGATTTTAATGCAGTCAAGACTAAGAAATAGGGAGAAAGGTAATGAATATAGAAGACTTCATTATCATAAAAATAAAGAACGTATCATTAAACAAAATAAAGAATACTATCAAAAAAATAAAGATAAAGTAGAACAACAAAGAAGCCAAAAAATAAATTGTTTATGTGGTTGTGAAATTCAGGCTAAACAAAAAAAGACTCATTTAAAAAGTAAGACACATACAGACAACTTAAAGAAGCTTTTTCAAATTGAAGTAAATTTTATCTAATCTTATTTTAATAATGACTAAACTTATTAAAATAATAAAAAGCGATAAACCTAAAAAAAAATGGATTGCTGTTTTTAAGTTAGATAATGGAAAAGAGAAAAAGGTTCATTTTGGATTTAATAATCCTAAGGATCCTAAAAATGATTATACTCTTCATAATGATAAACAGAGAAGAGAAAAATATAGGAAAAGACATGCTAAAGATTTAAAAACAAATAATCCTTTAAGAGCAGGATATTTAAGCTATTATATTCTATGGGGTGATTCAACTAATATTAAAACTAATATCGCAGATTATAGAAAAAAATTTAATCTTTAAAATCTATCTAAGTTTAATATTATTCCCCCTCCTAATAGAGAACGTTTCTTTTTCTTAGGAATTGGAGGTTGAATTAATTGAGGAGTTTCTAAAACCTGAATTAATTTTTCTTTAGGTTTTTCTTTTACTGGTTCAGGTTTTTCTTTTACTGGCTGAGGTGCAGGGGGTTCTCTTGGTTTTCTTCCTTCTAAAATAAGTTTTTTAAGTTCGCTAATCTCATTTCTTAAATCATCATTATTAGAACTTGGTTTTACTTTTTCAACTTCCATTTTTACATTCTCATTTTTGACAGGTTTTTCTTTTTTAATTGGAACCTTTTTTTCTGTTTCTTTATTCCCTCCTTTTTTTGCTTCTCGTTTTTTCGCTAAGGTCGCTCTCCCACGAGAAAGCTGTTCTCGGAGAGCTTGGCGACGTTCTTCACTCATCTCTTTCTTCTTTTTAATCTTAGGTTCTTTTTTTGGTTTGGTTGGTTTGGTTTCCGGAACCGGCTGTTCTATATCATCTATTTCAAATATAGTCTCCATTATATATAATAATTATAAGATTTTAATTTTTATAATTATTCTTATATATACTCTACGGCTACTTTTTGAAATGCTGGTTCCTTGCATTTTGAAATAAAATAATTTTTCCATTTTGAAATATCATGAGCTAAACCATATTTAATCATTACATAAATAGTAGATTTCGGAATTCCTAATTTATTAGTTAGGTCGCTCTGTTGTTTAAAATATAATGTTTCTGTTTCTTCCTCACCTTGTTTCTCCTCAGGATAATCAATAAGACGCTCCACTTTAAACCGATAGTATGATTCGCATTTTCCTCGCATATTTATTTATATATATTAATATATGTTTAAATATCTTTAAACTAATGTTTATTTATTAGTCTTTTAAATAGAGTCTTAAATTGTCGTCGTATCAACAACGGATTCCAATTAATAATATTATTTTTTCTCTTTTTTTTTAGAATTCTTTTTTTCTTCTTGTTGTTGCGACGACTTTTCACATTTCATTCTTTCAGGTGATTTATTTTCATCTTTCTCATTTATTACTTCAGCTAAAGGTCTAAACTTCTTATCAAGATATAACTCATCATAATTATTAGAGTAATTAATACATAGAAAGTCATGTTTCTCCTTAACATTATTACGGAACATATTATAGAACGCCTTCTTACCTCCTCTTAGATAATTATTTTCGGTTTCTATAATCTCAAGTTCCTTATTAGAAGTTTGGAATATAATCATAGCCGAAGCCTGTAATCTAATATTTTTAGCTGTCTGTGTATAAGCCTGAGCCGTTATTATACATGAGATCATAAATTTTCTTGAATTGCACATCACTTTAGCAAGGGCATTAAAACGATTAGCTAATTTTCCTGAGAAGGCAAGGTCATCTATAATCAAAAGAGGCATTTTAGGCTTTTCTCCTTCTGCTACTCTATCTTTAAAATCTTCTACTAACATATCATATAGTTCTTCTAATTCTTCTATGTCTTCAAAGATATTAGAATCAGGAATTAATTTTTCCTCAATTATAACACGCATTTTCTCATCTGCGTAGGGTTCAGGAGCAAAGATATAAATATCATTAAATACTTTTTTATAGCCGTAGTTTTCATTTAAACAAATATTAGTAATTATTCCGCCTTTTCCTGAACCTGATTTTCCTGTCAAGATTAATCTAAAGGGGAGGTCAAATAATCTATTAACCGAAATCGTTAGTTTGTCTGTCTTATCTTTTACTTTTAAAACCGATAATTTCCCTTCATTTAGTTTTAAATTTTGATTCGTCATTATATTAATATATTAATATATTTAATTATTATAATAAATGCCTGAAATCAATAGATTAGAAATGCAAGAAATAGATATGAATAATTTATTAGAAAGTGTTAATACCAGCATAAATACAGCCGAGAATATGAGTTCATCAGGAGATTTAAAAGAAAGTATAGTCTTAGATTTATCTAAACAATTACAGGATAAATTTGAATCTATTACAAATTTAGAAATAGATTTAAATAAGAAAAATAGAACTATAAAAAAAAAATTCCTTAGATTGTATGGATTAATATCGGCGATTGATAAGATGACTTCTGAATCCGTTGAGGTTCCCCATGAATTACAAACCCTAATAGATTGTCTAAATGATTTTATATGTGAAGCAGTAGAAGAACATTTCTTTCCGGATTCGCATGGAAAAGCGGTGCCGTATGATTGGGCTAATCCTTAGACTACGAGGAGAGTATGAAAGTAGAGATAGACGAGATGAGGTGAAAGGTTGGAAGCTTTGGATTTAAGATTCATGGAAAACTTATTAGATGACAAATCAATATATTCGCCGTTGAAATCTAATCCTAATACATATCCTTTATTAGCTGAGTAAGCATTCATATTAACCTCATTAGCTCCTCCTCGTTTTAATGATTCTACTCCCTTATGAAGTGCGTCGCCTAAGTCTGTAATTGTGTAAGAAATAAACTGCGATGTTGAATCTGCAAATCCATAATTAACTTCCTGAAATCTTGGATACGGCATTAGAGCATTATAATTATGTGTAATACTTGATTCTCTTGATTGTTCTAAAAAGTTAATACTAACACCACCAACAGCAGAGGAAGGAACACGAACAGAGATATTCGCCGAGTTAGATACGATTGAATTCTTGACCATAGAATAGGAATTCATTATCATTTTATCCTTAGCATTATCTTCAGGAATCGTCATGTATCTAATTCTCATATCTGTCAAAGTATAAGAAGTATCATTTTTACAATCGGCTCCGAAAAGAGCATTATGAACTTTTGCTAAATTAAATGAAAGTCTAATCATACCATTATCATTAAAGGAGTAGTTTCCTCCTGTGCTGTTATTGAGGCAGATGAGGGGTTTGATAGAAAATGTCGGATCCTGAGGGTCTTGAGTTCCTGTAGTATTATCAGAAGCGATTTGCTGAACTGCTACTCGTCCGTTCCATTCTAAGGCTCCTCTTAATTCTGCTTGAAGGTCGGAGCTGAAGTAATCATTTTTTTCATAGGAAGCCGTAGCTATTTGAGCTACATAACGAGAATATTCTTGAGCATTCTGCACGACTCCCTTTGACATAGGCATAGAAACGACACAGCTTTCTATAAATGCATGTCCTCCGATTTTATTATCAAGTTTGACATCATAATCAGGAACTACTCTTCCGTTCGCTGAACTCTGTGTAGCAATAACCACAGCTTCTAATCTAATACTATTTTTCAGGAGCTTCCTTGATGGGGCATCTAAAACAAAATCAACAGAACTAAATTCCGTGAAGCCTGACTGATTATTATTTTCCGGAGAAGATTCGTGATAAGTTAAGTTATTCATTATATAATATATAATACATAATTATTTTTCAAAAAAATAATTAAATAAAAAAAAGACTAATAAAAAAATAAACTGATTTAGATTTCTTTAACGACTTCACTATACACCACGATTTTACCTGAAAGAGTTTGTGCGCTGATTGCGTTAAGTTCTAATCCTAATTGTGTATTACTTGATTTTAATTGAACTGGAAACATAAGAACGACGATTTGTTGAGATGCTCCTGCTTCATCGCTGAGCTTTGCTGAATCATACATTCGTTCTAATGTTGAGCCGATTGCTTGACCTCTATTAATAAATACTTGTGTAATTAAATCATAGTGTAATCCTGAACCTACTTTAACATCTCTGTTAGTCAAATCAACTCCGTCTAATGTTATTCTATAAGTATCTAACTTTTCATGAGAATAAATAGGATCGTTAAACATGACATAACAATTAGTAGTATTAGGAGGAATTTGATACGTTCTATTAATAGAAGGAGCGACCGGTGCGGAATCCTCCTGTGCTACATAAGTAGTATATTGAGTCGGTTCTGTTTCAGTTTCATCGCTCATTTTTGCAACAAGTTCAATATTATTAATTACTATAGCAGTATCACTCGCAGGAGCGATAGGCTTAAGAGTAAGGTCTAACGTTTGTCCGTTTGTAATGCTTCCGTGAGAAACAGAAAGAACTATGACTAAATGTCCTCCTAATGTTGCTGATGTTCCGTT
>TARA_R110002073_G_scaffold126764_2_pt1 | contig 10869 bp, 6 predicted proteins | sample TARA_R110002073 | Tara Oceans TARA_R110002073 (sample SAMEA4397174) | marine metagenome | biome: Polar Biome; feature: [DCM] deep chlorophyll maximum layer (ENVO:01000326); material: water (ENVO:00002006), including particulate matter (ENVO:01000060) such as... | depth 40 m
AACTTTAATCTTAAAGTATAATTTCCAGGTGCTACATTAGATCCAGAATGGTTGCCATGTACAAATACATTGTCAACTCCAGGAAGCGACTCTCTTTGAAAGTCCCAAGTAAAGCGATTGTAACCTTTTTTAGCTGGCAATACTTGTGGTGCTGGAGGACCTCCAGGCCATGATTTAAAATCTTTGTCTTTGTTACTTGAATAGGTTCTAATTACTTTAGAGCCTTCTACTACTTCCAAATTTAATTCAAGACTATCAATATCTTTTTCTAAGTAATAGTCAAAGGTTACACCACTTTTTGGATTTTGCCCAACACCAGGAATAAATCGACTTGTGCTTCCACCAAAAATTCGATAAGTGTCTTTTGGTTTGAAAATTTGTAGGGTTGATTTTTCTGATTTAATATTTTGAATGGCTCCTAAATCATCTAAAATCCAAAACGAACGTCCAGCAGTTGCAGCAATTAAATCGTTGTCTTGAATCACTAGATCGTTAATCGCTACAATAGGTAGATTTAATTGAAATTGTCCCCAGTTTTTTCCATCATCGATAGATATATATAGTCCAGTTTCGGTTCCAGCATACAATAAACCCTTTTGCTTGGTGTCTTCTCTTACTACTCGAACAAATCCATGAGGATCGTTAAAACCATTCACGATTTTTGTCCACGATTGTCCGTAATTATTGGTTTTAAACACATAAGGTTTTAGGTCCATTGTTTTATATCTCATGATAACGATGTAAGCAGTTGCAGGATCGTGTGGAGACACTTCAATGCTGTTTATAATGCCATCAGATATACCTTTTGGTGTTATGTTGGTCCAGTTTTGTCCTCCGTTTTTTGTAATGTGAATAAGTCCATCATCACTTCCAGCATACAAGACGCCTTTTTCGTGAGGCGATTCAACCAACGACATTAAGGTATTATAGTTTTCGCCACCAGCTGCTTCGTTAGTGTATGGTCTTCCTCCAGGACCTTGTTTGTCCTTTTCGTTTTTAGTGAGATCGGGACTAACAACATCCCAATTATTGCCACCATCTTGAGTTTTGAAAACCACATTTCCAGCATGATAAATGGTACTTCTATCATGAGGTGAACTAATGATAGGTGCATTCCAATTGTAACGATACTTAAATTTTTTTGGTTGAATACTTAAGCCTAGTTCTGGGTATTCTTTTATTGGTTTTGATGTGTTGGCAGAAGTGACGAAACGCTCAATAATGCCTTGATAACAACCTCCATACACATGTTCTGGATTGTCTGGGTCAAAAGCTAAAAAAGCACTCTCACAACCAGCAACAGAATGCCAATCTTTCCAACCAATTCCAAATCCATTGGTTCTACTTTTTATCGAAATAGCCGAATTATCTTGTTGTCCTCCATAGACATTATAAGGTACCAGGTTATCTGTAATAACACGATAAAATTGAGCTGTTGGTTGATTTTGTTGTGTGCTCCAACTTTTTCCACCATTAAATGAAATATTAGCGCCTCCATCATTGGAGTTTATCATGTTAGTATTGTCGTTTGGATTAATCCATAAATGGTGATTGTCGCCATGAGGCACCGAAATATTACTAAAGCTCTTGCCTCCATCAATTGATTTTAAAACAGGAGCATTTAGCACATATACAACATTCTCATCTTGCGTATCGGCAAAAATTTCCATGTAATACCATGAACGAGTAATGGTAACACGATCCGAATTCACCTGTGTCCATTTTTTTCCAGCATTATCCGATCTATAAACACCTGCTTTTTTGCCTTCTGCTTCAATAACCGCAAAAACTCTATCAGGATTTGCACGTGATACTGAAATTCCAGCTTTACCTAAAGCTTCTGGTAAACCAACTTTCATTTGGTTCCAGGTTGTTCCGCCATCTGTAGATTTATATAATCCTGAATCTTTTCCACCAGATTCCATGATCCAAGGATAACGTCTGTGTTGCCACATAGCAGCGTACAAAATTCTTGGATTCATCATATCCATCGAAAGGGAAGAAGCTCCTGTATTTTCATTTACATAAAGAATGCGTTCCCAATTTTGTCCTCCATCTTTGGTTCTATAAACACCTCGTTCTGTCGAGGGTCCATATTGTGCGCCTTGAGAAGTCACATAAATAACGTCTGGATTTGTTGGATGGATAATCACATCAGAAATATGTCTTGAATTATCCAGACCAATATGTGTCCAGGTTTTTCCAGCATCAGTCGATTTGTAAACGCCATCTCCCATGGAAGTCATCACACCTCTTGCAGCATGTTCACCCATTCCAACAACAACCACATTTGGGTCGCTTTCGGAGACAGTAATTGCTCCAACAGTTCCGGTTTTTAAAAAACCATCGGAGACATTTAGCCATGTAATACCACCATCAACAGTTTTCCAAATACCACCACCAGTGCTCCCCATGTAATACACGTTGGGTTGCCCAACAACTCCAGTTGAGGCGACACTACGACCACCACGAAAAGGACCAATGTTTCGCCATTTTAGATGATGGAAATTTTTGTCTAAAGTTTCGGTTGAAGTTGAATTTTTGTTTTTTTGTTTTTTACTTTGAGCATTCAAAGTCACTGGCCAAATTAATAGCGCAATGAGCAATAATTTTAAAGTTTTCATTACTTAAAGGTTGGTTGATAAAATATTTGATAGGTTTAACCAGTAGCAGATTGGTTTTGCCTTTCGTAAAGATAAGGAATTTTCCGATGAAAAGGAATAGGAACTACAAGGCTGTCTAAAAGTAATTTTTAGTGTAATATTCTATACAACCGAAATATCTAACATGCTGATATTTAAGATTTTTAGATTGTTCTCAGTAAGACAAACTCTAATTCTTCATTACTTTTTAAACAGCCTCTTAAATATAAATCTTCTAGTCTAGAGCCTTTATAATTAAAATAAGGTGTTGACTAGTTGACAACTTTTTTAATATCAAATTCAATAACTTCTTGATTTTTAATTAAATCATCAAAAGTTTCTCTTTTTCTAATTAAATGTGCTTTGTTATTGTACCATAACACCTCGGCAGGTCTATATCTAGAGTTATAATTACTTGCCATTGTAAAGCAGTATGCGCCTGCGTTTTTAAAAACTAAAATATCACCTTCGTTTATTTCGCTGATGCGCCTATTATTGGCAAAGGTGTCTGTTTCGCAAATATAGCCAACAACCGAGTAAAATCGTTCTCTTCCATTAGGATTGGAAATGTTTACAATTTCATGTTGCGACCCATACAACATTGGTCTTATTAAATGATTGAAACCCGAATCTACTTGGGCAAACACAGTAGAAGTTGTCTGTTTAACAACGTTCACTTTAGCTAAAAAGAATCCAGCTTCACTTACTAGAAACTTCCCAGGTTCAAAAGCTAAGGTGAGTTCTTTGCCATGGTTTTTACAAAATTCGTTAAAACGAGAGCTTAACTTTTTTCCGAGTTCTTCAATATTGGTTTCAATATCACCTTTTTTATAAGGAACTTTAAAACCTGAGCCAAAATCGATGAACTCGAGGTTCTTGAAATTCTTGGCTGTTTCAAATAATATTTCGCTTGCATAAAGAAATACATCAATATCAAGAATGTCACTTCCAGTATGCATATGAATCCCATTTATGTGCATGTTTGTATTTTCAACAATCCTTAAAAGATGAGGGATTTGATGAATGGAAATACCAAACTTAGAATCGATATGCCCAACAGAAATATTAGTGTTTCCGCCTGCCATAACATGTGGATTGATTCTTATGCATACAGGAATATCTGGATGCTTACTTCCAAATTGTTCTAATATGGATAAATTGTCAATATTGATTTGAACACCAAGTTCAGCAACTTCTTCAATTTCTTCCAACGAGACACCATTTGGCGTAAATATGATGTTTTGTGCTTTAAAACCAGCAACTAGACCTAGCTGTACTTCTTGAATAGACACAGTATCTAAACCAGAACCTAAGTTTTTTAAGAATTTTAAAACCGAAATGTTCGACAATGCTTTAGCAGCATAATTAATCTTTAAATTTTTTACATTACTAAACGCTGCAGTTAATCGCTTATATTGCGATTCAATTTTATGTGTATCATAGACATAAACTGGACTTCCAAATTCTTGAGCTATATTAAGGAGTTGCTCTTTTTTCATGATTTTCTCTAATTTATTCTTCAAATATATTTTATTGCTCCTATAAATTCATAGAACTTTTAAAAAATAGTAATAATTATACTAAATGTTAATTATATAACAATTCTAAAAACTAGTTATTAATAATACTGCCATTACTATTTAAAATATTAGTGTAATTAGCAGCTATTATTTACATTTGCGCATCTTAAATTATTAAGCAAGTTATGAATTTACACGAATATCAAGGAAAAGACATTTTAAGTAGTTTTGGAGTGCGCATACAGCGTGGTATAGTTGCACAAAATGCTGAACAAGCAGTTGCGGCAGCAAAACAATTAACTAACGAAACAGGTACTAATTGGTTTGTTATAAAAGCTCAAGTCCATGCTGGAGGGCGTGGAAAAGGAGGTGGTGTAAAACTTGCTAAAAATTTAAAAGAAGTTGAGCAGATTTCTGGACAAATAATAGGAATGAATTTAATTACTCCTCAAACGTCTGCCCAAGGAAAAAAAGTACACCAAGTGCTAATAGCTGAAGATGTATATTATCCAGGAGAAACTGAAACAGCCGAATTTTATATGTCTGTTTTATTAAATCGTTCAACTGGTCGTAATATGATTATGTATTCTACCGAAGGAGGTATGGATATAGAAACAGTTGCTGAAAAAACACCTCATTTAATATTTACCGAAGAAGTTGATCCAGCTGTTGGATTATTACCTTTTCAAGCAAGACGTGTAGCTTTTAACCTTGGATTATCTGGAACTGCTTTTAAAGAAATGGTGAAGTTTGTCATGGCTTTATATACAGCTTATGTAAAATCTGACGCTTCGTTGTTTGAAATAAACCCAGTTTTAAAAACCAGCGACAATAAAATTATGGCAGTTGATGCCAAAGTAACTATTGATGATAATGCTATGTATCGTCATAAAGATTATAAAGATTTGCGTGATTTGCGTGAAGAAAACCCTATTGAAGTTGAAGCTGGAGCATTAGGCCTTAATTACGTAGATTTAGACGGAAATGTTGGTTGTATGGTGAATGGTGCAGGATTGGCAATGGCAACAATGGATTTAATTAAACAAGCAGGAGGAGAACCAGCAAACTTTTTGGATGTTGGAGGTACTGCTGATGCTGCTCGTGTTGAAGCAGCTTTTAAAATTATTTTAAAAGATCCTGCTGTAAAAGCAATTTTAATAAACATTTTTGGTGGCATCGTGCGTTGTGACCGTGTCGCCCAAGGTGTTATTGATGCTTATAAAAACATGGGTAATATAGAAGTACCTATTATAGTAAGACTTCAAGGTACTAATGCAGATATCGCTAAAGAATTAATTGACAATTCTGGGCTGGACGTACAAAGTGCTGTTGAATTTCAAGAAGCAGCCGATAAAGTGCAGGCGGTTTTGGCTTAACATAACAATTACATAGTTTTTTAATAAGAGTAGTGTAACACACTGCTCTTTTTTGTTGCATACATTTGTAATGTATTCTAAACACAATATGTTAATTGTGTATTAATTACCGTTAAACATAAGTTAATTAGTAAATAACTTTGTAACAATTGTGTTTTAAATACAGTCTATAAGACATCAATCAATTTTATTTAATCAATTTAAAACGAACAATTATGAAACAATTAAAAGCATTACTGTTAGCCGTAACGTTAACCTTTAGCAGTGTACTTATGGCAAGTACAAATCCAGAAAAGCCATCTACTACTGAATCATCGGCAATTACATTGAAAATTGAAAAATTCCTAAAGAACCCAAGCTTTGATGTGGACTATGAGATGACAGCCCATGTCACACTTACATTAAACAAAAACAACGAATTAGTTGTTTTGCATGTAGATTCAACCGATGGTAAAATGGAAAATTTTATTAAAAGCAGGTTAAATTATAGAAAAGTGACTGGATCTTATGAGACTTTAAATGGAAAATTTATAGTACCAGTTAGAGTTAAAGTCGAAGAATAAGAATCTTCATTTGAATTAGTCTCGAAAACTCCTAAGTGGTACTTAGGAGTTTTTTTACGTTCATGTGTTTTTGAAAGCGTATTGTTTTGGGTAAAAAATGAAAAGACTCAACGTATAAGCGATTAATTTAGTATATCAAGTAAATTATTAAAAATCAGTATTTTAAAAGTAAAATATATTCTAAGTCATAAAAAACACGATAAAAAGACACCTTTTTTTCGATGAGATACATTATATCTACGATTATAAAAGGGTAATTATACCTAATTTTATCTAATCAATAATTAATTCTCACTCAGCCATGATAAATCGTGTTGAAAAGTTAAGTTTGCTCTCAGAAATGATTGCATTCGCAAGAATTGATAATAGCTTAAAAGAAATAGAATATAATTTTTTACTGGGAGTTGCTAAACAACTAGAAATTACCAGAGAAGATTTTGATTACCTATTGGATAATCCAGTTACCCATATTCATTTAAAATCCCATAGTGAACGTATTGTTCAGTTTCACAGATTGGTATTGTTAATGAATTTAGACGTAGAAGTTGCAGAGAAGGATTTAATTAGACTTCATAATTTTGGATTAAGGATGGGATTGGGTCATGAAGCCATAAGTAGGGTTTTATACCTTATGGAAAGTTTTCCCCATAAAATTATTCCTCCGGATTTTCTAATAGACATTTTTAAAACACAGTATAATTAAACAATACCTTATAGAGAAACTATACTTTTAATTGATTCAGTTTGCTTTGATAAGCCTTAATTTCATCTCTTACTTTTGCAGCAAGCATAAAGTCCAACGCTTTTGCAGCTTGCTCCATAAGTTTGCGTTTTTCACGAATCTTTTTCTCTAACTCAGGTTTTGTAAGGTACTCACTTTCGGGTTCTGCTGCTTTTTGTGCTTCAAGCTCATAATAGTAAGTACTAACCGAGTTTTTTGTGAGTGCATTATCTAAGCTTTTATTAATGGCTTTTGGTGTGATGTTGTTTGCCGTATTGTAGGCAATTTGTTTTTTGCGACGGTAATTGGTTTCGTCTATGGTTTTTTGCATGCTATTAGTAATTTTATCGGCATACATAATGGCTTTTCCATTTAAATGTCTTGCTGCTCTACCAACTGTTTGGGTCAAAGATCTTGCCGAACGTAAAAACCCTTCTTTATCCGCATCCAGAATTGCCACTAGTGATACTTCTGGTAAATCCAAACCTTCACGTAATAAATTGACACCAACAAGAACATCAAACAAACCTTTGCGCAAATCTTGCATAATCTCAACACGTTCTAAAGTATCAACATCACTGTGTATATAACGTACACGTATTTGTATTCTGGCAAGGTACTTTGTCAATTCTTCTGCCATTCGTTTGGTGAGCGTCGTGGCTAAAGTACGCTCATCTTTTTCAAGACGTTGCTGTATTTCTTCTATTAAATCATCTATTTGATTTAAACTAGGTCGCACTTCAATTTCAGGATCTAAAAGTCCTGTTGGGCGAATTACTTGCTCTACATATACACCATCGGTTTTTTGCAGTTCATAATCGGCAGGAGTGGCACTCACGTAAATAACCTGATTTTGTATGGTTTCAAACTCTTCAAACTTTAAAGGACGATTATCCATAGCAGCAGGCAACCTAAAGCCATATTCTACCAAGTTTTCTTTTCGGCTCCTGTCGCCTCCATACATGGCATGCACTTGCGAAATAGTGACGTGACTTTCATCGACAACCATTAAATAATCCTCTGGAAAATAATCGAGTAAGCAAAATGGTCGCGTTCCAGGTTCTCGTCTATCTAAATAACGTGAGTAGTTTTCTATACCAGAGCAATACCCTAATTCGCGTATCATTTCCAAATCGAATTCGGTTCGCTCTTTAAGTCGTTTTGCTTCCAAATGTTTGCCAATGTCCTTAAAATAATCGTATTGTTTTACCAAATCGTCTTGAATATCTTTTATAGCATTTTGTAACACATCGGGAGAGGTAACAAACATATTTGCAGGATAGATGGTTAGAATATCATATGTCTCAATAATTTCGTTTGTTTGGATATTAAAGGCTTCAATATCTTCAATTTCATCACCAAAAAAGTGTATCCTGAAAGCATCGTCGGCATAACTCGGAAACACATCTACAGTATCTCCTTTTATCCTGAAGTTTCCATGATTGAATTCACTTTCGGTTCTTGAGTATAAACTTTGCACTAATTGATGCAATAGTTTTGTTCTTGAAATAACTTGATCTTTTTTAAGAGTAATTACATTTTTTTGAAATTCAACAGGATTCCCAATACCATAAATGCAAGATACTGAAGCCACTACCAATACATCACGACGACCAGATAATAGGGAAGAAGTAGCGCTAAGACGCATTTTTTCTATTTCTTCATTTATAGATAGGTCTTTTTCTATATACACTCCAGACACTGGAATATAAGCTTCTGGTTGGTAATAATCGTAATACGATACAAAATACTCAACTGCATTGTTTGGGAAGAATTGTTTAAACTCTGAATATAGTTGAGCTGCCAAGGTTTTATTATGCGCTAAAACCAGTGTAGGACGCTGTATTTTTTGAATGACATTAGCAACTGTAAAAGTTTTACCAGATCCAGTAACACCAAGTAAGGTTTGGTATTTTTCGTTAGAGAGAACACCCTTTGTAAGCTGTTCTATAGCCTCAGGTTGGTCTCCTGTTGGTTTAAAGTCTGATTTTATTTTAAATTTCATATTTATTTCTCATACAAAAGTGTATCTCCTAATTTAAGCTCTAAATACTCAATTGTATTTTTTTGAATATCATATAGTTTATTAACTCCTTTAAGGATGTTCTCTGCGTTAAAACTTTTCATTTTGACATAGTTTTCAAAAACTGAATTGGATAAGATAGAACGTACATTGACATCAAAAAAACTGTAATCATTTTTAAATTTGCTACCTTTTATATTTTTGATTTGATAGTTCTGGGTTATAAATGAATAGATATGATCTGTGCCATAGTCGTAAGTTATTTTTATAGAATATTCGTAATCATCATAAATATATTTCCAAGATGCAATTTGGGTTTTAAGTTTTTCATCTTTAATACCTTCAAGTTTATTTGAAGATAGTACAGTTGTTATTGGATCAAATTTTGGAATATAAAGCATTGCAAACATAAGCGTATCAAGTTTTTCCAATTTAATTTCTTTTGGATTTGGGTGCATTAAACTTGATAATTCGTTAACTTTTTCAAATACGAACTTATGATTTTTAATTATAGTTATTAATTGTTCTTGGTTATTAATAATCTCATTTTTTAAACTTACTAATATTTTATATTCTTCAATGTTCTGTTTACGATTTTCGTTCCAATTATTAATCTGTAAAGCAATTACGATTCCAATTACTACAAGTATTATTTCTCCAATAGCATATTTAAGATACTTTCCAGTTTTACCTTCTGAAAGAAGTGATTTACGAATTTGTCTAAAGAATTTTATCATTAATATTTGTATTTCATATTGTAGTTGTAAACAAATTTAAGCAAAGGAATATGATATTTTAAGATGAAACTGTCAAAAAGATTCTTCATTTTATTCAAAATGACACTTTCAAGTAAGATTTATCGTTTTAAAGTAAAATGCCCACGATATTCTTTCCCATTCAGGAATTTTGCCACAAACCAATAATCGCTAGATGGTAGCAGCTCACCATTTAATGTGCCATCCCAACCTACACTATTATTGTTAAATGATGAAATAAGTTTGCCATAACGATCAAAAATTGTAATGACTGTACCTTGATTAAATAGCGAATTTACACCATACAGTTGCCATGTATCGTTAAAACCATCGCCATTTGGTGTGAAAAATTTTGGAAAACCTAACACCGAAACCACTTGTTCTACTATACCACAACCATTTTTATCTCTAATATTTACTGTGTAAAAACCAGGATTTACATTGTTAAATACATTGCTATCTTGATAAGCACCAAAACCTAAAGCATATTCATAATCGCCTTCGCCAGAAACCAAAACTGTAATGGTGTTGTTGGTTGAAGCTTCTTCAATAATAATATCATCAATTGTAGCAATATTTGAAGGCAATACAGTTATAGTTCTTGAATTAGAGCAATTATTTTGGTTAGTAATGGTTACTGAATAAGTTCCAACTGCATTAATCTCTATGGTTGGTGCGGTTTCGCCTGTGCTCCATAAAAACGTATAATTACTGTTTTGAGGAACATTAATGGCACCATTATTAAGTGTGATGGGGAAAGGGTAATTATTTAGGCAATAGTAAACACTTTCGTCAGGTAACAATTCAGGGATGTTATACACTACTAAAGGAATTTCTACAATGGCAAAACAGGTATTGTTTAAAATAATTTCAGCATAAATGGTGTCGTTATAAGCAACGATATTTTGATAATTATTGATTAATGGTGTTCCTAAATTAAAAATATCGTTTGGTGATTCGTAAAAAGTAATCACTGCATTTGCAGGAACAAGTTGCTCGATTTGTTGTTGAATTTGCGCGAGGTTAAATATAGCAAAACCATCGTTTGAAATATCATCGCATACTTCAACAGGTGTTAACATTATCGTAGAACTTGAAGTTTGTAAAGAAATTTCAGCAGTAGTAAAACAGCCAAATTGGTTTTCAACTCGTGCATATACAATTTGATTTGCAACAGTATTATTAAACCTTGAGGGCAAACTTATTGGATTACTATTTAGAATTGCTTCATTATTAGATAAAAAGTAATTAGTAACAATTAAGCTAAGG
>TARA_R110002073_G_scaffold929_3_pt1 | contig 10867 bp, 13 predicted proteins | sample TARA_R110002073 | Tara Oceans TARA_R110002073 (sample SAMEA4397174) | marine metagenome | biome: Polar Biome; feature: [DCM] deep chlorophyll maximum layer (ENVO:01000326); material: water (ENVO:00002006), including particulate matter (ENVO:01000060) such as... | depth 40 m
CGCGCAGCAGGCGACGGCGGCGCCATGGGCGGCCAGCGCCTCGGCGAAACGGCGGCCCAGGCCGGAGGACGCGCCGGTGACCAGGGCCACCCGGTCGGCCAAAAGGTCATCGCGGAAGAAACGGGTCATGGCTCAAGTCTCCTGGCCTACTTTATTGGCATGGTCGCGCAGCACGAACTTCTGGATCTTGCCCGTGGACGTCTTGGGCAGGGGGCCGAACACCACCGTGCGCGGCGCCTTGTAATGGGCCATGTTGGCGCGGCACCACGCGATGATGGCGTCGGCGTCGGTGCGGTCCTCCGCCCCCGGCTTCAGGGTCACGAAGGCGCAGGGGGTCTCGCCCCACTTGTCGTCGGCCTTGGCGACCACGGCGGCCTCCATCACGTCCGCATGGCGGTAAAGGCATTCCTCGACCTCCAGCGACGAGATGTTTTCGCCGCCGGAAATGATGATGTCCTTGGACCGGTCCTTGATTTCCACATAACCATCCGCGTGCAGCACGGCAAGGTCGCCCGTGTGGAACCAGCCGCCCCGGAACGCGGCCCCGGTCGCGGTTGGATTCTTCAGGTAACCCTTCATGATGGTGTTCCCGCGCAGCATGATCTCGCCCATGGTCCGGCCGTCGGCGGGCACCGGTTCCATGGTGTCCGGGTTCATCACGGTCTGATCAGCCACGGTAGGATAGCGCACGCCGGCGCGGCTGATCTTCTGCGCCTGGGCGTCCGGATCAAGGTCGTCCCAGGCGTCCTGCCAGGCGCAATAGGTCGAAGGCCCGTAGGATTCCGTCAGTCCGTACAGATGGGTGACGCGGAAGCCCATTTTCTCCATGCCCGAGATCACCGCCGAGGGCGGCGCCGCGCCGCCGGTGAACACCTGCACTTCCTGGTCGAACGTCCGCTTCACCGCGTCCGGCGCGTGGATCAGCATGTTGAGGACGATGGGCGCACCGCACATATGGGTGACGCGATGTTCGGCGATCATGGGAAAGATCAGGGCCGGGTCGACCCGGCGCAGGCAGATGTGGGTGCCCGCCGCCGCGGTGATCGACCAGGGATAGCTCCAGCCGTTGCAGTGGAACATGGGCAGGGTCCAGAGATAGCGCGACCGGCGGTCGAGGCGCGAGACCAATGCCCCGCCCATGGCCGTCACGAAGGCGCCCCGATGGTGATAGACCACGCCCTTGGGGTTGCCCGTGGTGCCGGAGGTATAGTTGAGCGAGATCGCCTGCCATTCGTCCTTGGGCGGGCGGACCGGGAATTCTGGATCGCCGGTCTGCAGGAACGCCTCGTAATCCATGTCGCCCAGATGGTCGCCCCGGGTGCCGCCCTGGGCTTCGGTTTCCGGATCGTCGATGTCGATGACAGGGATCTTGCGGCCCAGGCGGGCGAGGGCGTCCTTGATCACCGGGGCGTGTTCCCGGTCGGTGATCAGCAGCTTGCTTTCCGCATGGTCGAGAATAAAGGCGATGGTCGGGGCGTCGAGCCGCGTGTTCAGGGCGTTCAGCACGGCCCCCGCCATGGGAATGCCGAAGTGCGCTTCGAGCAATTCCGGCGTGTTGGCGCCCATGACGGACACCGCGTCACCCCGGCCGATGCCGCGCGCGGCGAGTGCCCCCGCCAGCCGGCGGCAGCGGATCAGCATGTCGCCATAGGTGATGCGCCGGGCGCCGTGGACCGCCGCGACCTGATCGGGATAGACCGCCGCCGCCCAGGTCAGGAAGCTCAGCGGCGTCTGCGGCTGGTGGTTGGCCGGGGTGCGTCCCAGGTCCGTCTCGAAGATGTTGTCCGCCCTGCTCACGGGTGGGTTTCTCCCCCGTTGGTTTACTGTTGTTGGGTCAACAGATACCACCGGGCCGCCGTCGCGCAAAGGGGGGTGGGGCGTGCCGGGGGCGGGGGCGTCAGCCGCAGGTGCCTTGCGGCGGGAATTCGCCGGAATTGATGCGGTCAATGGTGACGTCCTGGATCACGTCCGATTTCAGGGCCTGGTTGAATCGCCGCCGCAGGTGAGCCGGCAGGGATGTTCCGATGTCCGCGTCCAGGGCCTCGGTCTCGGAATAGCGCAGGGTGACCTCCTGCGTTACCGTCGAGACCAGGCGGGGTGCCAGCCGGCAGACCAGGTCCCGTTCCGGAACGCCGCCGACCTTGACCGTGATCGACAACAGGACGATGTCGCCGGCCCCCTTTTTATACTTCAGGCCATATCCGCCCAGGCGGACGGGCACCGCCTGGATGCGCAGGGTCTGGGGTCTGCTGTTTGCCGCGTCGTCCAGTTCCATATGCGGGTCGGTCATCAGCCCCGTCAACAGGACCGCGCCCAAAATGGTGCCCGTAACGCCGCCGGCGACGGCGAGGCTCTTGTAGAAATTCACTTATGACATCCTCGATCATGCTCTCCCTTCCCTCAAAGGTTTCAGGCCGGATCGCTGGTGTGCTGGTGTGGTCAATATCAATTGGTCTGGTAGCGGTAGAGCCCCCTTGCGTTGATGGCATCCACGACGAAACCGATATCGGCCATCCCGCGCAGCAGGGCCTGGGCCCGGTCGGGGGGGACATGGATCAGGCTGTCGTCCGGGTCGCTGGCATGAAAGGCGTCCATGGCGACGCGGTAGCGGCTGCGTTCGGTGACGATGAAAAGATAGGGATCAGCTTTCGAGCGCAGGACGATCAGGTCAGGCTCGGCCATGGCACCGTTCCACCTGGATAGCAGGAGATGCCGCCCCGAGAATCGTGATCAATGCCCGGGCGCTAAAGGCCGGGGCGGGAGGGTGGATAATGGCGTTGCGCGAGGTCATGGCGCTTCCTTGTGTTGGTCTGTAGGGCGCCGACGGGGTTTTCGGTGCGTGGCGCCGCGGGTGGTACGGAAGGCAAGTGCCAATGCATCGTTGCGTTGTCTGCCGGTCAGATAGAGCGTGAATACAGTTGTACGTATTCAGATACGTCGATATAAATTATTCGCAACATGCGAGTGTATTGGCAACAATTTTATATGCAAAATATGACAAATTGAAAACGCCCCGGCCGCATGGTTTGTGTGCGGCGGCGCGGCGGGCGGGGAAAATTGCGTTCCCCGGCGGCGGTGGAGCGGGTATTGATGATGTCCCACCTCCAATAAGGCCCTCCCCCAAACATGGAACTCTGGATTCCCATCACCGTCCTGGCGGCATTCCTTCAGAATGCGCGTTCGGCATTGCAGAAGCATCTGAAGGGGCGTCTTTCGACCCTGGGCGCGGCTTATGTCCGCTTTCTTTACGCCTTGCCCTTTTCGCTGATCTATCTGTGGGGACTGCACGTGGTGGTGGGCAAGGACCTGCCCGTGTTCAACGCCACCTTTCTGATGTATTGCGTCCTGGGCGGGGCCAGCCAGATCATCTTCACCGTGCTGCTGCTGCACCTGTTCCAGTTCCGGAACTTCGCCGTCGGGACGACCTTTTCCAAGACCGAAGTGTTTCAGGTCGCCGTCCTGGGGTTTCTCATCCTGGGCGACACGGTGACGGTTTCCGCCGCCGCCGCCATCGGGCTGGCGGGTGTCGGCGTCGTCGTGTTGTCGGCGGGCCAGTCGAAGGTGTCGCTGAAGGCGTTGGTGTCCGGGGTGACGGAAAGAGCAACGGTGATCGGGCTCGTCTGCGGTGCCTTCCTGGGGGCTTCGGTCGTGTTCTTTCGGGGGGCGGCGCTGTCGTTGAAATGGGACGACCTCGCGATGACGGTCGCCTACACCCTGGCGGTGTCGTTGGTCATTCAGACGATCGCCATGGGCGCCTATCTGGCGTGGAAAGAGGCGCCGACCCTGAAGGCCGTGTTCGTCCATTGGAAATGGTCGGCGGCGGTGGGGGCTGTCGGCATGGCGGGGTCCGTTGCCTGGTTCCTCGCCTTCACCATGCAGAATGCGGCCTATGTCCGCGCCTTGGGACAGATCGAACTGGTCTTTACCTTCGCGGCGTCGATTTTCTTTTTCAAAGAAAAGGTGGCGCGGTTGGAAGTGATCGGCATCGCCCTGATCGTTCTGGCGATCCTGCTGCTGATTCTCAGCCGAGCGTGAGTGCCCCGGCGCTGTCGGCGCCCTTCGTCAGTTTCTGCACGGCTTGATCGAATGTCAGCGTGCTGGGCTCCTTCTCATCGCATGCGGTGAGACTGAGAACAGCGGTCGCGGCAACTACAATAACGAATGACTTGTGCATCAATGCTCTTCCCGAATGTCCAGTGCCGCTGCGTCGATTCGCCCGGAAGTCGCGCAGCTTGATGGGCGGGTTAGAGCGCAAAATCTAGCATTTTGGCTGGCTCAACAAATGGTACATGGATCGTACAGGATAAAAATGTCATATTTACTGGTGGCGCGGCCCGCGAATACTCGGGCCGCATTTGTTCAACGATTAAGGGGGGCATGCAATGGCCGGACCTCAGAAAACAGTTTCGAAGAAGCCTGCGGCGAAGAAGCCGGCGGCCGCGAAGAAGCCCGCCGCTAAAAAGTCGGCGGCGAAGAAAGCTCCGGCTAAGAAGGCGGCAGCAAAGAAGGCGCCGGCGAAGAAGGCGGCAGCCAAGAAAGCGCCGGCCAAGAAGGCAGCCGCGAAGAAGGCACCGGCGAAGAAGGCACCGGCTAAGAAGGCGGCAGCCAAGAAAGCGCCGGCGAAGAAGGCGGCAGCAAAGAAGGCGCCGGCTAAGAAGGCGGCAGCCAAGAAAGCACCGGCCAAGAAGGCGGCCGCGAAGAAGGCACCGGCCAAGAAGCCTGCGGCGAAGAAAGCGCGGGCCAAGAAGCCGGCTGCGAAAAAGCCCGCGGCGAAGAAATAGGCATGTCCGGCACGTCCGGCCCTTATTCAGGGTCGGATGATGCCCACACCTGTTTTTTTGCCTGACCGTCTCCCCGCGAGCACGCGGCCTTTCCCGTTGTGTCAGGGGCTGTTTCAGTCCATGCCGCCGCCCTTGATTCGATAGGGCGGGAACAGGTGGCGACACCTTGTGCAGATGGTGCTTCGTGCCTGGTCTGCGTCCGGACGGCGAAGGGTGTGGCCCTGCCTGCGCCTCAGCTTTCGCCGGGTAGCGGCGCGCCCGCCGCGACATTCCAGAACAGGACGCGGCCTTCCCCATCCGTGACGTCGAGCAGCGACGCCGCCCCCGTCGCCATCTTGGCCTTGCCCGTTGCTTGATGGCCGGCGAGGCCTTCCGGGGTTAATTCCAGGAAATAGCGCAGAATGCCGTTGGACGAACAGACCAGCGCCGTTCCGTCCGCGCCCAGGCGGGTCTCCAGTTCGGCGCTCAGGTCGCGGAGGTTGCGTGTCACGGTCGCGGCGCCGGGCATCCAGTGGGCGGTCTCCGTCGGCCAGCGGCTTTCTTTCTCCCAGGCCTCCAGTTCACGCGCCGCCGCCAGGCCGAAGCGGGCGACGATGTCGCCATCACTCATCCCGCCCCAGGGGCCGTAATCGATTTCCGTCAGGCGCGGGTCGATCTCGGCGGTTCCGTCGGCGCCGAGATCCGCCATGACAATCTCCGTGTGCCGGCGTGTGCGCTTGAGCGGCCCGCAGACGAACAGATCGGAGCACATGGCGGAGGCTTTCAATTGGGACGCCAGTGCATGGGCCTGGCCTTCGCCCGTGGCGGTCAGGGGCAGGTCCTCGTTGGCGCCGACGCGGACCGGCATTTCGCCCGCTTCGAACGTATTGCCGTGGCGGACCAGCAGAAGTTTCATGAGCGGACGGCGCCCGTGCCATCGTAGGCGGTCAGCAATTCGCCCTCGCCGGCGATCAGGTCTTCGGCGGCGGCCAGATCGGCGGGACTGTCGATGGACCAATGGGTGCGCCCGGCATAATCCACGGGCACGACGCGGATGGGGATGCCGTTTTCCAGGGCGCGCAGCTGTTCCAGGCCCTCGGTCTTTTCCAATGCGCTTTCCGGCAGGTCGACGAGCCCGGCCAATGTTTCGCGCCGATAGCCGTAGATGCCGACGTGGCGGTGGATCGGTGCGGCGGCGGCGCGGCGGAAGGGGATGATGGCCTTTGAGAAGTAGAGCGCGTTCGACCGGTTATCCAGAACCACCGTCGTGCCGCTGGCGGGGCTGTCCTTCTTATGTGCTTCAAGGGCGGCCAGCTGCGCGTCGCTGAGCGCCACCGCCGGCGTGGCGATGCGCACGTCCGGGTCGGTGAAGGCATTGGCCACGGCGGCGATCACCCAGGGCGGGGTCAGCACCGCGTCACCCTGCAGGTTGACGATCACGTCCGGCGGCGGGGTCATTGCCAGGGCCGCGGCATGGGCACGCTCGGTACCGTTGCGGCAGTCTTCCGGCGTCATCACCGCCTTGGCGCCAAACGCGGCCGCCGCCTCGGCGATGCGCGCGTCGTCGGTGGCGATGCAGACGCTGTTCACGCCCTCGGCCGCGCGGGCCAGCGCCCAAATCCGCTGCACCATGGCAATCCCGGCCACGGGGGCCAGCGGCTTGCCGGGAAAGCGGGTCGAGCCCCAGCGGGCTGGGATGATGACGGCGGTCCTGAGGCCTTGGGACATGGGGTTTCTCCTCGGTCTCTGTTCTATGTCAGCCCATCCCCGCAAACAACAGCGGACAAGCGCCCGGGCGACCTCCAATCTGAAATGGATAAAATTTTAGGAAATTTTTATTTAAGTAATATATGAATATATTTTAAAATTATAAACAAATTATATTATTGATGTTTACCTATACTAAAGTAATAATAAAACAAATATTGCGCGGTCGCGCAGTCGGGGTGGAGCATGAGCGTTCTGAAAAAACTTGTCGCCGACGTGGTTGATGAAATCCGCGGCGTCTTTTCCGAAAACCGAAAGTCCGCCCCGCCTCCGCGCGCTTGCGTGGCCGAAACGGATGAATACAGAACTTTCGCCTCCGTCACCGCCCGCGGCGACGCGGCAGGCGATACGACGCTCGCTCTTCGCTCATCCAACGAAGAGCCCCGGCCCGGGGACCGCGGTCTGCTCCCCGGCACTGCCCTCCCCGGGCCGGGAACCTATCCTGCACGAACCCGTCCGGCCACGGCGCCGGAAGCGCCGCAAGCCGATGTGTTCATCGAGACGGATGCGGCGGCGGCCCGGGGCATCCTCGGCGACGTCGACTGGGACGTTCTGACCGGCGGTGAGGCCGCCGTGCGCATCCTGGGCGACGACGGTCAACTGATCGACCGGGAGCACGGCTGAGAGCCGCGCGGTCTTTCGTTCACGGCCATTCCGGACTTCACGCATCATTTCCCATGTTCGTTTCCGCAGCCGGCGGCCCGATTGGCTGACCTGCGCGGGCTGGACGTTGCCCGGGGGCAGGGGGTAAAGGTTGACGGGAAACGGATGGGAGGATGGCAGACATGGCGGATGGAAAGCGCGCCCTTATCGTCGGCGCCGGGGCGGGGCTCAGCGCCGCCGTGGCGCGGCGTTTGGCGGCGGACGGCTGGCAGGTTGTCTTGAGCGCCCGCAATACGGACAAGCTGGCGGGTCTGTGCGCCGAGATCGGGGCCACGGCCCATGCCTGCGACGCCACGGACCCGGACCAGGTCGCGGCCCTGTTCGCGGCCCTCGATCAATCCGGCGGCGCTCCCGCCTTCGTGCTGTACAACGCCTCGCGCCGGGCCGCCGGCGCCGTCACCGACCTGGACCCTGCCGAGGTCAAGACCGCCATCGAGATTTCCGCCTTCGGCGGCTTCCTGGTCGCCCAGCAGGCGGCACGGCGCATGCTGCCGGCGGGGGACGGGGCGATCTTCTTCACCGGCGCCTCGGCCAGCGTGAAGGGCTATCCCCGGTCGTCCAGTTTCGCCATGGGCAAGTTCGCCCTGCGCGGCCTGGCGCAGAGCCTGGCCCGCGAACTGCACCCCCAGGGCATCCATATCGCGCATTTCGTGATCGACGGCGGCATCGCCGCCGACCACCGGGAAGGCCGGCAGAACACGGCGGACCAGCCGGACAAGTGGCTCGAGCCCGACGCCATCGCCGAAACCTACATGGCGATCCTCAAGCAGCCCCGCTCGGCCTGGACCTGGGAGATCGAAATCCGGCCCTGGGTCGAGACCTTCTAGGGCCGGGGGATGGCCGACGCCGCAACCCTGTTCATGCAGGCCGAGGCCGCCTGGCGCGCAGGCGATGCCGCCGAGGCGAAGGCCGCCGCCGAACGGGTGCTGGCCGACGACCCGGCCCATGCCGGCGCCCTGATGATCCTGGCCAACCTGTGTTTCGCCGTGGGCGACGTGGCGGAGGCGCGGCCCCATCTGGCGCGCCTCGCCATCCTCCTGCCCGATGAGGTGATGATCCTGGGCAATCTGGGCCGCGCCTGCCTGGCGGCGGAAGATCTGGGCGCGGCGGCTGAGGCGTTCACGGCGGCTCTGCAAACGGAGCCCGCCAACGCCCGTGCCCTCGACGGCCTGGGCATCGTGCGCCACCGGCAGGGCGATTACGCCCAGGCGGCGGACCTGCACGGCCGCGCCGTGGCGGCGGACCCGGGCTTTGCCGCCGGCTGGTGCAACCTGGGCATCGCCTGCACGGACCTGGGCCGCTATGCGGAGGGGGCCGCGGCCCTCGACCGTGCCCTGACCCTTGATCCCGATGATGCGCGCACGCGGTTCAACCGGGCGATCCTGCACCTGATGGCGGGCGACTTCGCCGTCGGCTGGCCGATGTACGAGGCGCGGCTGGCGTTCCAGGCCATGACCATGCCGCCGGGCCAGCGCTGGCAGGGCGAGGCGCTGGCGGGCGAGCGTGTTGTGCTGATCCCGGAACAGGGCTTCGGCGACGTCATTCAGTTCGCGCGCTTCGCCGCCCGGGTGCGGGAGCGGGGCGGGATGCCCGTGCTGGCCGTGCCGGGGCCGCTGACGGCCCTGATGGCGGCCCAGGGCTGGGACGTCGACATTGCCGATGCCGCCGCTCCGCCGGAAGCACCCCTGTGGTGCCCGTTGATGAGCCTGGGGGCGGTGCTCGGCCTGACGGCGGGGGACATTTCCGGCGCGGCCTATCTGCATGCGGCGCCGGAAATGGGCGAGGCGGGGACAGGACCCCGCATCGGGCTGGCCTGGGCCGGCAATCCGACTCATCGCCGGGACGGGGCGCGCAGCCTGCCCCTGGCCGATCTTTCGCCCTTGTTCGATGTCCCGGGCCTCCGCTTCGTCAACCTGCAGGTCGGGCTCCGGCCGGAGGACGCAGAGGAAATGGCCCGGCGGCCGGACCTGTTCGCCGAGACGCCGCACCTGGGCGATTTCGCCGATACGGCGGCGGTGGTTGCCGGGCTCGACCTCGTGATCAGCGCCGACACGGCGGTCCTGCATCTGGCGGGGGCATTGGGGCAGCCTGCCTGGGGACTGCTGCCCTTCGTGCCCGACTGGCGCTGGGGGATGTCCGGCGAGACGACGCCCTGGTACGACAGCCTGCGCCTCTACCGCCAACCGGCATTGGGCGACTGGTCGTCCGTCGTGGCGCGGATCGCGGCGGACCTGGGCCGATTAGAAATAGATTAGGGGGCGGCGGCCTGCCTGGCGCAGTCGGGGCAGCGGCCGGTCATTTCCACCCGCACATCGTCGACGGCGAAGCCCTGGTCCCGGGCGCGCCCGGCGAGATGGGTTTCGCAGGCTTCCAGATGGACTTCCAGCGTGCGTCCGCAATCGGTGCAGATCAGGAATCCGGTGGCATGGTCGTGGGGGCCGTGGCCGCAATGGACGAAGGCGTTCAGGCTTTCGATGCGGTGGACCAGACCCCGGTCGATCAGTTTGTCCAATGCCCGGTAGATGGTCAGCGGTGCCTTCATGCCCGCCTTGCGGATGGCCGGCAGGCCGAGGACGTCATAGGCCGTGAGCGGCTTGTCCGCGCCCTTCAGCGCCGTCAGAACGGCCTGCTGGTTGCGGGTCAGGGCCGGGCCGTCGTGATGCGCGTGGTCAGCCATGGTCAGCCGCCTTTCCGTGCCAGGGGATCAATCCGATCAGGAACAAGGTCAGGGCCGCGACGACGATGGTCGGGCCCGCAGGCGTGTCGGCGGCGACCGCCGCCCCCAGCCCGCCGGCCACGGCCAGGGCGCCGATGCCCGCGGCGATCATCGCCATGGATTCCGGCGTATGGGCAAGGCGCCGTGCGGCGGCGGCGGGGATGATCAGCAGGGCGGTGATCAGCAGGATGCCCACGATCTTCATGGCGATGGCGATGACGCCGGCCAGCAGCAGCATGAAGATCAGGCGCTGGCGCGCCGGGTTGAGTCCCTCGGCCGCCGCCACGTCTGGCGCCACCGTGGCGGCCAGAAGCGGGCGCCAGATGCGCAGCAGGCCAGCCAGGATCACGGCCCCGCCGCCCCAGATCAGGATCAGGTCGTTGGTGCCGACGGCCAGGATGTCGCCGAACAGATAGCCGAACAGGTCGAGCCGCAGGCCGGTCATGAAGCCCATGACCACCAGGCCCACGGCCAGGGCCGAATGGGACAGCAGGCCGAGCAGGGTATCCGTGGCCAGGCCGCCGCGCCGCTCCAGCGCCAGCAGGGCGAGGGCGACCAGGACCGAGACGACGAACACGCCCAGCGTCGCGTCGATGTCGAAGGCGATCGCCGCCGCCGCACCCAGCAGCGCCGAATGGGCCATGGTGTCGCCGAAGTAGGCCATGCGCCGCCACACCACGAAACAGCCGAGCGGGGCCGCCACCAGGGCGACGCCGATGCCGGCCAGGGCGGCGCGCAGGATGAACTCACTGATCATCCGGCGTCCCCTTCGCGGTCGTCGGATGATCGTGGTCCAGACGGCAGACCGCGCCGTCGCCGTGACTATGGGCCGAGGGATCGCGGCTGCCGAGGGGAACGACTTCGCCGTCCGGGCCGTGGGCATGGTCGTGATGATGCTGGTAGACGGCCAGGGTTTCGACCGCGCGGGGGCCGAACAGGCGGCGGTATTCCGGGTCGGCGG